>Ga0247727_10009071_pt1 | contig 18190 bp, 19 predicted proteins | sample WisWelCaveWW1625_FD_202498 | JGI IMG/M metagenome (GOLD analysis project Ga0247727, IMG submission 202498) | Biofilm microbial communities from Wishing Well Cave, Virginia, United States - WW16-25 | ecosystem: Environmental > Aquatic > Deep subsurface > Groundwater > Cave microbial mat | place... | reverse complement strand
CGCCGGGGACCTACCACTTCTTCTGCCCACCCCACGTGCCGATGAGCGGCACGATCGAGGTCAGGTACCCATAGGACTGGGCCGTGCCGCTCGGGCAGGTCGGGCCCTTCCGGCACCCCTTCAGGACGCGATAGCCAGGAGGCAACCATGAAGCGGCTTCGAACTGTCACTGCGGTCATCGCGACCGCATCGATCCTGATCGCGACGCTCGGTCTCGCGACGACGGCCTATGCCGCGTCGGGAGCGACGTCCGTCGCGGGTCGTCAGGTGGTCGCCAGCGGCGGGGCGTGCCCCGGTGCCACGTTCGTCATGACCGGCGACCTCGAGGGCTGCTGGACGACGGACACGTTCGATCTCGTCGCTGCGGGCCCGAACGGCATCGTCGTCGGCCGCGGGACCGAGACCTTCGCCGGCTGCATCGGCTCGCGCTGCGGCACGCTCTCGCTCTCGTTCGTGTTCGTCGGCAAGTTCGACGCGGCTGGCGCGGAGTTGTGGGGCGGGTGTCATCACCCGATCCTCGGTGGCACCGGCGACTTCGCCGGGGCGAGAGGCGCCTTCAACTTCGTCGACCTGCCGGACGGATCCGGGCTGCCGCCGGCCGACTACAGCGGCCGCATCGTCTGGCACCGCTGAATCGGGCATCCGCCCCTGAGACGGTCGTCAGGTTCCGCCCGAGCGAGGGGCCCGTGCACGGCTCCGGCGTGCCTGACCTCCATCGCAGCGGCCGCCCGGGGCTCCTTCCGCCCGGGGCGGCACCTCGTGCGGCCTGCGCCGTCGACGACTCTACGGTGACGACCCCACCGCCGCTGATTTGGCACAGGCCTGGCCGGGAGCCGCCCGGCCCGTCGGAGCGGGTCGTTCGGCTGCTCAGGATCGGCCGATGGGGCCGCGCACGACCATGACCGGGCACGGCGCGTGGCGGACGACGTGGTCGGACACGCTGCCGATGAGGAGCCGCCCGACGCCTCCGCGGCCGTGGCTGCCGACGACGACGAGGTCGGCGGATTCCGCGCGCGCCGCCTCGACGATCGACTCGCCCGGTTCGCCGTCCCAGACCAGGAATTGCACCCGGACGCCGGCGCGACGACCGCGCGCGACGAGGTCGCGGGCCGCCGCCTCGCGCGCGGTCCTCACCTGGTCCACCCGCGAGACGGCCGACCCGTTCGGCAGTCGCAGGGATCTCGGGTCGACGACGCTGACGATGAGCAGCTCGGCGCCGAGCCCGGCGGCGAGATCGAGCGCCTCCTCCTCCGCCTGTGCCGCAGCCGGCCCCAGGTCCGTCGCGAGCAGGATCCGCCCGACGCGACCCCGCTCCGCTGCGGCCTCCGCACCCACGGCCGGCTCGACCGGGTGGGTCCCGATCACCCGACGCCGGGGACCCGGCAGAGCGTCGACGTCGAGCCGCCCGCCACGGCCGCGGTCACGGCCGGCGAGGTCCCCGCGGGGGCGATCCGCGCGCTCGCCGGCGGGCTGACGATGAGCGCGGTGACCATGCCGAACATCCCGTCCTGGCCCTCGACGTGCGGCAGGATGTGGCAGTGGAAGGCCCACACGCCGGGCTCGTCGCAGTCGACGAGGACGTCCCATCGCTCGCCGGGGTTGACGCCGAGCGTGTCACACCGGAACTCCGCCGCCCCCAGCGGGTAGCCGTCCCGAGCCACGACCCGCATCGGCATGCCGTGCAGATGCCACGGGTGCATCATCACGCCCTCGTTCATGAACCGGATGAGGACCCGGTCGCCGAGCGTGGCCAGGATCGGCGGCGTGGCCGGGAAGCCGCGGCCGTTGATCGTGAAGCCGCCGAGCGTGTCGTTGCTGATCCAGACGACGTCCTGGCTGACGCCATAGCGCGCGTCGTACCGCTCGGCGGGGTCCTTCGGCGCGACGATGAACGCGCCGAGCAGGCCGCGGCCGACCTGGTCGGTCGCGTTGTGGTGCGAGTGGTACATGTGCGAGCCGGGCGTCCGCGCCACGAACTCGTAGCTGAACGACTCACCGGGCTTGATCGGGTCCTGGGTGACATGCGGGACGCCGTCCATCGCGTTCGGCAGACGCTGGCCGTGGAAGTGGATGCCGGTCGACTCCGCCATCCGGTTCGTGAACGTCGCCCGGACCGTGTCGCCCTCGACGACGTCGATCCTGGGTCCCGGCCACGTCCCGTCGAAGCCGAGCGCCCTGAGCGGCGCCTTCAGCGCGTCGATCCGATGCTCGATCTCATCGACCGTGAAGTCGAAGACCTTGACGCCATCGACGAGCGTCGGGCTCTTCGGCGTGTTGCCGATGCCCGGCATCTGCCACTCGCCGTCGAGGTAGCGCTTGACGACGGCCATCGCGTTCTCGTCGTGGGCGACGTAGTCGGGCGGCACCGATCCGCTCGGCGACGGCTGGTGAGACGTCGACGGCCCGGGCGTCGCGCTCGCCGGAGGGCCACTTCCCTCCGCCGGCTGCGTCGGGCCTAGGGTCCATCCAGGGCGATCCGTCGGCGCGGGTGCGCAGGCAGCGACGCCGACTGCGACCAGTCCGCCGCCGGTCAGCGCGGCGCTGCGCAGGAAGTCCCGTCGCGAGGTTCCACTCGGCGGGGCGGCAACGTCGATGGGGGTGGACGGGCCGGGGGACGGCGGGGACGCGGCTATCGTTGGCATGGCGGCATGGTCGGGACTGACGGGCCCCCGGGGAAGTGACCAACGGCCCGTAGGAGCGGGCCGGACGTCCCGCCGTGGCTCGCTATCCTCCGCTCGCTATCCTCCGGGTGTGAGCGAGACCGTTCCTCCGCTCGACCCCCGGCTCGCCGCGCTCGATGCCGCGACCCGCGCCATCGCCGGCGAGCTCGACCTCGACCGCGTCCTGCAACTCATCGTCGAGGGCGTCCGCGAGCTCGTCGGCGCACGCTACGCGGCGCTCGGCATGCCGGACGCGACGGGGAGCATCGAGCGCTTCATCACCAGCGGCGTGTCGGCCGACGTGCGGGCGGCCATCGGCTCCCCGCCGCGCGGGCTCGGGATGCTCGGCCTCATCATCCGCGAGGGTCGGACCTACCGTGTCGCCGACATCGCCAGCCACCCCGACGCGCACGGCATGCCGCCGCACCACCCGCCGATGGCCTCGTTCCTCGGCGTGCCGATCCGCGTCCGGCGCGGCATCCTCGGCAACCTGTACCTGACCGACAAGATGGGCGCGACGGAGTTCAGCCCCGCCGACGAGCGGCTCGTCGAGATGTTCGCCGTCCACGCCGGGATCGCCATCGAGACCGCCAGGCTGCACGCCCAGGTCCGCCACCTGGTGGTCGTCGACGAGCGAGACCGCATCGGCCGCGACCTGCACGACGGGATCATGCAGGGCATCTACGCGGTCGCGCTGTCGCTCGAGGATGTCCCGGAGCTCATGCGCGAGGACCCCGGCGAGGCCGTCTCGCGCATCGATCGCGCGATCGACCGGCTGAACCTGTCGATCCGCGAGATGCGCAACTTCATCCAGGGTCTCGGCTCCGAACTGACGGCCGACGGGGGGCTCGTCGTCGGGCTGGCGTCGCTGGGCGACGAGCTGCGGCTGAACACGCTGGTGGACGTCGAGCTCGATCTGACCGACGGTGACGCCATCGCCGAGCGGATCTCGCCGACGGTCGCCGAGCATCTGTTCGGGATCGCCCGTGAAGCCTTGAGCAACGTCGCTCGCCATGCCGGGGCAAGTCGGGCGACGGTCTCCCTCCGACGTGTCGGGAAGGTCATCGTGCTCGCCGTGACGGACGATGGCCGCGGATTCGACGCCTCGGCGGCCCCCGCGACCGGACACTACGGTCTGGCGAACCTGCGCGAGCGCGCTGCTGCGATCGGCGGCAGGCTGGAGGTCGACAGCCGGCCGGGCGCCGGCACGCGTATCATCGTGCGGCTGCCCCTCGCTTCCCCGGAGACCCACCGGACATGACCGATCCTGCGCCCGCGCGCCCGACCCGGCTGCTCGTCGTCGACGATCACGAGGTCGTCAGGCAGGGCCTCGTCGCCCTGCTCGGGCGGCGCGCCGAGTTCCAGGTCGTCGCCGAGGCGGGGACTGTCGCCGAGGCGGTCGAGCAGGCCCGCCGGTTCAAGCCCGAGATCGTGATCATGGACGTCCGGCTGCCGGACGGCTCCGGCATCGAGGCCTGCCGCGAGATCCGTGCGGAGCTGCCGGGCACCCGCGTCGTCATGCTGACGTCGTTCCCGGACGAAGAGGCGGTCCTTTCGGCGATCGTCGCTGGCGCGTCCGGTTATCTGCTCAAGCAGATCCGGGCGCGCGACCTCGTGTCCGCCCTCGAGGCCGTCGGCCGGGGCGAATCCCTGCTCGACCCGGCGGTCACCGAGAAGGTCCTCGAGCGCGTCCGGCGGATCGCGACCGGGACGTACACCGACGAGCTGGCCCAGCTGACCGCCCAGGAGCAGCGGATCCTGCTCCTCGTCGCTGAGGGCAAGACGAACAAGGAGATCGCGACCGAGATCTTCCTGTCCGACAAGACCGTGAAGAACTACGTGTCGTCGATCCTGTCGAAGCTGAATCTCGAGCGCCGCGCCCAGGCTGCCGCGTTCGTGGCGAAGCATCGCATCGACCGGGGGATGTAGAGGAGGGAAGTCGGTGGCGGTCGACCTCGAGGGATTGCGCCGGGCGACCGAAGGCACGCTGGTGGGTCCGGGCGATCCGGGCTACGACGAGGCCCGGTCGGTCTGGAACGGGATGATCGATCGGCGGCCGGCCGGCATCCTGCGGGCGGCCTCAGTCGGCGACATCGCGACCGGCCTGCGCTTCGCCCGGGAGCACGATCTCCGTGTCGGCGTTCGCGGGGGAGGCCACAACGTCGCCGGCACGGGGGCCGTCGAGGGTGGGCTCCTGCTCGACCTCGGCGGGCTCGCGAGCGTCTCCGTGGACGCGGCCACGGGGGTCGCTCGGACCGGACCTGGCGCGACCCTCGGAGTGGTGGATGCGGCGACGCAGGCGCATGGGCTGGCCGTCCCGGTGGGCGTCGTCACGGGAACCGGGATCGCCGGGCTGACCCTCGGTGGTGGGTTCGGCTGGCTCACCAGGACCTACGGCCTGTCGCTCGACAACCTCCTCGCGGCCGACGTGCTGCTCGCCGACGGCGCGACGGTCCGGGCGAGCGCGACGTCCGAGTCGGAGCTGTTCTGGGGACTGCGAGGCGGCGGCGGGAACTTCGGGATCGTCACCGGCTTCGAGTTCCAGGCGCATCCGATCGGACCGGAGGTCTTCGCCGGGGCGCTGATCCACGAGCGGCCCCGCTGGGCCGACGCCCTCCGCGCCTTCGACGCGTGGACGATGGACATCCCCGACGAGCTGACGCCGGTCGTGTCGTTCCTCGCCCCGCCGCCGTCGTGGGACCTCGGGAGCGAAACCCTCATGATCACCGGATTCGCGTGGGCGGGGCCGCACCGTGCGGATGGCGAGCACGCCATCGCGCCGTTCCGTCGAGCCTGCCCGGCGGACGTCGAACTCCTCGATCCGACGACCTGGCTGGCGTGGCAGTCGTCGGTCGACGAGGTCTTCCCGAAGGGCGTCCGAGCGTACTGGAAGAACGCCACGCTCGATGCGCTGGGCGACGGCGCGATCGAGATGATCGTCGCCTGGGCCTCGCGCCTGCCGACGCGCCGCTCGGGCTTCGACATCCATGCGATGGGTGGCGCGGTCGCTCGCGTTCCCGACGACGCCACCGCATTCCCCAACCGGACGGCGCGCTTCCTCGTGAACATGTACGCCGTGTGGGATGAGCCGGCCGACGATGACCGTGGCAAGGCCTGGGCGCGCGGCTTCCACGCCGCGCTCCGAGCCCACGCCGCGACGGGCCAGTACGTGAACTTCCTGGCCCTCGACCCCACCGCCGGGGATCCGGTCGCGGCCGCCCGGGCGACCGCCCTGGAGGCCTACGGTCCCGCGAAGTTCGCCCGGCTGGTGGCGCTCAAGGGGCGCTTCGACCCGGACAACGTCTTCCGACTGAACCACAACATCCCGCCCGGCGGCTGACCGGCCAGCGGCCGAACATCGCATGAGGCTCGTCTCGGCCCACGAGGCGGTCGCCGGCATCGGGTCCGGCCAGCAGGTCTACCTGCAGTGCGCGGCGGCGACCCCGTCGGTCCTGCTCGATGCGCTCGTCGCGCGGGCGCCGGAGCTGCGGGACGTCCGCGTCGTCCACCTCCACTGCGAGGGACCCGGGCCGCACCTGGCGCCCGAGATGGAGGGCCACTTTCGGCACCGGGCGCTGTTCATCGGGCCGAATGCGCGCGCCGCCGTGGAGGAGGGTCGCGCCGACTACGTCCCGGTCTTCCTGTCCGACGTCCCCCAGCTCTTCGCCCGCGGGCTGATCCCGCTCGACGCGGTCCTCGTCAACGCGACGCCGCCGGATGCCCACGGCTTCTGCTCGCTCAGGACCTCTGTCGAGGCGATGCACGCTGCCATCCGGGCGGCGCGGACGGTCATCGTCCAGCTCAACGGGGCGATGCCGCGGACTCTCGGCGAGAGCTTCATCCACGTGGACCAGGTCGACCTTGCCGTTGAGGTCGACGTGCCGCCCTACCAGCCCGAGCTGCCGGAGGTCGGCGAGCTGGAGCGACGGATCGGCGGATTCGTGGCCGACCTCGTTCCGGACGGGGCGACGATCCAGCTCGGCATCGGCGCCATCCCGTCGGCCGTCGGGGCGGCGCTCGCCGACAAGCGCGACCTCGGCGTCCATACGGAGCTGCTGACCGACGTCGTCATGGAACTCGCGAAGGCGGGCGTCGTGACCGGGGCGCTCAAGGAGCGCAATCGGGGCAAGATCGTCACCGCGATCATGATGGGCTCCCAGGAGCTGTACGACTTCGTCCGCGACAACCCGATGGTCGAGATGCGGCCGGTCGACTTCACGAACGACACGCACGTCATCCGCACGTTCTCGAAGATGACCGCCATCAACTCGGCGATCGAGGTCGACCTTTCGGGCCAGGTGGTGGCCGATTCGATCGGCCATCGGATGTTCTCCGGGGTCGGCGGCCAGATGGACTTCGTGCGCGGCGCGACGCTCGCCGAGGACGGCCGGGCGATCATCGCGCTGCCGAGCACCGCGGCCGGCGGCACCGTGACCCGGATCGTGACCACCCTCCAGCCGGGAGCCGGGGTCGTCACGACCCGCGCCCACGCGCGGACGATCGTGACCGAGTGGGGCGTGGCGGAACTCTGGGGCCGCTCGCTCAGGGAGCGCGCCGAGGCGCTGATCTCGATCGCCGACCCGGCCTTCCGCGACGAGCTGCGCTCGGACGCCCGGCGGCTGCGCATCACCTGACGCGGGGCAAGCGAAGAGGTGGGCACCGGGCGTCCCCTCCGGTACCCACCGCGCCGCGATGTTCGCTCGCACCGGGCGGCCTTCGATAGGGCCGAACGGCCCGACTTTCCGCGGAGCAGGCTGGACGCCCCACGGCCCGCCGCGACGAACGGGCCGCCCCGATCGGGCCGGATGGCCATCGCCGGCCGGCGCCGCTGCCCGTACGGTGGCGGCCCAGGAGGTCTTGAGCGCGATGACCGACCCGGCCACGAGGGTCCGGATCCTCGTCTGTGGCAGCGCCGAACGCGGCGACGACGGCGCCGCGCTCGGCGCGGTCGCCCGCCTCCTGCCGACGCTCCCGCCGGAGGTGTGCGATCGGCTCGTCGTCCGTCGCTGCATCCAGCTCGACGAGGCGGATCTGGCCGACCTCGGGCCGGACGAGGCGTGCGTCGTCGTCGACACCCTCGTCGGCGTGCCGGCCGGCTCGCTCGTCGCTCGGTCGCTGGACGACCTGCTGATGGGCGGTGCGCCCGTCAGCTCCCGCTCGACGCACGGCATCGCGCTCGGCGACGCCGTCGCCCGCGCCGCGACGATCCGCGGCGCGGCTCCGGCCGGGGCGTTCGTCGGCCTCGGCGGGAAATGGTTCGGCTACGGTGGGCGGATGTCGCGGGCCGTCCGGAGCGCCCTTCCCGCCTTCGCCGAGGCGATCGAACACGAAGTCGAGCGGCTGCTCGATATGGCGACCTGAGGCGCTCGCTCCGCCCGCCGGCAGCGGGCGCGTCGAGCGGATCGACCCCTCATCGGACGGGCCGAGCGGCCCCCGAGGTCGGGCCGCAGGTCCCTCGTCGCGAGCGAGGGCCGGCAGCACCCTGACGGCATGACGTCCCCTGTTGTGGCACGCCCGACGTTCCCCGGCCTGCCGGCCATCGTCGACGGCTCCGAGGCCGTCGCCCACGTCGAGACGCGCCTGTCGGAAGTCGCCTGCGTCTACCCGATCACGCCATCGACGACGATGGCGGCGATCTACCAGGCCGCCGTGGCTGAGGGTCGGACGGACCTGTGGGGCACGCCGCTGCGCTTCATCGAGCCAGAATCCGAGCACTCGTCGGCCTCCGCCGCCGAGGGTGTCGCGCTGGCCGGCGGCCGCGTCACGAACTTCACGGCCGGGCAGGGCCTCGTGCTCATGAAGGAGGTCCTGTACGTCATCGCCGGGAAGCGCCTGCCGGCCGTCTTCCACGTCGGCGCGCGGGCCCTGACGAGCCAGGCGCTGAACATCCACGCGGGTCATGACGACGTGATGTCGGTCGCCGACAGCGGCTGGGGCATCCTGTTCGCCCGGAACGCCCAGGAGGCGGCCGACCTCGCGGCGATCGCGCGCCGGGTCGCCGAGGCGGCCGAGACGCCGTTCATCGTCGCCCAGGACGGCTTCCTCACGACGCACACGATGGAGAACGTGCGGCTGCCGGAGGACGACATCCTGCGGGCGTACGTCGGCGACCCGCGCGAGCACATCCGCGACCTGTTCGATCCTGCTGAGGCCCTGATGACCGGCGTCGTCCAGAACCAGGACAGCTACATGAAGGGCCGCGTCGGCCAGCGGGCGTACACCGACCGCATCCCCGCGGTCCTCGACGACGCGATGGCCGAGTGGACGGCCCTGACCGGCCGCCCCGTCGCGCCGGTGTCCGCCCACCGCTGCGACGACGCGACCGAGATCCTCGTGGCGATGGGCACGATCGCCGACACGGCGATCGCCGTCGTCGACCACCTGCGGACGGCCGGGCGCCGGGTCGGCTGTGTCGCGCTGACCGCTTTCCGGCCGTTCCCGTCGTCCGAGCTCGCGACCATCCTGCGCCGGGCGCGGGCGGTCGGCGTCATCGAACGGACCGACGAGCCGCTCGCCGCCACGAACCCGCTCGCGCGCGAGATCCGCTCAGCGCTTTACGAGGTGGCGGCGGACGGCGCCGCCGTGCCGCAGGTCCGAACGGTGTCGGCAGGGCTCGGCTCGCGGGACATCGCGCCGGGCGACCTCGTCGCCGTCTTCGACTGGCTGGCGGACCCGGCCCCGCGACGCACGGGCCATGCGGTCGTCGGCATCCGCCACCCGCTCGCCCTGCCGGCTTCGGCGCTGGACCTGCGCCCGCCCGGGGCGTACAGCCTTCGCGGCCACAGCATCGGCGGTTTCGGCAGCGTGACGACGAACAAGCTCGTCGCGACGCTGGCCGGCGAGCTGTTCGACAAGCAGGTCCAGGCCTACCCGCGCTACGGCTCGGAGAAGAAGGGCCTGCCGACGACGTACTACCTGACGATCGCCGATACGCCGATCCGGCTGCACGCCGAGTTGGAGCGCGTCGACCTGGTACCGCTCCACGATGTCTCGGCGTTCGGCCTCGGCGATCCGCTCGCCGGACTCGTCGACGGCGGCTGCCTGTTCATGCAGTCGCCGCTCACCGACCCGGAGGCCATCTGGTCGTCGATCCCGGCGCACGCCCGGGCGGACATCGTGGCTCGCGGCATCCGGGTCACTGCCCTCGACACCGCTGGCCTGGCTCGGCGGCACGCGCCGCGGCCGGACCTCGCGGTCCGCATGCAGGGCGTGGCGCTCGTCGGGGTGTTCCTGCGCGTCTCGCCGTTCGCGGAGCGAGCGGGCCTGGACCGGACGAGCCTCCTGGCTGCCGTCCGGGATCGGCTCGGGCGGTTCTTCGGGAAGCGCGGCGGCGCGGTCGTCGACGCCAACCTGTCCGTCATCGAGGAGGCCTACGACAGCCTCATCGACGTGTCCGCCGCACTCGCGGAACGAGTCCCGGCATGACTCGAACCGGCCGCGCCCCGACCGTCGGCGACCACATGTCGCTCGAGCTCGTCGTCATCCGGGCGGACGCCTCGCTGGCCGAGGCCGCGGCGCTCCTCGACCGCCGCCACATCAGCGGCCTGCCCGTCGTCGATCCGGCCGGCTCACTCGTCGGAGTGATCTCTCAGACCGACCTCGCCCGGGCGCGCTCGACGCAGTACCTGTGGGCGAACTGGCCGGGCCTCGCCGTGCGGCACCTGATGACGTCGCCACCGGTGACCGTGCATCGCTCGACGCCGCTCGCGATCGCGGCGCGCAGGATGGAGCGTCATCGGATTCATCGGCTCGTCGTCGTCGACGACGAGGATGAATCGATCCCGGTCGGCATCCTGTCGATGACCGACCTCGTCCATGTGATCGCCGAGGAGACCGCGGCGCAGGCCGGCCCCGGGACCGCCGATGGCCGACTCACCGATGACTGAGCTCGCCGATCCCGGCCTTCACGCGGAGCGCCGGACCGTCGCCCTCGTCGCCCCGCCGCCGGGACCGGATCCGGACGGCGCGCCGTTCAGCAAGGACGCCGGCGAGTCGAAGGAGGCGCACCTCGACCGTCTGGCGACGATGGCGCCGCCCCTGCTCGACATGGAGACCTACGTCGAGGAGTTCGGTCGGACGATCGTGCCGGCCTATCGTCGCGGGATCGCCGACCGAGAGCTGCCGGCCGACCTCGGCCTGGCGCGGTCCATCGTCCCGCCGGGCACGGCCGCCAGTCGCGACTTCAGCCGCCTCGCGCCGCGGATCCCTGGGCTCCTCGCCGAGAAGTGCGTCGGCTGCATGGCCTGCGTGAACGCCTGTCCGGACACGGCGATCCTCGGCCTCGTCGTGCCGGAGGGCGAGCTGGAGGGGCGGATCGAGGAGTTCGCAGCCAGCCAGCCCGAGCCCGCGGTCGCGGCGGACACCGCCCGATCCCACTTCGCCGACACCCAGAAGTACGGCGACGTGCCGGCGAAGCGCGGCGTCGAGCGCGGCGCGTTCGGCATCTTCGTGGATCCCGTCCACTGCAAGGGTTGCTCGGAATGCGTGGAGGTCTGTGCCGCGCTCGGTCACGACGCGCTGGTCATGATCGACAAGGTCGACGCCGAAGGCGGGACCGGGGACTCCACGCTGGAGCGGTATTCCCGCGACTTCGCCTTCTTCCGCTCGCTGCCGCCGACGCCGCCCGCCTACCGTAACGAGAAGGCGCTGGCGGACCTCATGCTCGGCGAGCACGCGCTCGGCTATGTCGGCGGTGCGGGCAGCTGCGCCGGCTGCGGCGAGGCGACGGCGATCCGGATGCTCGTCGCCGCGACACGCCAGGTCCACGGACCGGAGTCGATGGGCATCGTCGCCGCGACCGGCTGCAACACCGTCTACGGCAGCACCTATCCGTTCAACCCGTACCTCGTGCCGTGGACGAACTCGCTGTTCGAGAACGCCCCGGCGGTCGCGCTCGGGGTCCGCGCCCGCTGGGACGCGGCAGGCCACGCGGACCGCCGGCTGTGGGTCCTCGGCGGCGACGGGGCGATGTACGACATCGGCTTCCAGGCCCTGTCGCGGATGGTCGCCTCGGGCGCCGACATCAAGGTGCTCGTGCTCGATACACAGGTCTACTCGAACACCGGCGGCCAGGCGTCGACCGCGTCCTTCGGCGGCCAGGTGACGAAGCTGTCGGCGTTCGGCGCTGCGCTCCACGGTCGGCCCGAGCGGCGAAAAGAGCTCGGCCGGATCATGCTGGCCCACGGCGAGGTCTATGTCGCCCAGACGACCCCCGCTCACCTGAATCACTTCTATCGGGCCATTCTCGAGGCGAACGAGTACCCCGGCCCGGCGGTCGTCGTCGTCTACACGTCCTGCCAGCCGGAGCATGGCGTCGCGGACGACGCGTCCACCCGCCAGGCGAAGCTGGCCGTCGAGTCGCGGGCCTTCCCGCTGTTCACCTACGACCCGCGCCGCGGCCCGTCGCTGGCCGAGCGGCTCTCGCTCCAGGGGAACCCGGCGCTGCGCGACGACTGGGCGAAGGCGCCCGACGGGACGCCGATCGACTTCCTCGCCTTCGCCCGGACGGAAGGGCGCTTCGCGCCGCACTTCGCGGCCGACGGGACGCCGACGCCGGAGATCGCCGCGACACAGGACGACCGGCTCGCCAACTGGCGAGGCCTCCAGGAGCTGGCCGGGTCGCGTTGATCGCCGGATCGCTAGCGCAGCGATTCGGCGATGCGGATGGCCGCGACCCGCCCGAGCGACGTCTCCAGCCGATACGTGACGCCGTCCCGCGTCCAGACGAGGGTGTCGCCGACGACCCGATACGAGTCCTCGATCACCGCTCCGGCCGGGTCGATGTACAGGAAGAAATGCGGTTCGCCGTCGATCCAGTAACCGGGCGTGCCGCCGACGTCGACCGGTTCCACCTGTGTGCCCGCATCGGCGATCTTGAGGATGAAGCCTTCCTCCACCCGGCCGCGGAATTCCGACAGCAGCAGTCCGACCGTCGGGTCGGTCGTCGCCGGTAGACCCGCCCGGGGAGCCCAGACGAGGGCGAGCCGACCGAGCCTCGAGTAGACGACGTCCGGCGGCCCGAGGTCGGGATCGGTTGGGACGACCACCGGGAAGTCGACGAGGGCGCGCGCGTCGTCCAGCGGGATCGCAGCTCCAAGGCCGATCCCCGCTCCAGGTGGGCGCGGCAGGCTGGCCTCGGGCGAGGCCGTGGCCGGCGCGACGGACGGCGGCGGCCCGAAGATGATCCGCAGGCCGGGCAGCGCGAAGCCGATCGCCGCCGCGGCGACCGTGGCGATCACGAGGACCGCGGCGAACGCGAGCACGGCGCTCCTGCGAAGGCGGCCGAGTCCCGACCACCGCCGCGGCGACCCCGTCCGCCAGAGGATCGCTTTGGAGGCGCCCCAGACCGTCGTCGCCCGCCGGGGCTGCATGGATCCGATCGTCGCCCGGACGGCCGCCGCCAGCGCGAGCGTGCTCGGACCGGGCACGGCAACCTCCCGGCCAAGATCGCGCAGCGCCTCCGCCAGGGCGGCATCGTCGAGGGCCCCGAGGTGCAGCGAGACCAGTCTCCGGTCAGGCATCGCCGTGCCCCTCCACGGTGATCAGCCCTGCTCGGAGTCGGGTGAGCGCTCGTGAGAGTCGAGACTTCACCGTGCCGCGCGGGATCCCGAGCGCCTCGGCGGTCTCGGCCTCGGACAGGTCGAGTAAGAAGCGCGCCCCGATGACCTCGCGGTCCTCGTCACGCAGGCCGTTGACGGCAGCGAGGAGCGTGGCCCGGGACTCCGACTGTAGGACCGCCGCCTCGGGCGACGGGGCCGCGTCGTCCGAGGGGCGATCGTCGGCGACGCGGAGGGCGAGGCCCTCCCGCCGCCCCGCAGAGCGACGCCGGTTGCGCGCCTCATTGGCGACGATCCGGAGCAGCCACGGCCGGAAGGGCGAGCCGGGGCGGAACCGAGGCAGCGCCACCCAGGCCTTGACGAAGGCCTCCTGGGCGGCGTCGTCCGCGTCCGCGTCGGGGGCGATAACGTGCGCCGTCCGCGCGGCGACATCCCCGTAACGGCGGACCAGCTCCTCGTATGCCACGACCTCGCCTCGACGCGCGCGCTCGATCAGTTCGGTCTCTTCCAGTGGACGGCCCTCCACGGTCAACCGTACCCCGTACACCGGTTGGCGGGCGGCGGTTCCCCGGCGCCCGCCAGCGCTCGGGCCTCGCGCCGCCGCCGCTCCCGCCCTTGGTCGGATCGCCCACCCCTGCCGGACGGCCTGCGGCGCTAGCAGAGCGGCCCCCCGGAAGGAGACTCACGGCACTCATGCGCACGGGCGCATGTGTCCGATGCTCTGGCCGTGGACGACATCACCAGCCTCCAGGCGGAGACCCTCAGGACGATCGCCAGCCCGCGGCGCCTGGAGATCCTCCACCGGCTGGCCGAAGGACCGTGTGAGGTCACCCGCCTCGCGGCGGAGCTCGGCGTCAGCCAGCCGAACGTCTCGCAGCATCTCGCGATCCTGCGCAGCGGCGGCCTCGTCGAGGCCGAGCGCGACGGCCGCGGGATCCGCTATCGCCTCGTCGACCCGGACGTGATGGTCGCCTGCGACGTCATGCGCCGGGTCCTGGAACGTCGCCTCGCGCGCCTCGGCCGGCTGGCCGGCGCGACCACCAGCCCGGGAGTCGCCTGATGGATGAACCGCTCAACCTCGTCCTCTTCTCCGGCACGGACGACAAGCTCCAGGCCGCCGCGGTCCTCACCGCCGGCGCTGCGGCGCTCGGCAAGCCGGTAAACATCTTCCTGCAGTACTGGGCGCTCGACGCCTTCCGCCGCGAGCGGATCGACCGCGAACACGGCCTCGCGCCAGAGGCCGGCGAGGAGGGCCGCGCCCACGTCGACGCCCTGCGCCGGGCCGGCCAGGCCTCCTGGGCGACGACGCTCCGCGACGCCAAGGAGCTTGGTGGCGTCGACATCGAGGCGTGCTCGCTGTCGATGGACCTGCTCGGCCTCGAGTCGACCGATCTCGACCCTCTCGTCGACGGCGTGGAGGGGGTCACCGCGTTCCACCTCAACGCCGGCGCCGGCCCGGTCGTGTTCATCTGAAAGGAGAGGGACCATGAGCCCACTGCTCGAGATCGCCGCCATCGTCGATGCCCGTGGCCTGTCCTGCCCGATGCCGATCGTGCGCACCGCGCAGGCCGTCAAGCCGCTCGCCTCCGGCCAGATCGTCGAGGTCCTGGCCACGGACCCGGGCTCGGTGAAGGACTTCGCCGCCTGGACCCGCGCCACCGGGAACGAGCTCGTCGAGCAGACGTCCGACGGCGCCGTCTACCGCTTCGTCATCCGCCACAAGTGAGGGGATCCTCCGATGACCCTGACCGTCGAGCGGCCCGAGGTGGCCGCCACAACATCCGTCACCCCCGACCCGATCGCCGTGGCGATCGCCGAGGTCGAGGGCCTGCCCGCCACCGGACTGGATCCGGAGCTCCCGACACCGACGAAGGAGCTCGTGATCATCGACTGGAGCGGTGACTTCGACAAGGTCCTGCCGGTCCTCATCCTGTCGTCGACCGCTGCTGCGAGCGGAGTCCGCACGAAGGTCTTCATCACGTTCTGGGGCCTGCTCCCATTCGTGAAGGACCAGCGCCGGGTCGTCGGCGAGAACTGGATGCAGAAGATGCTGTCGCTCATGCAGCGGCCGGGCATCGACCACGTGAAGCTCACCCGGATGAACTTCCTGGGCATGGGCCCCTGGATGATGAAGCGGCTCATGAAGCAGTACCGGATCGCGTCGCCGCGCGAGCTGCTCGAGGCGGCGCAGGACATGGGCGTCGAGTTCATCCCGTGCCAGATGACGATGGACATGTTCGGCCTGACGCGCGAGGACATGATCGACGGACTCGGCGAGCCGGCCGGCGCAGCCACCGTCATCGAGCTCATGGGCCACGCCGACGCCTCGCTCTTCATCTGAACCGGACCCCGGAAGGAAGGCACCCTCGATGCTCGCCACCGCCTCCGCCACAGGAACGATCGCCCGCACGATCGACGCCCGCGGCAGCTACTGCCCTGGCCCGCTGATGGAGCTCATCCGCGGCATCCGCGAATCCCAGGTCGGCGACGTCCTCGCCGTGCTGTCCTCTGACCGAGGCAGCAAGATCGACATCCCGAAGTGGGTCGACAAGGCCGGCCACCGGCTGGTCGCGCTCGAGAACCTGGACGGCTACGACCGGATCGTCGTCGAGAAGGCGCGGTGAGCCCCATGCACCGCGTCCTCATCCCCGGTGGCGGGGTCGGCGGTACGCTGACCGCCAACCTCCTGGCCCGCAGGCTCCGCCGCCGGATCGATCGTGGCGAGGTCGAGGTGGTCGTCGTCGACGCCGCCGGCGCCCACGTCTACCAGCCGGGCTTCATGTACATCGCGATGGGCGGCGAACGCGCCGAGCGCCTGCAGAAGCCCGAACGGGCGCTGCTCGACAGCCGGGTGCGACTCGTCATCGGGTCGGTCAGCCGCGTCGACGAGGTGGCCCGGATCGTCCACCTCGAGGACGGTGCGGCGCTGCCGTACGACCAGCTCGTCCTGGCGACCGGCTCGCGGATCGTGCCCGAGGAGATCGAGCACTTCGCGACCGAGGCGCACCACTTCTACACCGCCGACGCCGCGCTCCGGCTCCGCCGCGCGCTCGATGCGTTCACCGGCGGCCGGATCGTCGTCGGCATCGCCGGGATGCCCTACAAGTGCCCGCCGGCGCCGCTCGAGGTGGCGTTCCTCATCGAGGCGGAGCTCCGCGAGCGGGGCCTGCGCGAGGGCTCGGAGGTCCACTTCTGCTCGCCGATCGGGCGCGCCTTCACGATCGAGTCCGTGTCGGAGATGGCGACACCGATCCTGGAGCAGAAGGGGATCGAGCTGCACACGTTCTTCAACGTCGAGGGGATCGACCCGGCCCGCAAGGTCGTCCTGTCGCTCGAGGGCGAGGAGCTGCCGTACGACCTGCTCGTCCTCGTGCCGCCGCACAAGGGCGCCCAGTTCCTCATCGACTCGGGGCTCGCTCCCGCCCCCGGCGGCTGGCTGCCGACCGACCGCCACACGCTTCGGGTCGGCGGGCGGCCGAACGTCTATGCGCTCGGCGACGCGACCGACCTGCCGCTGTCGAAGGCGGGCTCGACGGCCCATTTCGAGGCACCCGTCGTGGTCGAGGGGCTCGTCGCCGCGCTCGAGGGTCGCACGCCGTCCGGGAAGCACGCCTCGTACGAGGGCCGCGTCATGTGCTTCTTCGAGGTCGGCGACGGCAAGGGCACGCTGCTGCGCTTCGACTATGACCACCCGCCGAAGCCGCCCAAGCCGAACCAGCTCTGGCATCTCGGCAAGATCGTGTTCAACAAGACGTACTTCCATACCGTCCCGAAGGGCCGCGTCTGACGCGGTCCGCGATGGCCCTGTCTCCCACCGAGGCGACGTGGGTCGAACGACGCGGTCGATCCCTCCCCGACCGCATCGGTGCCCCGGGTTCCATCAGCCCGGGGCACCACCTCGTTCGGCCGGACGGACTCGGTCCTCGCCTGCGTCGCCGGGGGGAGGCACCTCTAGAATCGCGACATGGGCTCGACGACCCCCGGCCGCGTCTTCCTTCGCTCTGCGCTGCCCGAACCGCCGGTCGCGGTGCGCGCCGAGGGTTCCACGATCTGGGATGCGACCGGCAAGGCCTACGTCGACGCGGCGGGAGGGGCGATCGTCGTCGGCGTCGGCCATGGACGGGAGAGCATCGCGCGCGTCATGGCCGAACAGGCGGGCAGGCTCGCCTACGCCCACGGGAGCACGTTCACGAGCGAGCCGATGGAGGCCTACGCGGCGGAGATCGGGCCACACCTGCCGGTGGAGGGTCCGGCCGCGATCTATCCGGTGAGCGGCGGCTCGGAAGGCATCGAGACGGCGCTGAAGATGGCTCGCGCCTACCACCTGGCTCGGGGTGAATCCGACCGCTGGATCGTCATCGCACGCTGGGGCAGCTACCACGGCAACACGCTCGGCGCGCTGGATCTCTCCGGCCGACGGCCGCTGCGTCGGCCGTACGAGGGCTGGCTCGGCCGCTTCCGCCACGTCTCGGCGGCCTACCCTTACCGGGCCGGCGACCCCGGCGCGAACGCGCTCGGCGACGCGACCGAGCTGGCAGCCGAGCTCGAGTGGACGATCGAGGCGGCCGGGCCAGGGACTGTCGCGGCGTTCGTCGCCGAGCCGATCGTCGGGGCGACGCTCGCCGCGGCCGTACCGCCCGAAGGCTACTGGCCGGCCATCGCCGACGTCTGCCGCGCCCACGGCGTCCTGCTCATCGCCGACGAGGTCATGACCGGCTTCGGGCGGACCGGCCGCTGGTTCGGGCTCGACCACTGGGCGACGCGGGCTGACATCGTCGTGGCGGCGAAGGGCGCGACGGCCGGCTACTGGCCGTTCGGCTTCGTCGCCGCGTCGGCCGAGGTGCACGCCACGATCCGTGGCGCCGGCGCGTTCGTGCATGGCTTCACCTATTCGCACCACGTCGTCGGGGCGACCGTCGCGCGGGAAGTGCTCCGGATCCTCGACGCGGAGTCGCTCGTCGAAGCCTCGGCCAC
>Ga0247727_10009070_pt1 | contig 18190 bp, 17 predicted proteins | sample WisWelCaveWW1625_FD_202498 | JGI IMG/M metagenome (GOLD analysis project Ga0247727, IMG submission 202498) | Biofilm microbial communities from Wishing Well Cave, Virginia, United States - WW16-25 | ecosystem: Environmental > Aquatic > Deep subsurface > Groundwater > Cave microbial mat | place... | reverse complement strand
GCCGCCAACCCGCAGTGCCATATCTGCTTCTACGGCCTCTACGCCTCGCTCAATGCCGGCTATCTGTTGCACCATGTCGCGGATTCTGTCATCGGCGGCGAGTATGAAATCCCGCTGGTGAAACTGGTCGAAGCGCTGGATGGGAGTGGAAGTATCGGCGCGATCGAAGGCGTGAGCACGCCTGAGCGGATCGTCCCGCCGCTCCTCAGGCGGATGCCGGCGACTGTTCCCGAACCGAGCCGCGAGGGATTGCCCGCACTCGAGCGCTATGCGCATCTTGAGCACGACGGCGAGCGGCGCGTGGCCGGCTATGTCGAGGCGAGCCGGGGCTGCCTGCACCGCTGCCTCCATTGTCCGATCGTGCCGGTCTACGACGGCCGCTTCTTCCTGATCCCGGAGGGGAGTGTTCTGGAGGACATCCGTCGGCAGATTCAGGGCGGCGCGACGCACATCACGTTCGGCGACCCCGACTTTCTGAACGGACCGGGTCATTCGCTCAGCATCGTTCGCGCCCTGCACGCCGAATTTTCTCATGTGACCTTTGATTTCACGGCCAAGATCGAGCATCTGCTCAAGCGGCGCACGCTGTTCCCCGAACTGGCGGAACGCGGCTGCCTCTTCGTGGTCTCGGCCGCGGAGTCGTTCAGCGATGCGGTGCTGGCGCGCCTGCACAAGGGACACACGCGCGCGGAGATCGCGACGGCGCTGGAGATCCTGCGCTCGGCGGGGATTGCCCTGCGCCCGTCGCTGGTGGCGTTTACGCCCTGGACGACCATGGACGACTATCTTGAGATGTTCGAGATCGTGGAGTCGCTTGATCTGATCGACGCGGTGGACCCGGTCCAGTACTCGGTCCGCCTGCTCATTCCGCCCGGCTCCGCGCTGTTGAGCCGTTCGGACGTCGAGAGATTCATCGTGTCGGTGGATCAGGCCGGGTTTCAATACCGGTGGAAGCATCCGGACGGGCGCATGGATCGGTTGCACGAGGCGATCACCGCCGCGGTCGAGGAGGCCGCCGGGACCTGCGAAGACCCGTCGGCCACGTTCGACCGTCTCCGGGCCTTATCCCATGGGGTCGCGGAGCGTCCGCTGCCTGCGTCCCGCGGTGGAGCCGCACGCGCCCGCGAGCGCCGACGGCCGCCCCGGCTCACCGAGCCGTGGTTTTGCTGTGCCGAGCCGACCGCCCAGCAGTTTCGCCCGCTTCCGGCAAAGGGCTTGGCAGAGGTATGAAGAACGAGTGACGGGTGACAAGCAATAGAGAGGAGACCACGTGAGCACAGACCTGACTAATCTGGGGATGCGACTGAAGGAACTGCTGGAGCTTGACCTGCCGCCGGTCGCGATCGCGTTTCGAGACCAGCCGCCGGTTGGTGTCCCACGGATTCCCTCGCCGGCGCCGGCCGGCTGCGGGTATTGGAAGCTCGCTGCAGAGGGACAGGTCTTTTATACCGAAGCCGCCGACCACTATACCTGCCCGGTCGGCGCCCACACGCACGGCGTGGATCTCCCGCCGGCGGTCGCACAGGAACTCCAAGGGCTGGTGCAGACCATGGTCCACATGCAATACATCAAGATGGAAGAGATCCCGTCCATCCCGCGCCGCCAGGAGCCCTTCCGCGTGGCCGTCTATGGTCCGTTGGCTGCGGCGCCGTGCGAGCCGGATGTCGTGCTGGTGCGCGGGACGGTCAAGCAAATGATGGTGCTGGCGGAAGCAGCCCAGGCGGCGAGGATCGCCAGCGGCGGCGCCACACTGGGGCGACCGACCTGCGCGGTCTTGCCCCAGGCGCTCCAAACCGGACAGGCGGTCTCGAGCTTCGGCTGCATCGGCAACCGCGTCTATACGGGACTGGGAGACGATGAAGGCTACTATGCCATTCCCGGCCCCAAGATTGATGAGGTTGTCGAGAAGCTGGCGGTGATGGTCGAGGCCAACCGCCAACTGGGAAGCTTCCACCGCGGGCGAGTCTCCGGGTGACCGGCCATGCCGCGCCTACTGCTGTTGCTGCCCGCGACGACCTATCGGGCAGAGGCGTTCCTTGCCGCGGCGCGGCGCTTGAACCTCGACGTGACCGTGGCGTCAGACGGGGCCACAATTCTGAAAGCCCAGCGGCCCACCGACTTTCTGTATCTCAACTTCCGCGATCCTGACGAAGCGTCCCGCGCGGTCGTCAGCATCGCCCGCCAGTCTCCGATTGATGCCGTGATCGGGGTAGACGAGCCGACCACCGTCCTGGCCGCTCATCTGTCCGTCGCGCTGAACTTGCCGCACAATGACGTGGCGTCCGTGTCCGCTGCGCGGAACAAACATCTCATGCGGCAGTTGCTGCGCCGACACCACGTGCCCGTTCCGAACTTTGCGGTGTTTCCCCATACGGCCGCTCCAGCCTCGCTCGTCGGGCAGATCGCATTTCCCTGCGTGGTGAAGCCGCTGATCCTGTCCGCCAGTTGCGGCGTGATCCGCGCGGACAACCCGGCGGAGTTTGACGCAGCCTTCCGTCGAGTGAGCGCGCTGCTCACGGCATTGGGACTCACGGTCCTGGACGAGGCCGGGCATCTGATCCTCGTAGAAGACTTTGTGCCCGGACGCGAAGTAGCGCTGGAGGGGCTCCTGACAGCCGGCACCCTGCGCGTCCTGGCCCTGTTCGACAAACCCGACCCGCTGGACGGGCCGTTCTTCGAAGAGACGATCTACATTACCCCGTCGCGGTTGCCGGATCGGACCCAGCAGGCGATTGCCGCCTGTGCCCAATCCGCCGCGCGGGCGCTGGGGCTGCGCGAGGGGCCGGTGCACGGCGAGTTCCGGATCAACGACGGGGGAGTCTGGGTGGTGGAGCTGGCGGCCCGCTCGATCGGGGGACAGTGCTCGCGGACCGTGCACTTTGCCGCCGATCTGTCATTGGAAGAATTGATCCTGCGCCACGCGCTGCGGCTGCCGCTGCCGTCGCTTGAGCGGGCCGCTGGAGCGGCCGGGGTGATGATGGTGCCGATTCCGTCACGCGGCGCGCTGCAGGAAGTCCGCGGGCAGGACGACGCGCGACGGGTATCGGGGATCGAGGCACTGACGATCACGGCGACGCCGGGCGAGGAGCTGGTTCCCTTGCCGGAGGGCACGCGCTATCTGGGATTCCTCGTCGCCCGCGGGGCGACGCCTGACGCGGTAGAGTCGGCGCTGCGGGAGGCGCATCGCAGGCTCACGGTCGTGCTGCGCGCCGAATCGGCCGGTGCGCGACCGCTTCCGCCGCCGGCACGGCCGGGGGTCGTGACGTTTTGAAGGGTCGTGAGGCGGGACGAGCCGTCAGGACGGCTTGCGTGCGATCTCCGCGGCGACCTTGCGCGACCACTCGTCCAGGCTCTTCCCTTGGGCGGCGATGTCCGCGATGGGCGTCAGGTCCAGGGTCCAGGCGCCCGCCACTTCCTCGCCATCGTCGGCCACGGATTTCTTGATCGCCTCGATTTCCTTGTCGAACCGCTCCGGGTTCTGTTCCAGGATGCGCCGGATTCTCCACTTCGTCGTCGGCTTCCCGGTTTCGTCCAAATCGCAGCCGTAGTGGACCAGATCGAGCTTGCCGGTCTTGAGGGATTTGGCCAGCATGCGGTAGGCGACGCCTTTGTTGGTGCGAATCAGAACTGCCTTGTACAGGCGCTCGCCCTTGGCAGGGTCCACCTCCACGGCGGTGAGATCTTCGATGACTCGAGCGGACGTGTCCGGCGCTGGTTCGGCTTCACCCATGGACGATTCTCCTTTGGCTGCTGAGAGGCAGCTTAACAGAGCAGGCTTCTGATCGGCAAGGACCGGCTGAACGAGGCGGCTATGCCAGATCGGCCGCAGCCCGCTCGGCGGTCTTCTCATCTATAATCGTGGCGCGATCCATGTAGCCGATCAGGAGGCAGAGGTCGCAGAGCCGGTTGATGATGCGGGGGATCCCCGCGCTGCGCTGAAAGATGATCGCCAAGGCCTCTTGGGAGAACACTTCACGCTGGCAGTGGGCGGCTTTCATGCGGAAGTCGACGTACTGCGCGGCTTCCTCCTGGGAAAACGCGCCGAGGTGGGACTTGATCGAAATGCGCTGGGCGAACTGCTTGAGCGCCATCACGCGGTTGTTGAGTTCCGGCTGGCCCATGAGCACGAGCGTCAGCAGGAACCGGTTGTTGAGCTGGAAGTTCAGCAGGAGCCGGAGTTCCTCGAAGACCTGATCATCGGGAATCGCCTGCGCCTCGTCCACGATGATGATCGTCTGCCTTCCATTCTTGTAGTTGGCGAGCAAGCGTTCATTCAACAGGTGCAGCAACTGCACTTTCGTCTTGGCCGGCTCAATCTCTAATTGATAGAGGATTTCCGCGAGAAAATCTTCCACCCCGAAGCTGGGATTGGCAATCATCGCCATGTCGTATTGCTGGCTGTTCAGATGCCGGCTCAACTCGCGGCTGAGCAGGGTTTTCCCGCAGCCGATCTCGCCCGTGAGCATCACGGCGCCTTTTCGAGTCTGGACACCGTAGAGGAGACGGTGGAGCGCTTCTTCGTGCATCGGAGCGGGGAAATAGAATTTGGGATCGGGAACGTTCTCAAACGGGAGTTCGGTGACCCCCCAATAGGTCTCGTAGGACAGCGCCGGTTTGCCCGCCGGCGCGGCGTGCATCTGGGGAAGGGGGATGGCTGGCGCAGACGGCATGGCCGCCCAGCTCGCGGCCAAAACGGGTTCGGGAGCCGGCTGAGTCAGGTGAGGAAGCGTGACGGGCAGCGGCATCTCTGCGGGCGACGGAGTCAGATGGGGGAGCGTCACGGGCAACGGCATATCTTCCGGCGGCAGAGTCGGCTGGCTCTGCGTCACGGGCAGCGGCGTGTCCGGCATCGGTGGAGTCAGCTGGGGAAGCGTGACGGGCAGCGGCAACTCAGCGGGCGGCTCGGGATGCCCGTGCTCGACGGCTGCGGTGACTGTCTCGCGGGGATCGGCAGTCGTCTCGGCCGGAGCCGGTTTCCCTCCTCCCCAGAGCAGCATGACGGCGAACGCCAGGAGGCTACAGACCGCGGCCGGCAACAGGGCGCCGCCGATCTCACGCGACACCGGCGCCGCCCACGCATCTAATCCAGGCGTCTGCAGCAACTCGCCGACGGTCGTTTCCGTCTCGCCCCGCTCGCCCGGCCAGGTGATGGTGACGGTGGAGAGGCCGGCCCCTTCCGCGGCCCGCGCGACCTGATACTTGCTCCACAGCAGGAGGGAGTCCAGCGACACTTGGCGGACGGCCAGCCCGCCCCCGACGAGGAGGCCGATCAGCACGCCCATGACGAGTGCCGGCCCGATTTGCGGCTGGCCGCGTTCCCGCCGCGTGCGACTGAACGTTCCCGGATTAGCGGATGTGAAATCCGGTATCATGATGTCCCGTGACGTTGGGCGAGGCGAACACTCATTTCGACGACTACGTACCGGTCGACACAAAAAAGAAAACGGATTTTCTTGCCAGGATCGCCGGTGGGCAGTATACCATCGCGAGGCGAGGTATGCTAATCTCGCTGCCGCAGAAGCGGGACGCGACGGGACGCTGATCGGATCGAGGAGCGTGATGGCGGCCGATAAGAAAAAGGAACTGTTCGTCGAGGCCACCCAGCTGATCAAGGCCGGCAAGTACGGCCAGGCTTCCAAGTCGCTGAAAGAGCTGATCGCGCTCGAACCGTCCAAGCTCGAGTACCGGCGGCTGTCCGCGTCGCTGAATTTGAAGCTGGGCAACCTGATCTCCGCCAAAGCCGTCTACGATTCGCTCGTGCGGGAAGCGATGCAGATGAAGGATCACCGGCTGGCGGAGTCGTTGCTCCGGGAATACCTGGCCGCCGGCCCCCGCTACGTCCCATTTCTGGAGTTGCTCGGACAGACCTTGGAGGAGAACGGCAACGGACTCGTGGCGGCCAATGAGTACGGGAAGGCGCTCCAGATTCTGCTGGAGGACGCGGATCCCGACGAAGCCGGCCACGCGGCAGATCTCTACGGCAAGATCCGGCAGCTGTCTCCGAACAATCCCGCGCTGGCGCAATACGACCCGACCAAATTTACGCGCGCGCCGCAGCCGGCCGCGCCCTCGCCGCTCGAGATGTCGCTGAAGATGAAGGCGGCCGCGCCTCCGCCGCCACCTGCGCCCGCCGCGCCACCACCGCTCGCCGCTGCGCCGCCACCCGTGGCGCCTCCTCCCGCGCCCGCTGCGCCGGTCAGCCAGAAACCGGCGAAGCGGGCCAAACTGCTGGACGATGCCCCGATGGTGAATGATGACCTCTCGGATGTGCTGACTCCCAAGGCGCGGCCGAAACCGAAGCCTGCGCCACCGCCAGCCGCGCCACCGCCACCGCCGATGGTCGATGATGATCTCACGGATCTGCTGTCGCGGCCGATTCCAAAAGTCACGAAGGTTCCGAAGATTGAGGTTCCGCCGCCGCCCTCTGCGGGAGAGAAGCCGTCGCTGGCCAAGACGCTCTTTGGGTTCTTCCAGTCCTCGCCCGCGCCGGCTTCGCCGCCGGCCGAGGCGCCGCCCGCTGAGGCACCACCTCCGGCTGAGGCTCCTCCGTCTCCGCCTCCGTCTCCTCCTCCAGCTGCGCCGGTCGAAGCGGCCCCCGCCGCGCCGCCGCCGCAGTGGAAGCCGTGGCAACCGGAGTCTTCTGAGGAAGCGCCAGCGCCCGTTGCCGAGGCGCCGCCTGCCGAGGCGCCGGCTGAGCCTCAAGCAGCCGAGTGGAAACCATGGCAGCCGGGAGAATCAACGGCGCCGGCCGCTCATGGGGCGGCGGACAAGGGGGGATTTTTTGTCGTCGATGCCCGGAAAGGGATGAGCGAGTCGGCGCCGAGCCTCGGCACCGCAATGCCGAAGATCCCCACCAGAGGACGGGCTCCGGCGCCTCCGATGCCGCGCCGGGCGGTCAGTCGGCGTGCGGGCGGGCTGGGTCAGGTGGTGCGGAAGCTCACGATGGCGGCCGTGGGTCTGGGGATCGTGACCGGTCTGCTGCTGGGCGTGCTCGTCATCGGCTGTCTGATACTCGAAAAGAGCCCCACCGACGCCTTCCGGAATTTTTCCGGCGCGCCGCCGCTGAGCTCGCAGGATCCCAGGCGGAATGCCTACGCGCTGCTCCTCGGCTTCGATGCCGACGCGGGCCGTGACCCCATGGCCGAGGGCTACGAGCGTGTGCAAGGGCCGGTCAGCGCCAAGTCGATCCAATGCGCATGGGAAGAGACCTCCTCGCCGATGCGTTTTCCGGCGGAGACGGCCGCCGTCGAAACCTGGTGGCTGGGGCCCGATCCGGTCGGACAGTTCCAGAAAGAGGCGGCCAAGATTCAAGGGTGGGCGGCGGGCAGTCCCGTCCTCATGGGGCGGTACCGCCAATGGCTGGACATGCAGTTCGAAGACGGGGGCTACGGCAAGTTCGCCGTGCCGAATTGTTCGCTCATCGTTGCGGCGCACCGGCTGCATGTCGCCGAGGGGTTCGGCCAGGGGCTGGCGAGGGGCATCAACGGATTGGAGCAGGACCTCACGCTATGGCGGACGGCGCTGGCCCAGGCCCGCACGTTGCCCATGAAGCAGCTGGCGCTGGCGATCGTCAACGACGATCTGACGCTGCTGACCGGCGTGTTCAGCCGTCCCGAGATCACTCCCGATACCGTGTCCCGGCTGGCCCAGTTGACGAAACCGCTCGAGCAGATCGAGCGGTCCTTGCGCTGGCCCATGCAAAACGCCCTGACCATGGACGCGAAACTGTTCGGGACGAGCGCGCTCTTCGACGCGGTGCGCGATCCCTCGCCGTTGCTACAGATATTGGCGCACCTCCCGCTCCCCAAACAGCGGGCCTTGAACGCCTACGCGGACCATTTTGAAGCGTTGATCAAGGCGGCGGACCAGCCGCTCACGAAGCTGCCGCTTCTCTATGAGTTTGCCAGGACGCCGGCGAAGATGGTCTTCGACTATGCGACCAACCCCCTCGACAATCTCGTGCCAGGCCGGACCGTCATCGCCTGGGACCAGCAGGTCGGCGCCGTCATGGACACCGAGGCCCGCTTGCGTCTCGTCGGGGTGACCGCGTTTCTGCGCGGCGTCCCGCGCAAGGCCATTCCGGTACGGATCGCGCAAGCGGGGCCGCGCTACACAGATCCGTTCACGGAGCTGCCGATGCTCCTGAACACGTCGCGCGCGCTCATCTACAGCATGGGCAGAAACCGCAAGGACGACGACGGCGATCCCAAGCTCGACGTCAGCGTCCCCTGGCCAATGAACGAACCTCCCCGGGAAGCTCCCAAGGGCCGGGGGCGTTAGCCCGTCCCTTGACCTTACCGATCCGGACTGGCGGTGACCTTTGTGGCCTCTTTCACCGGCGGCTCAATTTTGATCTGCGGCCCTTGCACCTTCGGGAGAATGCCGGCCCCTTCCTGCTTGAGAATCCTCTGGTTGTTCGGATCGGCGAGCTGTTGAACAGACCGGGCATCGTCAAAGCCCGCCGCTTCCTTCAACGCCTTCGCGCCGACGGCGTTGGTCTGTCCCGGATCATTAGTCAGCGGCTGTCCCGTCACGGGTGACACATCTTTCTTGCTCGGATAGCCGGGATGCTTGGGGATCATCTCCGGATTGGCAAAAGCGAGCGAGGCCACGAACCCGAAAACCAGCGCGACGAGCACCATCATCCAGAACGGTTTCATGGGACACCTCCTGGTGAAACAAAAACGGCCTTCCCGGGCGCGCAGGGACCCGAGAAGGCCGAGACATGTTGCCTTGACGTGAAACCCCGAGAGATGTGGGTCGCTACCCCGGTTTCATGGCGCGTCCCTCTTCAATCCATCCGTCTGTTCAGCTTGCGACGCAGATCACTTGTTTTCAAGATCGTGGCGGTACGTAAACCGCCGAGCGGCGCGAGAAGCGCGCGAGGGGCGGGAATGCGAGACTCGCCAAACAATCCTGCCATTCGCGCATTTCGCGCCAGTCCCGCCAGTCGCGCGGGACGGCTTGACACGCCGTCCCGGCTTCCACAGAATGCGCGCGGCATATGTTGATGAAGGAGAAGCCATGAAAAGCGACATTCTCTATCCCGGGGCATTTCCGATGGTGCGCGTGCAGTTGGCGGAGGGGGAGAGCCTGAAGGCCGAGTCGGGCGCAATGGTGTCCATGTCGCCGACCCTCGACGTCGAGAGCAAGATGGAGGGCGGTCTGCTCAAGGCTTTGTCCCGGAAGGTGCTGACCGGCGAGCATTTTTTCTTCCAGACCCTGCGGGCGACGCGGGGCGCCGGCGAAGCGCTCCTGGCGCCGACCGTGCCCGGCGAAGTCGTCATCCTGGAGCTGGACGGGGTGAACGAATACTTCGTGCAGAAAGACGGGTTCCTGGCGGGAGCCCAGGGCCTCGTGATCGAAAGCAAAATGCAGAGCTTCACGCGCGGGCTGCTGGGCGGCGAGGGCTTTTTCATTCTGAAAATAGGCGGCAAGGGCCCGCTGATTCTGAACAGCTTCGGCGCGATCCATCTCGTCGAATTGAAACCGGACGAGGAATACATCGTCGATAACAGCCATCTCGTCGCGTGGACGGCGACCACGTCCTACAAGATCGAAAAGGCGGCGGCCGGATGGATTTCCAGCTTCACCTCCGGCGAGGGCTTCGTCTGCCGCTTCCGCGGCCCGGGTACCGTCTATGTCCAGACCCGCAATCCGCAGAGCTTCGGCGCCTGGATCCGGCAGTTCATGCCGGCGTCATCGGAATGACACCGGAGTCATGGTCACCAGTCACTGGTCAATGGAATGTTTGACCGGCTCATGCGTTCAGCCAGTGACCGATGACCGTTGACCATTGACATTTTCCATGACCGTCACCCCCAACGCCCTCTGTTTCGGTTCCGATCTGCCTGGCAGCGGCCTGCCGTGCCAGGTCGAGATCTCCCCCGACGGCCTCACGCTACGCGTCGCCGAGCAGGCGCCGGCCGACCGGCCCGTGCCGTTCTCCCTCCTGTCGGTTGAGGCGGGCGGCTTCGATCACGACCAGCTCGTCGTGAAATGGGAGCAGGCGGGCGTCGGCCGCACGCTCTATATAAAGGAGGCGTCGGTCATCGCGTCGTTCCGGCGGGCCGCGCCGCCCGAACTGGCAGCGCAGATGGAACGCACGGCGCATGCCGTGCGCCGCAGCCGCTCCACGAGACGGGCGGTGCTGCTGGCGGCGGCGGGGACCGTGCTGGCGGTCGCACTCGGCGCGTGGCTGGGCATGGACGCGCTCGTCGAAGTGGCGGTCGGCCGCATCCCGCCGGAATGGGAGAAGCAACTCGGCCAGATGGTGTTGCAGGACGCCCTGGCCGGCCAGACGATCGTCACGGAAGGGCCGGTGGTCGAGGCTGTGCAGGCGATCACGACGCGGCTGACCGACCAGATTCCGAACAGCCCCTATCCGTTCACCGTCACCGTCGTGCGCAGCCCGGTGGTGAACGCCTTCGCGCTGCCCGGCGGCCCAGTCGTCGTCTTCACCGGCCTCATCAAGGAAGCGTCGAGCCCGGAGGAAGTCGCGGGTGTGCTTGGACACGAGATCAACCATGTGCTCCAGCGGCACGGGATGGAACGGATCGTCAAAACGCTCGGCATCGTGGCGGTGGCCGCGATCGTGCTTGGCGATCAGCAGGGTTTGATCGGCTTGGCCAAGGAACTGGGCGTCGAGATGATCACGCTCAAGTTCAACCGGGATCAGGAGACGGAGGCGGATACGACGGGGCTGCGTCTCTTGCACAAGGCGAAGGTGGATCCCGCCGGCATGATCGCCTTCTTTGAGCGGCTGGCGAAGTCAGAGAAAGAACTGCAGCGCGTGGAGCTGCTGTCCACGCATCCCATGAGCGAGGCGCGCGCCGCGCGGCTCAAGGCCGAGCTGGCCGCGCTGCCCAAGTTCCTGCTGGAGCCGTTTGCGTTTGACTGGAGTGCTGCGCGGGCGGCGCTGAAAACGAGCCACCCGCCTCCCGCGCGGCCCGGCGGGGTCGAGCAGTGACGACAGGCTGGATGACCTAGTGTCCAGGTTTTCCGTCTTGACTCCACACACTCGTTGCGCTAGAAGTAGCCGCCACCGGTATGTAGTCTTAGCGCTCTTCATCGTTCCCCGCAGGAGGACATTATGGCACGACGCCATTCGCTCCTCACCTCTTCGTCCCTGCTGCTGATCGCCCTGCTGCCCGCCTGCACCTCGATCCCTGCACGCACCGTCAACAATACGAACTCCATCCGGACCGTGGCCGTCCTGCCCCTCATCAACAATACGAACAACGTGGAGGGCCCGGCGAAGATGCAGTTCGCCTTCACCGCCGGCCTGTACGAGCGGTACTACGATGTGGTGGAACCGGACGAGGTGAATCAAAAGCTGAAAGACCAGATGGGCGTGACGCTGGGCGCGCAGCTCGATATGGCGAAACCGGACCTCCTGTGCAAGACGTTCAGCACGGACGGCCTGCTCTATGGGTCTCTCGACGACTACATTGTGAAACCGACCGGGGTCTATACCGTCAAACGCGTGCGGGCTCGCGCCAAGCTGGTGGATTGCAAAACCGGCCAGACCGTCTGGAAAGGCGGCGCGGGCGGCAAATCCCAGGAAGCCAGGGGCGGCACCGTCGGGGCTCTGATCGGCGCGGCTGCCTCTATCGGCTCCGCGGTTTCGGACGCCACGGAGGGAGAGTTGCCGCCACTGTTGGGCGACAAGATTGAGGCGCCATGGTTTAACGTGCCGCCTCCGCCAAGGCAGCAGCAGAGCGGCCTGGCGGGCGCGATCGCCGAGGTGGTCGTGGGCATCATCGAGTCGGTCGTCCAGCATGCGGCAGGGGTCAGCCTGGTGCGGGAGGAGTACGGAACCGTGACGACTGCGCTCGATGGGTATTTCCACGAAGCATCCGTGTCGGGCAAGAACGAGAAGGGCATCCCTTCGGGACCGACCGATGAAGATTAGCGTGAAGACAGAAGGGAGCGATCGGGTGCCTGCTTCGACAGAAACCCGGAGGCGTGGAGGGCACGACATGAGATCGTTATGGACACGGATGGCAGTCGCCGGTGCCTTCGTCGTCGTAACCGGCTGTGCTTCGACCGGTGATGTCTCGCAACTCAAGCTCACGCCGTGGCCGCCCGGGCCGGCGAAGGTCAAGAAGACCGTCCGGCTGACCTATGGCGGCGGGGTCTTCAATGAAAAGGGCGACAGCAAGAGGCGGCATTATGTCGCTCCCGGAACCATGTGCCAGACGGTCGACGAAATCGGGACGGTCTCATGCCGTAAGCAAGCGGGAGTGCCGCCTGCCATGGTCAAGGTCTTCCAGGACTCAGGGTTTTTCACCGAAGTGAAGACAGATGACAGTCAGACGGATCTTCAGGTGCAGATCAAAGTGGTGGTCCGCAACACGGAGAACATCGGAGGCATCTACCTGGTGGCCTTTTCGTTATTTATGTTGCCGGGGAAAGTCACCGATCATGCGCTGGTCCTCAGGGCCACCTTCAAGGATCGGGATGGAAAAGTGATCGGGAAAGCTGAAGGCAAAACGACGGGAGGGCAGTGGCTGGGGTTCTGGTCCCTGTTCATACTGCCGTTCCGCGACATGCCGTTTGAGGAGACGGAACACGCCGCCTACCGGGCGATCCTCATCGACGCGCATGAGAAGGGGATCATCTAGCGATTCCCTTCCAGATTTCCCCCGGCACCCATGTGTGCGTGCGGGATGTAAAGACACCTTTACCATCTCCGCTGTTTCTTGTTACAGTCGCTCCTGCCGTTGAAGCAGACTTAACCCTGTCATGTCGAATCATTCACGAATCACATACGCGATCGCCTTATCGGTTGTGCTTGGTGTGGCTCCGGTGCAGGCCGCTGCGCCGCCGGAAATCTGGGTGGAGGCCGAGGGGGTCGTGGCAATGGGGCAGGACACGACGCTAGAACAGGCGCAGCGCGGGTCGCTGGATGCGGCGCGGCGCGCGGCCATCGAGCAGGCGGTCGGCACGTTCGTCAAAAGCTCGTCGGTGGTCCGCAATTTTCAACTGGCTGACGATCTCATCCATACCGTCGTGCGCGGCGTGATCGTCGAGGAAAAAGTCCTGCGCCGCGGCGTGGCCGAATCCAAGGACGAGCATGGGGCCATCTATCAGACTCGTATCAAGGCGAAGGTCAGAGGCATTCCCGTCGAGCGGCGCGGAAGCTTTGCCGTGTCTGCGCGCTTGAACCGGGTTGTCTTTAATGAGGGCGACGAAGTCGAGCTGCGCATCACACCGACACAGGACGCCTATCTCTACATCTTCAACGTCGCGCCGTCCGAGCACATCACCGTCCTGGCGCCGAACAGCTTTGAGCCGGAAACGCCCCTGCGCGCGGGTAAGGAATACGTGTTTCCTTCCGAAACGCTCGTCCAGCGGCGCGTGAAGCTGCGGACCTGGCTCCTGCCCGGCAGCGTCAAGTCGTCCGAAACCATCAAAGTCGTCGTGACCCGCCAGCCGGTCCCGCTGCTGAAGGGGCGAGTGGCCGAAGGCGTGTTCATGGAGTACAAACCCTCCGAGACCGCGCTGCTCGTGGAGTTGATGCGCGCACTCGGCACGCTCGATCCCGCCGATTGGGCCGAAACGACCCTGGCCTACGAAGTGCGGAAGTAGCAGCCGCGTGCTTGTGCTATACTTGGCCCGCTGCGAGGTCTTTAACGGTACCAGTCTGCTCACAATTAAAGAAGAGGAGGTCGTATGAATCGCATTTTCGCACTCACAGCGATCGTGATTGGGCTGACGAGCCTCACCGGATGTATGGGGGTCGCCTCCCCTGTGATCGGTGCTGTCTATACAGAGGCGAGTTACGGTGATACAGCCACCATGTCCACAGCGGCAACAAAAGAGGGCAAGGCCTGCGCAAACTCGTACTTCCTCATTGTCGCTACGGGGGACGCGAGCATCGCCGCTGCGAAAGCCAACGGCAAGATTACTGAAGTCTCAGCCGTCGATCATACAGCGAAAAACATTCTTGGATTCGGGGAGTGGTGCACGATCGTCAGAGGAAAGTAACGGTTATCAAAGCGGTTGAGAAGGGGCCCGGCGAATACCGGGCCCCTTTTTATTTCTGGAGCGGAGCAACGGTGCGAGAAGACATTTAGTAAAACATTACGGGTTTATTGAACGTCTGAGATTATCAGCCCTGTGCTATACTCCATTTCGCCGCCAGCTGAGGTGAGCCACAACCAACCTCAAGGAGGAGAGAATATGGTCACAAGGCTTCTCGTCCTGTTCATCGCACTTGCCGTGGCATGGTTGCCGAACAGTCCGGTCTTCGCCGGTTACGGCGATGGGCCCGGATGCGGCCTCGGCGCGGACCTGTTCAAGGATGGCAAGAAAACCATTGGGCATCAGTCGTTGGCCTCAACGACAAACCAGTTAGCATCCCAGTCGTTGGCGATTACGAGCCAGACTTGGAACTGCACCAACAACGGCAAGTTTTCCAAGATTGAGGAGGCAATGCTCTTTGCCTCACTCACTTTCGACAACCTCTCGCAGGAGATGGCGCAAGGCGGCGGCGAGCACCTCGCCTCGCTGGCGACACTGATGGGTGTGCCGGAGGAGCAGCAACCAGCCTTCTTCGCGATGACGCAGGAGAAGTACGCGACGCTGGTTCAGTCGGGCGAGACAACGCCTGCTGCAATGCTTAAAGCGCTGCAAGAGGCGATGGCTGCGCATCCGATGCTGGCCCAGGCGCGCTGATTTGTTGATAAAGTCTCATCCGAGCTGCTCGCCGCCCGTGTTATACTTGCCCTCGCTGCGCATGGCGATGCGGAGATTTTTTGCTGAAGGAGGAGTCATGATGAAGCGACTGCTTCTTTTTTCGCTCTCGATCATCGTTGCCGGGATCCAAATAGGAACGGCAGGTGCGGAGGAACTTAACCGGAAGCCTTACGGTGATGGGCCAGGGTGCGGGCTGGGAGCACAAATTTTCCCTGATGGTAATAAAACCATGCTGCACCAGTCGATGGCTGCGACCACAAACGTCGCGTTTTCCCAAACCTTTGCCATCACGACAGGTACGTGGGGTTGTACGAACAATGGCAAGTTTGTCTCCCTCGAACATGCTACCCTCTTTGCCAACCTGAATTTCGACAACCTCTCCCAGGAGATGGCGCAGGGCGGGGGCGAGCACCTGGCGTCGCTGGCGACGCTCTTGGGCGTGCCGGCGGAGCAGCAGCCCGTGTTCTTCGCCCTGACGCAGGAGAAATACCCGTCGCTGATGCAGGCGGGTCAGGATTCACCTGCCGCGATGATCAAGACATTGGATGATGCGATGGCCGCGCATCCAGTCCTCGTGAAAGTTTCGATGGCCCGCTAATGGGTCTCGGGGGCGCCCGGTTTCTGTCGCGGCGCCCCCATTTTTTTGCTCTGTTTCCAGCCGAATTGCTCATCTCTCCCGTCCCGCTCCTGCTGCGTATCGTCCTGATCCGTTTCTGCTTGTCCGGTGTTTCTAGCGCCGCATCGTCATCATTTTCTTGCGCGCGCATCCACCCTCTGTGGTACAGTCTCTTCTCGTGGTCCAGCAGGACAAGCTGTTAGAGCGAATCCTTGGTGGTGCATCGGATGCCAACATCGGTTTTGAAGAGCTGTGTCAGTTGCTCCGGCGCCTGGGGTTCGATGAACGTACGCGCGGCAGTCACCACGTCTTTAGGAAGCACGGGATTCAAGAGTTGATTAATCTGCAGCACGATGGAAGCAAGGCGAAGGTCTACCAGGTTCGGCAGGTCCGTTCCATCCTTCTGAAGTACGGGCTGGGAGGCGGAAGCGATGCATAAATACGAGGTCATCATTTACTGGAGCAACGAAGATCAAGTCTTCATCGCCGAGGTACCCGAGCTCCCAGACTGTATGGCCCACGGCCAGACGCAAGAAGGCGCTCTCGCGTCAGCCAACGAAGCGATTCAATTGTGGATTGATACCGCAAAAGAGTTCGGCCGCGCGGTGCCGGAACCGAAAGGGCACCGTCTCATGCTTGCCTAGCCACGCATCCTCCAAGATTCAACAAAACAATGTGGCCGGAATCAGTCTTGTTACAGTCGGCAAGACTCATGCTGAGCCTTGTACTCGTCGTCATCGTTTCGAGTCCCACACGAGCGGGTCAGTCACCTGACCCCACCTATCTCCCAGAACTTATTCGCAGGGCCACCGACGCCAAACTGGCGGACACCCGCGAGTGGCATCTCTTGCTGCACTACCGTGAGAACCTCTTCGGCGGTTATACCAGCGAGCAGGATGGAGCAGACTTTTTCCTCTCCCCGGACGGTAAGATCAATCCGCAGGCCGAGCTCGAGGCGACGCTCGCGAAATTCTTTTCCGACGAACTGATCGGCAAGGCCAAGCAGCCGGTACAATGCGCCTTCATCGGCCGGTACCACTGGTTGAAAGAACGGTTATCCTTCGACGACCAGCGCCTTCCCCCTCGCACCTGCGAACACTTCCAACGCTGGATTGAAGCACTCGATCCTCAGTCCGTCACGCTCATTTTCCCCTCGGCCTTCATGAACAACCCGGCCTCGATGTTCGGACACACCTTTTTCCGCGTGGATCGGAAGGGCCAGACGCCGCAAACAAGGCTCCTGGCCTATACGGTGAACTTTGCCGCGACGGTTCCGGAGGACGAAGGCATCATGTTCGCTGTGCGAGGAATCGCTGGTGGCTACAAAGGATATTTTTCAGGACTGCCCTACTACCTCAAGGTCAAGGAATACCGGGACATCGAAAACCGGGACATCTGGGAATACCGCCTGAACCTGACGGACGCGCAAGTGCGGCGGATGCTGATGCACGTGTGGGAAATGGGGGAGGCGGCGTTCGACTACTATTTTTTCAGGGAGAACTGTTCATACCAACTCTTGCCGATCCTGGAAGTGGCCAATCCGGATTGGCATTTCGCCGATCAGTTCACATTCTGGACGATTCCCGGCGACACTATCAGACTTCTGGCTGAGCAACAGAATCTTGTCGGGGACATCGCCTACCGCCCGGCCCGCACCACGCAGATCCGGCAGCGGTACCGGCGCCTGGCCGATGAGGAACGTGGCTGGGTGACGCGGATCGCGGAGGACGCCGCTCTGGCCCGCGCACCGGCCTTCACTCAGCTGGCCGTCGAGCGGCAGGCGCTCATCCTCGACATCGTGTCGGATTATCTACGGTACCGCGGCGTCAAGGATGAGGATCGCGCGCCGCTCTACAAGGAGCGGGACCGAACGGTGCTGGTCGCCAGAAGCGAGCTCAGGGTGAAGCCCGACGACACGCCGATCGAGCCCTTCGTGACCAGGCCGGAGCTGGGGCACAAGACCTCGCGGGCCGGTATCGGCGCGGGGTACCGGTACGATGAATGGTTCGAGGAGGTGAATCTACGCGCGTCCTACCACGATTTGCTGGATCCGGAAGCCGGCTACGCACCCGGCTATCAGATCTCGCTCCTCTCCGGGGCGATTCGCCATTACGAGAAGACGAATCAAACGCGGCTGGACCGATTCACGCTGGCGAATATCATGTCGCTGACGCCCGTGGATGCCTTGTTCCAGATCCCGTCGTGGAAGGCCAACGTCGGGATGGAGACCGTGCGCCACAATCAGTGCCGTTATTGCAATACCGGCGTGGCGAACGGCGGCGCCGGGTTGACCGTCGAAACGCATCTCTTAAAGCGCGAGTACTGGTTCGGCTTCGGCGAGTTGGAAGCGGTCTACGGCCACGCGTACGAGCGCATGTATCGCGCGGGCGGCGGCGGAAGCGCGGGATTGCTGGCCGACCTTACGGACCGGTGGCGGGTGCTGGCCACCACTACCTATCTGAAATACCCGTTGGGCGAACACGGAGACGACTTCCGCTGGTCAGTCGGCACGCGGTACACGCTGGCCAAGGACCTGGCGATGCGGTTCGAATATAATCACCGAGCGGGCGATAGCCAGAGCTTGTTCACCATTCAGGCGTATTTTTGACGGGATTCCATTTGTCCGAAAGTCATAAAGTCTTAAAGTCGAAAGTCCGAAGCCCCGGTGGGCGAGCATATAAAAATGGAAGCAACTAGGACTTTAAGACTTGACGACTTTACGACTTGAAGACCGAGCCATACCATAATGACTTCTATGCGACGCAAGGCCAACATTCTCGATCAGCTCTTCGTCTACCATCCCCATCCCTGGATCGAGCAGGACTGGGCCAGGGCCAGCGGTTTGCCACTGGAGGACGTATGGTTTCAGGC
>Ga0247727_10009069_pt1 | contig 18191 bp, 20 predicted proteins | sample WisWelCaveWW1625_FD_202498 | JGI IMG/M metagenome (GOLD analysis project Ga0247727, IMG submission 202498) | Biofilm microbial communities from Wishing Well Cave, Virginia, United States - WW16-25 | ecosystem: Environmental > Aquatic > Deep subsurface > Groundwater > Cave microbial mat | place... | reverse complement strand
ACTTTCTTTTAGCGCTTCCCGATCGATTCTACTTGTGGAAAAACGACGGCAATGCCCAGGAAATTATTCAACCAAGCTACGAAATAGATGCAACGCCGTTTTTAAAACCTCTTTTTGAACGCTTTGGGCTGTCGCCTGAAGATTTGAGCGGAATAAGTTTCGAACTGGTGATCGCTTCGTGGTTCGACGAATTAATGCTGGGAGACGCGACCGCAAGCAATCTTCAGCCGAACCGCGACTGGCTCATTGATTCGGGGTTGCTCGAAGCAATTAAGGAGAGCCGTTTAGTATTCGGGGCCGAAATATGATCGTTTATGTGGAATCAAATTTCGTTCTGGAGTTGGCATTGGAGCAAGAACAATATGCCAGTTGCGATGCCATTGTCACGATTTGTGAAGCGGGCGAAGCGCGCCTTGTCATACCGGCCTTTTGCATTGCCGAGTCCTATGAAACGTTGGGACGTCGCGCCATCGAGAGAGGCCAACTTAAAATCGCGCTTGCGAATGAGCTCAAGCTTTTATCGCGGTCACCGTCATATAAAAGTGCTGTCGATACACTTCAATATGTAACCGAGGTCTTGATCGGAAGCGGCAAAGAAGAAAACCGCAGGCTTCACGAGGCATTTGATAGAATTTTAAAGATAAGTGAAATCGTTCCTCTGGAGCAAAAGATCCTCGCAGCGGCGGCAAAATTTCAATCTGATTTGGACCTTAAACCACCCGATTCCATTGTGTATGCTTCCGTGCTTCAGCATTTGACCACGACCGATGCCGCAGCCAGCAAATGTTTTCTCAACAGAAACTCAAAAGATTTTGACGACCCCAATATTGAAGCAACTCTGGGTAGTTATGGATGCAAGCTGCTTTTCAGATTTGATAGCGGTTTTAATTACATACAGAGTCAAATCCGCTCGAATGCTGCCACCTGAAAAGAAATTTGAATTAAAGGCGAAGCATGAATACTGCGGTTCAAACCTCAAATGATGTTTGGTCAGCTATCCGGATCAGCCAAAACAAGATTAAAGCGTTTGGGGTCAAACAGCTTGGTTTGTTCGGCTCTTTTGCTCGTGATGAGCAACATCAAGATAGTGATATCGATTTGCTCGTCGAGTTTGGACAAGATAAAAAGACTTTCAAGAACTTCATGCAGCTTTCGTTCTTTGTGGAAAATATTTTGAAACGTCGCGTTGAGTTGGTTACAACAGAGTCGTTAAGTCCTTATATACGGCCTTACATTGTCAAGGACATGGAATATGTCGCGTTCGCCTCTTGAAGAAACCCGAAAAATCCGCAATCGTTTAGCGGCTAAATTTAAGTATGATCTCAAAGCGCTGGGAGCATATTATCAAGCCAAACAGACCGCGGAGAATCGTGTGGTGGTGACGCGTCGTCCAAAATTAATAACAACAAATTCCAGGCCTTTGGCTTCAAAACTTGAGGCAACGTCAACACCGAAGAAGCGACGAGACAAAAATGTTCGCCGCCAACAGGCTAATGTTGTGGCCTTGCCTTTCGCATAATTCAGTGCAGGCTTGATCGAGGAGGAGCGATGGTCAATTCAGATCTAAACCAATCCTCACGGAGATGAGATGAAGAATTTACGTTTCGTATTCCTGGGCGTGATTATCATCGTATCCTCGCCGATGACAGCCTTGCATGCGCAGCCGGCTTCGACGTTGCCGCCCTCGGCAGACCTGCGGCCGTTCTTTTATCCCGTGCAGAACCAGATGTACCGCGGCTCGTGTGCGGCGTTTGCAGCGATGGCCGCGATTGAAATTCTTCCCGGCGTGCCGAAGTTGTCGGAAGCTTATGCTTATGCCAAATTGAAAGCCGAGGATTTGGAATTTGACGGCACGACATTATATAAGTTTAAAAGCTTTTTGGAAACAACGCCGATCGTGGAAGAGAAGCTCATGCCCTATCAACGCCTCGGCGTCTTTGGATTTAACGAAACCAATGCCACGGAAGTGCAAATCGCCCGAGCCTACAATCGCACCAAAGCCAAAGAAGCGCAAACGCTGGAGCCGTATGCAATCTATCAGGCGGCAGACATTCGGGTGTTGCAGGCCGGCGAGATCAACCCCGAATGGATTCGTGAACAGTTGGCGCAGGGGCGACCGGTGGTCGGCGCGTTTCGCCTCAACAGCGCCGATTGGGCAAACGACGCCGCTGCCAGCGGCAAAATCGGTTATACCGTCGGCTCGCTGGTGGCCGTTTCGGATGGCGGCCATGCGGTGATAATCGTTGGTTATGATGTTGAGCAAAACGGCTTTCTCATTCGCAATAGCTGGGGGATGGATTGGGCGATGCAGGGATATGCCTGGATGAGTACCGGTTATTTTGAACGCTATCTGATGAATGTCATGACCATCGATCGCGCCGAGGCTAAAAATTTATACGTCACACAAAATTCCACCGCGCCCGAAAAGTTTGAGATTCGCGCGCATGGCCGTCTCGTAGCTTATGGCGCCATCGTCGGCTACTTCAGCTTTATTTTAAATCAGCGCGCCATGAACAATGCGCCGATCAGCGGAATTTTTTACCGGATCTTTGATGCGCAAAATTTGTCCGCGCCGCCATACGAAGGTTGGGGCAATAACAAAGTGCTCGGGTTCCCATTTGTCGCGCCCAAACTGCAGACGCCGAGCGTGCATGTCGAAGTCACAATAACGCATGAAGATGGCGGCAAAACCACCGGCTCGCGCACGATCGCCGATATTTTCACCTGGTCGTCAGGACCCATTATCCGATGATTGTGAAGAAAAAAATTAGAAATTACGATGGATAGATTAGCGCAAACAAAATCCGAATAAGAAAGCAAATAAGGTGAGCCATGAACACAACAAGAATTGCCATTACACTGGAACAAGACATGGTAAGGAAACTTGATCGTTTGGTGAAAACGCGAGTCTTTCCTAATCGTAGCAAAGCAATACAGATGGCGATTGCTGAGAAGCTGAGTCGTTTTAACGGACATCGGCTTGCTGAAGAATGTTCTAAGCTTGATCCCAAGTTTGAACAAGCATTGGCAGAAGAAGGTCTAGCGGGAGGGCTTGACGAATGGCCCGAATATTAAGAGGCGACATCGTTTGGGCAGATTTGAATCCAGTTGTAGGCCACGAGCAGGCCGGACCACGCCCAGTACTTGTTTTGAAATGAGATAATCGGGTGAGGAGACATTTGACAAACAGAAAATATTCGCCGTTAGCAGACTTCGGAAACGCCTTTGTCTTGAATGAATAACCAAAATCACACGCCTCCGCTCCTTATCCACAACGCCCGACTCGCCACGCCTGTTGCTTCGACTGACGGCGCGCCGAATTGGCAACTGACGGAAATTTTTCCGGCAGCATTGTATTGCGAAAACGGGTGCATCGTTCGTGTCGGCAAAGAACAGGAAGTGCTCGCAGGGCTTCCAGCCTGCGAGCACCTGGATGCGAAACAAAGATTGATAACGCCCGGCCTGGTTGATTGCCATACACATCCGGTGTTTTTTAATCTGCGCAGCCACGAGTTTGTGCAGCGAGTGCAGGGCAAAACGTATAAAGAAATTGCCGCGGCGGGCGGCGGCATTCGCTACAGCGTGCGCGATTTGCGGCAGGCCGATGCCGAGGCGTTGTTGCAGCGAGTTTTACAGCGACTCGATAACTTTTTGCAATATGGCACGACAACGATTGAAGCCAAAAGTGGATACGGCCTTTCGCTGGAACATGAGCTGAAGTCGCTCGAAATTTTGCAACAGGCCGGAAATCAACATCCGGTCGAAATCGTGCCGACGTTTCTCGGCGCGCATGAAGTGCCGGATGAATTTCGCGAGCGCCGCGAGGATTATATCAAGCTCGTTGTCAACGAGATGATTCCGGCGGTGTCACAAAAAAAACTCGCGCGTTTTGCCGATGTGTTTTGCGAAGACCACGTTTTCAAAGCCGAGGCGTCGCGGCGAATTCTGCGAGCCGCAAAAGCCGCGGGTTTGCGGCCCAAAATTCACGCCGATCAACTGACGGCGAGCGGCGGTGCGGAAGTCGCCATCGACGTTGGCGCCATCTCGGCGGATCATCTCGAAAATACTCCGCCGGCGCTTTTTGAAAGTTTACGCCGCCGCGGTGTCGTGCCGGTGTTGTTGCCCGGCGCCGATTTTTTTATCCGCGCGACGAAATATGCTGACGCCCGCGCGATGATTGCCGCCGGTTTGCCGGTGGCAATCTCGACGGACTTCAATCCCGGCACGTGCATGACGGAAAATCTGCCGATGATCATGACGCTCGCATGTTTGCACTTGCGTTTGACTCCGGCGGAAGCATTTGTCGCCGCCACTTTACATGCGGCGCAGGCGCTGGACATGGGGAACCGGATCGGCTCGCTCGAAGTTGGCAAACAGGCGGACGTCGTGATCTGGAATGCGGAATCGATTGAAGAAATCCCATATCATTTTGCCGTCAATCTTGTGCAGCAGGTCATTAAGCAGGGCTGCGTGGTTTGGCCGCGTAACCAGGCGAGCGTCAATTGAACTATTTTATGGAGAAATGATTTTGCGAATGCGAAGCATGAAGAAAATTACTGTGCCGCTTTACGTTGTCGTCAGTTTTGCTTTACTAACGCTTTTGGCGTGCAACAATGATAGAGCGATTCCCCTCAGTTCCGGCTTGATTGACGGGAGTGACCTCGGACAGGTTTTGCAGAGCACTAAAGTTGCAATAAATGACTCGAGCGCTGGCGAGGTGATCAATACTCAGTTCAGCTCTTTGCTTTATGTTGGGAAATTAAAAGATCTGGAAAGCCGCCTTCTCCTCCGTTTCGATACCCCCGATCATTTTTTAGACACCAGTACCGTCGCGGCCGCGAAAATCAAATTACCGGCTGATTCCGTGCGCGGCCAGACGGGAAGCCTCGAGGCCAGCGTGCACCAGGTCACAAAGCCGTGGGATGAAGCCAAAGTCATCTGGGGCAATAACGATTTCCCCGTGACGTTTAATGCGACGGCGCTCGACCGGCAGCAGATTGCCGCGTTGCAGACGGATACCGTGACATTTAATTTGACGCCGCAAACCGTCGCGGCGTGGTTTGATACGGCGCGAACGAAACGCGACACCGCCGGTGTGATGATTCAGGCGCCGGTCGCGAGTTATATCAAGGAATTTTTCTCGCGCTTCAGTGCGCAGAAGCAACCTTACGTGGAATTGACGCTGCAGCGCGCCGGCAAAAGCGATACAACCGTTCGTCGTTCGGCCACGAAGTCGGTGTTTGTGTTCCGGCGCAGCGCGCCACTGGCGGCGCAGCGGATTTATGTCGGCGCCGGTGAAAAGTTTTTGAGCTCGACATTTTTTAACATCTACGCCAATCGGCCGGATACCATTCCGCGGAACGCCACCATCAGCCGTGCTTTGTTGCTCCTCGACGTCGATGCCGCTAATTCGGTTTTCGTGGATAATGAAAATACGCTGTCACTGTTTCTGTATCGCGCCCTCGATCCATATAAACTGGATACGCTGAAGGTGACGGCGGATAGCCTGTTTTCGGTTCAACTTGGCGGCGTGCGCGCTTCCGACGCGACGGTGGAATTCAATGTGACGGGCGTCGTGCAGGCGTGGGTGCTCCGCGAGCCGAAGCCGGAGGATGATTATTTTGTGATTTTTCCGAATTTCCCGGAGAGTGGGCTGACCCGCGCCGCATTCTTCTCCAGCGCTGCGGGTGCGGCACGCGCGCCGAGATTGCGCATCCAGTATACGACGCCGCCGAAATAAGCCGTCTCGCTGGCCCGCTCGGGAGTTTTAAGCAATGAGAAAAACTATTTTAACAGAAAGTTAATTTAACATGAATTTACAAACTTACCTTTTCCGCCGTCTGGCCATATTGGTGTTGCTCGCCGCCGCGGCCTCGTCGTTTGCCGGCTCGATCTTTTCGCGCCGCGGCCCCGGCCTGCTGCGTTATCGGGACAATGTGCGCGCCATCGGCATGGGCGGCGTCGGCATCGCGCTGAATGACAGCATCTCCTTTTATTTTCTCAATCCCGCCAGTATGACGCGAATCAATCTCACCCGCATTCAGGGCGAGTTTCGGTACGAACGCGCCAGCATTGATTTAGCTGAAGGCGGCAATGGCCTGTTCAGCGATGCCAGCGTAAATAGCCTCGGTTTCGCCATTCCGGTAAAATCCGGACAAGTGGTGGCCTTTGGCGTGCGTCCTTACAGTTTTAGTGATTTTCAATTTATTCGCCAGGACAGCGCCGTCACGGAAAGCCTGAGCAGTCTCGGCGGCATCAGTGAGCTTTATCTGGGCTATGCCAGGCAATTGGGCGCGTGGCGCGTCGGCGCAACCGTAGATTTTTATTTTGGCCGTATCGACCGCATCTGGCGTTTGAATTATGCGTCTGAAGAGTTGCGCAACAGTGAAGATGTGCTCAATCGCCAGGCCAAAGGCGTGGGGTTGCACCTCGGCGCGCAAATTCAGCCGGGGCGCTGGCGCCTGGGCAGTGCCATCGGATTGCCGGTGCGCCTCAATGTGACCACCGAATTGAATACGCTCTCCGGTTTCACCGGCGCCATCAGCAAAAGCAAACTGAAGCTGCCGTTCTGGTGGAGCGCGGGTTTCGGCTATGCGCCGAATCGGCGCTGGCTCTTCAGTGCGGATTATCGCACGCAAAAATGGGGTTCGGTGCAGCCCGTCGAGTTGTTGGGTGATGACCATGGGGTGAACAGTTTTGAGTTGAGCTTCGGCGGCGAGTTTATTCCGAGTTTCGACGCGCTCAGCGGTTATTTTAAACGCGTGAGTTATCGTCTCGGCGGCAACTATCAGCAATTGCCGTATGAAGAGCCGCTTGGGAAAAATGTGAAACAGCTGACGGTGAATTTCGGGCTGGGTTTGCCATTTGGCCGCGGTTATAATCGTTTTGATCTCGCCGTCGAGCTGGGTAAACGCGGCAGTTTGACCGATAATCTGGTTAAAGAAAATATCGTCATGGTGCATGTTGGGATTATCGGCAGCGAGCGTTGGTTCCAGCGTCCAAAGCGGCGATAGTTTCATGGAGTTATCCAATTCTAAATTTGCAAGACCCTGGCTTAAAACTTACGGCGCGCTACGTCTCAATGTAAATCCACGCTGGAGGAAGTCATGAACAAAGCGATATTGCAGAAGGATAAAAGCTATACCTTCACGGATTATTTCGAGCTCAACTACTCCACGGAGGATATCGTGGCCGAATTTGGGTATCAGTATGCGCTCACGCGCCTGGCATTGCCCAGGATGAGCGCCGCGGCAACGACAGACCGTTTAAAGGACGTCTTTTATAAGAAACTGCCTCACGTTTCCCTGACTTCTGAAACCGCGCGACGGGAAATGTTGGTGGCGCCGATTTTGTTGGAAAAAGGCTTTACCCAATTAGCGGTTGAATTAATCGCGATGGATCACTATCTCGAAACGGGAAATACTCATCTCTACGGCGCGGTCACGGTAGGTGACGTGTGGCGATTCGGCGTGCTCATGCGGCAGCAGAAGACGATTCACAAAGACATCGATTCGTTTCGTGTCCCTTCGGACCTCGATGATTTGTTCAAGGTTTTTATCGGCATCCTGAGCCCAGTAACCAGTGATCAGTGACCAGTTTTAACAAAAAATCAATTTAATATGAGGCGTGCCATGAGCCATTTGGCGCAAATTGATCCGGAAGTGCATCGCTCGATCGTGAGCGAGATTGAGCGGCAAAATAATCAACTTGAATTGATCGCGTCGGAAAATCACGTCAGCCGCGCCGTTCTGGAAGCGATGGGACAACCGATGACGAACAAATACGCCGAAGGTTATCCTGGCAAGCGATACTACGGCGGCTGCGAATACGTCGATCAGGTTGAAGATCTGGCGCGCCAGCGGGCTTGCAAGCTTTTTGACGCCGAGCATGCGAACGTGCAGCCGCATTCCGGCAGTCAGGCCAACATTGCGGCGTACTTTGCTTTTCTCAAGCCCGGCGACACCGTGCTCGGCATGAATCTCGCGCACGGCGGCCATTTGACGCACGGCAGTCCGGTAAATTTTTCCGGACGATTGTTTCGCATCGTCGCTTACGGCGTCGATCCGGCGACGGGCCGCATCGATATGGACAACGTTCGCGAAGTGGCGCAGCGCGAAAAGCCGAAGATGATCATCGCCGGCGCCAGCGCCTATTCGCGCCAGTTTGACTACAAAGCGTTTCGTGAGATCGCTGATGAAGTGGGCGCGAAACTTTTTGCGGATATTGCGCATCCGGCAGGTTTGATAGCGGCGAAGTTGCTCGACAGCCCGATGCCGCATTGTCACGTGGTCACGACGACGACGCACAAAACTTTGCGCGGTCCGCGCGGTGGTATGATTCTCATTGGCCAGGATGAAGAAAACGATCTCGGCATTACCACACCCAAAGGCCGCGCGAAAAAATGGTCGGAGATTGTCGACTCCAACGTGTTCCCTGGTTTTCAGGGAGGCCCGTTGATGCACGTGATTGCCGCGAAAGCCGTGGCCTTCAAAGAAGCTTTGCAACCGGATTTTGTCGAATACTCACAGCAGGTGATTCGCAATGCCCAGGCACTGGCACAAAAGCTGATTGATTTGGGTTACGATATCGTTTCCGGCGGCACCGACAATCATTTGATGTTGCTCGATTTGCGCAACCGCCGACTCACCGGCAAAGACGCCGAGCCCGCGCTCGAAGCCGCGGGCATAACGGTCAACAAGAATATGGTGCCGAACGATCCGCAACCGCCGACCGTTACCAGCGGCGTTCGGATCGGCACGCCGGCCCTGACGACGCGCGGCATGAAAGAAAATGAAATGCGCGAAGTGGCCTTTCTTATTGACAAAATTCTTTCGGACATCAACAACGATTCCACGCTGGAGCTGGTCCGCGCGCAGGTGCTCGATCTGTGCCGGAGATTTCCGCTGTACAACGATTTGCTATGACACAATCCGAACGAGCCGGAACCAAACAGGAAAAAAACTTTGAGTATCCGGATTTACCGAATTGCCCGGATTAACTTATCCGGTTAATTCGGCAAATCTGGATACCATCCTGATGTTAAAAAACAATTCAAGATCGAAGAGCAAGCAAAATACTGATCGTTCTTTCAGGCGCTAACGCCGTTCTTCGTTTTTTCTTTTTTAACTTTTTATCTGTTTTGATCTATGCGTTGTCCATATTGCGAATTTGCGGACAGCAAAGTCATCGACTCGCGCTCCAGCAATGAAGGCCGGGTGGTGCGGCGCCGGCGCGAGTGTCTGGCCTGCGAACGGCGTTTCACCACCAAGGAATATGTCGAGGAAACGCCGCTGATGGTCGTCAAAAACGACGGCCGCCGCGAGACGTTTGATCGCGACAAAATTTTGCGCGGCGTGCAGACGGCCTGCAGCAAGCGCCCGGTGTCGATGGAGACGATCAATCGCCTCGTCGAAAAAGTGGAGAGCAGCCTGCGCGACAACAATCGCGAAGAAGTGAGCTCGCGCCAGGTCGGCCAGCAAATTATGGCGCATTTGCGTGAAATCGACGAGGTCGCTTATGTGCGTTTCGCTTCGGTCTATCGTAAATTTCAGGCCAAAGAAGAATTTCTCGAAGAACTAAAAGGACTCGAGGAGAAGCGCGCGTGAGTGCCGAGCAACCTAAAACCGAGTCGAACCCGTCGAAAGCCGAGGAAAAAGAGATGCCGTTTCTCGAGCATTTGGAGGAATTGCGCTCGCGTCTCATCAAGGCGCTTTTATCCGTGACCTTTTTTACGGCGTTGAGTTGGTTTTTTATCGAGCGCATTTTCAACTTTCTCGTCATGCCTTACCGCCAGGCCGTCGTGCTCGCGAAAGCGCAAGTGCAGGACCCGGCGACGCTGGAAAGCGTCCGCTTGATTTTTACCAACCCGACCGGCGGTTTCATGATTTATTTGAAACTGGCGATTACCGTCGGTATTCTCTTCTCGATTCCAGTGATCGTTTTTCAGGTCTGGCAGTTTATCGCCCCCGGCCTGTTGCTGCGCGAGCGGCGCATCGCCGTGTGGGTGGTGTTCTTCACGACCTTTTGTTTCATGGCCGGCGCCATGTTTTGTTATTATGTGGTGTTGAAATACGGCCTGGGATTTCTCCTGACGTTCCAGTCCGATGTGTTAACGCCGATGGTTTCCATCGACGAATATTTCGGCTTCGTGACGATTTTATTGATCGTCTTCGGCCTGGTGTTTGAAATGCCGGTCATCGCTTTTTTCCTCACGAAGATCGGCCTGCTGACGCCGGAATTTATGCGCCAGAAACGGCGCTACAGCATCGTCGCCATTTTTGTCGCCGCCGCGGTGTTGACGCCCTCGACCGATGCGTTCACGATGATGCTGCTGGCTCTTCCCTTGCTGGTGCTTTATGAAATTAGTATCTGGGTTTCGAAGGTCGCATTGCCGAAAGAAATGAAAGAAGCGCTGGTTGCTCGTGGCTTGTTGCTCGTAGCGATGACCACAAGCGCCCAGTAACCAGTAAACAAGCGACCAGTAACCAGTAAACAAGCGACCAGTAAACAAGCAACGAACAACGAGCAACCAGTTATGAGCATCAAAGCGGATCGTTGGATAAAAAAAATGGCGCTCGAACAGGGCATGATTTCGCCGTTCGAGGAGAAACAGGTTCGGCAGGGCGTGATTTCGTTTGGCCTGTCGTCTTACGGGTATGACGTGCGCATCGCCGACGAGTTTAAAATTTTCACGAACGTGTTCAGCGCCGTCGTCGATCCGAAAAATTTTGACCCGAAATCCTTCGTTGATTTCAAAGGCGAGGTCTGCATCATTCCGCCGAACAGTTTCGCGCTCGGGCGCACCGTCGAGTATTTCCGCATCCCGCGCAAGGCGATGACGATCTGCGTCGGGAAATCGACATATGCACGTTGTGGTATAATAACGAATGTAACGCCGCTCGAACCCGGGTGGGAAGGCCACGTCACGCTGGAAATTTCCAACACCACGCCGCTGCCGGCCAAAATTTACGCCAACGAAGGCATCGCGCAAATTCTTTTTTTTGAAAGCGACGAAGAGTGCATGGTTTCGTATGCGGATAAAAAAGGCAAATATCAATCGCAGCGGGGCGTGACGCTGCCGAAGGTATAACGTAGCACAGGCGGCCTCGCCTGTGTTCTTGTTTGCAATAAATTCCGAATTTTTTTTACAGCATTTTTTTAAATTTGTGAACAGGGTCGTAGCCCTGCCCCCTTGTGGGGCACTGTTGTTAACTCGAATTTATCTATTCAAACAGCGGCCCACAAGGGGCCGGGACTACAGGTGATGCCGGTTTTATTTTTATATATAGGATAACGCCTCATGACAGCCAATGGCAAGGTCGATCTGCACATCCACACCAACCAATCCGATGGCCTGCTGCCGCCGGAGAAAGTGGTGCAACTGGCTGCCAGAGCCGGATTACGGACGATTTCGATTACCGATCACGATGAGATCGGCGCGCTCGCAGTTGCCATAACGACCGGCAATCAGCTCGGCGTGGAAGTGATTGCCGGCGTCGAGTTGAGTGTTTCGCACAACGGTTTCGATATTCATATTCTTGGTTACCTCCTCGATTTTCATCATCCGCGACTGCTGGAATTTCTCCGCTATTTTCAGAGCGAGCGCGTGCGGCGCGTCCATCGCATTCTGGAAAAATTGGCGGCGCAGGGTTATGCGGTGCCGCTGGAAACCGTGCTCCGCAATGCTGGCCCCGGCAGCATTGGCCGGCCGCACATTGCCGATGCGCTGGTGGAAGCCGGGCATGTCTCTTCTTATTATGAAGCCTTTAATCGTTTCATTGCCGACGGCAAACCGGCGTTCGTTCCCAAAGTTCGCATCTCTGCCGCGCAGGCCGTCGCCATTATTCATGAAGCGCGCGGCCTCGCCTGTCTGGCGCATCCCGGGCAAAATCTAACAGAAAGCGTCATTCTCGATGTCATCAAAGCCGGCGTGGACGGCATTGAAATCGTTCATCCGAAACATTCATTGTCGCAACGCGAGCTTTATAAACAACTGGCGAAAACGTACAATTTGCTTGAAACCGGCGGCTCGGATTTTCACGGCGGCCGCAAAGAGGATGAGAAACTGGGCGATTATGTGATCGAGTATGAAAAAGTGGAAAAACTGAAAGCGCGGCAAGCGCAATTAATAAGCTGAGCATAGTCAGAAAAATAATTTTGAAAAGCTTTATTGCCAACGGATGAAAAGCTGCCAACGGATTTGAAATTAAATCCGTTGGTCGTTTTTCAATCCGTTGGGCAAATTTTTATCAGGTGTTTTAAATATGTCCCTCAAATATAAACCCCTCACCGTCGGCCCGTTTGCCATGAACGCCTACATTCTCTGGTGCAGCAAGACGCTCGCCGGCGTTCTCATTGATCCCGGCGATGAAGTCGATCGCATTCTGCAAACGGTTGAAGATTTGAAAATCAAACCGGAGCGCATCGTGCTGACGCATGCGCACATCGATCATGTCTGGCATGTGAAAGAAGCGCAGGATCATTTGCAACTGCCGCTGTTCATGCACCGCGATGATTTGCCACTGCTGGAAAGATTGCCCTATCAGGCGCAGATGTTCGGCTTCCCGGCACCGGTACCGCCGCGAATTGACGGCTATCTAACCGAGGGTGATGAAGTGAGTTTTGGCGAATTGAAAATGAAAATTCTCCACGCGCCGGGCCATTCACCGGGAAGTATCGTGCTTTATGGCCACGATACCGCGGTCGATGGCGACGTGCTCTTTCAAGGCTCCATCGGCCGCACCGATCTGCCAATGGGTTCGCATGAAACATTGATGAATTCGATTCGCCAAAAACTCATGACCCTTCCCGATCACACCCGCGTTTTGCCGGGGCACGGTGAGGAGACGACGATTGGGATCGAGCGGAAAAGCAATCCGTTTTTGCGGGAGGAATTCAAATTGTCGTAGTCCTGCCCCCTTGTGGGGCACTGTTGTTATCGCAAATTATTGTTTCGCAAAAACGGCCCACAAGGGGCCGGGGCTACTTTTGATGGCGGAACCCAGCTTTGATTTCACAACCTCGAATGTTTGAAGGAGAAAGGCTTCATGATCACTCTCGAAGACGTTAAGAAAAATTCACTGGTCGACGCGTATATTGCGCGCGCGGATCAATATCTCGAAGTTATCGGCTATACCGAGCATGGCCGCCGGCACTGTGGGCTGGTGGCGAAAAATGCGCGCGGCATTTTGCTCGATCTCGGCCTCGCAGAGCGCGAAGCGGAACTGACGGCGATCGCGGGATATTTGCACGATGTGGGCAATGTTTTTAATCGCGTCAATCACTCTTTCACCGGCGCGGTGCTGGCGCATACGTTGTTGCTTGGCATGAACATGCCGCCGGACGAAATTACGCAAATTGTCGCGGCCATCGGCAGCCACGACGAAGCGAGTTGCGAGCCGGTGAGCAACATTTCCGCGGGTTTGATCATCGCCGACAAATCCGACGTACACCGCTCGCGCGTGCGCAATCCGGCGATGATCAAATTTGACATTCACGACCGCGTCAATTATGCCGTGGAAAACAGCAAGCTGCAAGTGGACCGTGAGAAGCGCGTCATCGCGCTCGATTTGACGCTCGACACCAAAATTTCACCGGTGGCGGAATATTTTGAAATCTTCCTCTCGCGCATGCTCTACTGCCGGCGCGCCGCAAATTTTTTGAGCTGCGAGTTCAGTCTGGTGGCGAATGGGAATCGGTTATTATAAAAAAGAAGTTGATGAAATTGTTTGACCGCGAAACACGCGCAAAACTAATGATATGGTAGCTTTGCTATTTGGTCAAAAATTTAGTAAATTGGCTCGGTTTTTTAAAACAAAATGAGTTTTCCCGATTTCAACAATGATGGCGATCTGCCCGTCGGAGTTTATCAAGCCTCACTGAATGAAGTTATTCAAAAATTCGGGATAAGCTCTGCCAAACGCGGACAGGTTGCGCAACGTCTTGAACGTATTTGCAATATTGCTTTTGCTACGGGCAAGGTCGCGCACCTTATCGTCTTTGGCTCATTTGTCACTAATAAACCTCAGCCTAATGACGTTGATGTTTTCATCATGATGACGGACGATTTTGATGCCGGCACAGTAACGGGCGAAGCCCGAATTCTATTTGATCATCTCTCTTGCCAATCATATTTTGGCGCGAGCATCTTTTGGATCAGACGTATGGCAGCGCTGGGCGGTGAGCAGGCGGCTATCGAAGACTGGCAAATCAAACGTGATGGCAACAAACGTGGAATTGTGGAGGTTATACAATGATTAATAATGACCAGGAATTGCAGGTCACTCTTGAGCGCATTGCGCGTTTTCAAAGACAGGTTGCTGAACTGCGCCGGAAAGAAACGAACCCAACTAACTTTCGACTCGCTGTTTCGGGTTATCTGGCTGAGATTGACCGCATGAATCTCGAAGTTCGTGAATATCTTCTCTCTCATCCTCAGGAAATTTTGGAAGCGGCAGAGGCGGCATAAATTACAAGCGCTATTCGTTATGGCCGAAGATAATTTCGAGAATATTCCCGAATCATTAAATTTGTCATTTAATGAAATATTTCTGCAGAATGGCAAATACACTTTTCTTGTTGGTGCTGGAATTTCAATGCCTTCTCCGACTTTTCTCCCTTTGGCAAGTACGATGAAAGAGGCATTTATTTCTTATATGACTCCATCAGAAGAAAGAGATTTTATTTTAGGTTCCAAGCCTCCCTCACAACAAACAACGCGGTGTCATAAAAAAGATTTCCAAAATGGGAAAGCAAGCCTTATGGAATTTAACCAGAAGGAAGTAAGATTTGAACAAATTATTTCTCTAGTAGAAAAATATTTGGATAAAAATTTGTCATTTATAGATTATTTTGATGAAAGAGAACCAAATTTACTCCATCATTTTCTCGCGCATGCTATAATAAATGGTCATAATGTAATGACTACTAATTTTGACTGCATGGTAGAAAGAGCTTTATCGCAGTACGGTGATGATGCTTCAGTATCACCTGTAATTACAGAAAAAGATTTTAAGGACTATTCTGATCCAGATTCAGCGTTTAAATCAGGGAGGCGTCCTATTTACAAAATACATGGTTCAAAAGTAAACTATATAACTAAAGAACCTACCGAAAAGTCATTAATTGCCACCATGTCTGCCATTGCAAGAGAAGGAAAAGCGAAAACATTCAGCATTGCACCCTATAAAATTTCAGCATTTCATAATTTGTTGCGAAACCGCATTTTAGTTGTAATGGGATATTCTGGTGGTGATGAATTTGATATGATCCCAACATTGAGTGAATCGCCAGAATTGTCTACCATAATATGGGTTCAGCATCTAGAAGGAACCACGTTTCATAATGCCAGAATTGAAACCTTGAACGAAAGATTCCTTTTGGACAGTAAAAACGTTTCCAACCATGACAGTTCAGAGAAACTATTTGGTGGAATGTTACGTGAAGCGAAGAAACGTGGTAAGCATGTGGAGATATATAAAGTTTATATTGACACCTTAATGCTTGTCGCGCAATACCTTTTTGAGCATCTATTTCCATCCGGAAAAACATCAGCAATGCAAAAAATCAAATTTCGGAAAGATAAATTTGATTTACAAGCTTATATCAAGAAACTTCCCTCGATTTCCGATATCGTAAAATATGAAATTGCATGTTGGATTTATTATGATATAAATGAAATGAAATCTGCGGAAAGATGCGCGAAAAGAGGACTTTATTTATCAAAAAAGAAAAAGGATTTTGCGCATCAATGCTATCAAATAGATTTTCTGAAATGGCTTGGTCAAATTTATCGATTTAAGCAACAATATGTTAAAGCAAATAAGAAATTAATAAAAGCGAGTAAACTATGTCGAAAAATTAAAGATCCCATCAAGAATGCCGTAATGTTAAATGAAATTGGACGAACTTATGAGCATAGAAAAGGATATGATAAAGCCCGTGAATATTATGAGCTGGCATTAGCTGAAATTTCAAATGAAACTGATTTAAAAAACAAAGCGGTATATAAAAATAACATTGCAAATATATATCTCATAACTCGCCATTTCAATCTTGCTCTTCCATTATTTGAAGAGGTATTTCAAATTATTCAGCAAATAAATGATCGAAATGATCACCCTGATCAATCTGGTATAGTTTTTTCTCTATTAAATATTGCCACCACTAGGTTTCATCTTGGAGAAATCGCCATTGCGACTCAAAAATATTTAGATGCGATTAAACATGCCGCTGAGGAGGGCGACTTATATTTAAAAGCTTTGTGCCTTACGAGTCTCAGTACGATGTATTATGAATTAGATAAGTTTGAATTAGCGATGGATAGATCGGAAGAAGCACTTAAAGTTTATAAGTTATTAAATCATACTGACGGTGAGGCAAATTCACTTTTTAATATTGGAGGAATTTTTTACAGTCGAGGATTATATTCTATTGCCATCGAAAAATTTGAAGAATCGCTAAGAAAATTTTCAGAATTGTGTATTAAAGATAAGCAGGCAGAAGTGCATCATTGGTTAGCTGGAAGCTATTTCAAGCTGGGGGAAGTCAAGCGAGCATGCGACAATGAACAAAAAGCATTCAAAATTGCGACGGAATTAAATATTCCCCAAAAGAAGATATACAGAGATTATATGAAGTTTATTCAGGCGCAAATAAATTGATTGTCAAATATGACAGACAAAACAAACTGTAAGGTTGCGCTGATAGATTGATGTACTGTGATAGATTTGTGCATTGAGCACCATTGAACTAAGGAGACCATTTATGATATGCCCTCAGTGTGGTGGGAGAGGAACTGTGACATTTTCTGATGGAGGCTCGTTCAGATTGATGGAGGGACGATGTCCTTCCTGTCGTGGATTGGGGCAAGTACCTTTTTCGAGAGAGATACAGAAACCAAGTGGAGGAGAACAGAAATCCAATAGAGGTGACGGCTTTGGTTGTGCCATCACAACTGCTGTAATGTTGGCTCTTTCTGGCATAGCAACAATAATAATCTTATTATTGCAATAACAATAATATATCCAAAACTTCGTCGGTTTTAGAACACAGTTCGTTCAAAGTGGAAATTGGTCAATATTTATTCCACCTTCTGCAACTTACCCACTTCTGCCGAAAAAACACTTCTGCCCCAACCTCTGCGGCTTTGGCGGCTTGACTTTTTCATTTGTGCATCGTAAATTAGGTTTACCGCCATTCAAACTGATTTTGAAATTCGGCATTGTACGAAGGAGTAAATTATGCAGCAAACGGCTTTGAAATATATGACGCCGGAAGAATATCTGGCCATGGAAGAAGCCTCCGAAATCAAGCACGAATATTATCAAGGCGAAACCTTCGCGATGGCCGGCGGTTCCGTCAACCACAATCGCGTCAATAAAAATCTCGTTAAACATTTTGAATCCGGCCTGAGTGGCAAACCGTGCGAAGCCTTTATGGACAATATGCGCCTTTGGATTAAAGCCAACGGCCTTTTTACATATCCCGATCTGATGGTGGTTTGCGGCGAGCCCGAATTCTATGAAGGCCGGGACGACATGATCACCAACCCGGTCGTGATTGTGGAGGTGTTGTCGAAAACCACCCAAGACTATGATCGCGGCGACAAATTCAAGCTCTATCGCTCCATTCCGACGTTGCAGGAATATATTCTCATCGATCAATATTCGGTTCATATCGAGCAATATTATCTCGAAGCGCCAAAGAAGTGGGCTTTTGTGGAATACAACGAACTAACCGACATTTTGAAATTCGCTAAAATTGATTTTCAGATTTCTCTACAGGATATCTATCGCCGCGTGGAATTTGCCGAGGGCATGACGCATGGCGTGCGGTAAATTTGAGAGGTGCCTTTTTAATCGAAATCAAGCTGCGGTTGCGAAAACCGGATGACGTTTACCCACCTTCTGCAACTTCACCCACTTCTGCCGAAAAAACACTTGCTTTCCTGCCGAAATTTCCGTATTTTTATTAGAATTATCCGGGACAAGCCCGAATTTCCGCTCATTCATCGAAAAGAAAATCGGGACTCTTTTGAAGGTTTTGTTCTTTGACATGCCGTCAGTTTTGAATTGGCCTGAAGAAGGGAATTTACCCTTTCCCGACCCTTTATTAAATGAATAAGGCCATCGGGAAATGTTCTCGTTTTCGCCGAGAGCAGATAATGAATATGGATCAGTGTTATTGAAGGA
>Ga0247727_10009068_pt1 | contig 18200 bp, 20 predicted proteins | sample WisWelCaveWW1625_FD_202498 | JGI IMG/M metagenome (GOLD analysis project Ga0247727, IMG submission 202498) | Biofilm microbial communities from Wishing Well Cave, Virginia, United States - WW16-25 | ecosystem: Environmental > Aquatic > Deep subsurface > Groundwater > Cave microbial mat | place... | reverse complement strand
GATGACCGAAACGATTTTTTCGTCGATCCCTGCAAACAGGCTCTCGAAACGAAATTGCCGCGACCTGGCGAACCTCATAGTGAATTAAACAATGTCTCATAATCAAAATGTGCAAAAGGCCAGTTTAGTATCTTCCCATTAACAAACCAGGAAGGAACCGTGAAACGGTTGAAGTCAAATATTTTTTCAATTTGAAATCCAGCCTTTACCATTGCGGCAGAAAGTTTCGCTTTGGTATACCGTTCTCGGTGATGAAGAACGCGGTCAAATGATCCATATAAAGCGGGATACTGGGGAACTAAAATAATGACTTTTCCGCCCGACATAAGGGACGAATACAGACTGCACAAGGTACGTTCTTCATCGGCCACATGCTCTAACACGTTTATAATCAAAACAGTATCAAATTGCTCCGCCAACTCTTTAAAATCTTCAGTGTTGCAAGCATCCAGCCTGCGCACATGCAAATACGGCTTACCAACGGCGTATGCATTAAGGTAGTCAAGCGCATGATGATCTATGTCACTGGCAACATAGAGATCTCTCGGTATAAATTCATTCGTCAGGGTCCCGATCCCCGCGCCTATTTCGAGAACTCGATTGCCGATATACGGCCTTAAGGTATTCGCCATCCATTTGTTAAACCTCCGGGCATGATTCATATCCGCTAAAATTTTTAATCCATAGGCTTTCGCATGATAAAGATCTTCAATGATTGAGAACCGAAGGATTGTCATCAAGGCTAAAAAGCCATCCTTAAGGCCAATCTTTTTTCCCTCTTCGCGAGTACGAGGCAAGTAATGAATAGGAACTTCAAAAATGCGCGCTCTTCTTTTTGCAAGTTTCATGGTTAATTCGATTTCGAGACGGAAATCATTCGATCGTATGGGGATAGATTTAAGAAGCCTTGTTTTCACTGCCTTATAGCAGGTCTCGACATCCGTAATATCAAGATCCGTAAACCAATTGGTAAGCGCAGTCATCCACTTGTTTAAGAGGGAATGGCGGAATGAAAGCACCCTGCGATAACTTGCCGTAAGATAGCGGGATCCATAAACAGCATCCGCCCCTTCTTTGACAAAGGGGATTAAAAGAGACGGGATATCTTGCGGATCATATTCCATATCCGCATCATGAATAATACAAATGTCTTTGGCTGCATGCTGCAATGCTGTTTGAATGGCTGCCCCCTTCCCGCGATTGCGATCCTGCCTGAAAAGCTTTGCCCTTGGGTTCATGTTCGCAAATTCCTTGAGCACATCCCAAGTTCCGTCATTACTGCAGTCATCCACAATAATGACCTCAAAATCAGAAATAAGGTCACTTTGAAGAGATAAAACCCTCGATAGGCTAGCGGCAACTAAGCATCTTTCATTATAGACAGGCACAAGGATGCTGAGACTCACGGCCTTAAGATTCGTTCCGCACGCAGGCGCCACACTCAAATTGTCTGCTTTAGAAATCAAGTTTTAGGTTTGCTGCAATAAGTTAGAGGAAAAGAGTGAGCATCATGAATAGCAAAGTAAAGAGTGAGTAACTAAAAAATGCTTTTTTCTCCATAATACGCTCAGGTTCTTTAACAATGCTGTTTTTCTGAACGGACAAGATATAAAACCAGATAAAAAAGACGACGACAAAGGGCGAGGAATATAAAAGCGCAGGCTTGTATTTAAGCGCAATCAAAACAAAGGTAATCACCGAGGCCAGCGTATAAATAAAACCAATCCAGAACAGAAAATTCTCCGAATAGTATTTAAAGACGATCCGATATTGCAGTGCAACCTGTCTGCCCAGAAAGCGGTACTCTGCAAAACGTTTGGCATTCATCAGAAATGCGCCAAAAAACCAGTAAAAAGCCAGAAGCAGGAGCGGTGGGTGAATATTAGGAAGCACGGCATACCAACCCAAGAGCAATCGGATAGGATTATTCACTGATTCAAGAATGACATCGAGGATAGGAAGATCTTTGCCCCGCACAGGAGGGACATTATAAAGAACACCCTGCAAGAAGAATGCAAAGATAGTGTAAAAAAAATATCTACTGAAGAAAAAATAGCTTAAGGATAACGCAATAACGGCCAGATAAATGTTGAAATAGATAAGTTTTTTAACCGTAACAATTCCGGAAGGAATGGGCCGCGCCTTTTTGACGGGATGCTCAAAATCAAATTGGGCGTCAATGATTTCATTCGTTATATAATTAACCGAGGATGTAAGACAGGCTAACGATAATGCTAAGGCGCTCATCCATAAAAGCGACGGATTAAATGTCACGTGCCCATAAACACCTGCCGCAACCATCCCCACCAGCATAAACACATTCTTGAACCAGTGGTCCGGCCGCGCAACTTTAGAGTAGTTTCTAAAACGTCTGTAGTAATATGCAAATTCGGAAGATTTCATTTTGTCACCTCTAACCTTTGGTCACGAAAATCTTCAAAGCGTTGAAATACTTTATCCCAGGTAAAGTAATCCGCGATCCGATAACGCGCAGCTTGACCTAGTCGGTTCGCCAAATCTGGATGTTGCAAGATGTCCTGTATACGGTTCTTCAATTCTTCAGGGTGAGAAGGATCCACCAAGTATCCTGTTTGCCCGTCTATAATAATGTCTGAGGTGCCACCGCTTTTTCCTCCAATAGCAGGTTTACCAAACGCAGCCGCTTCCAAAAACACAATGCCGTAGCCCTCTACTTCACCGTTTTCGAGGGTAATATTCGGCATTACAAACAAGTCGCAGATGGAATATAATTCCAAAAGTTCCTTTTCTTTGACTTCTCCCAAGAAACTCACGTTATCTTGAAGCGCAAAATCCCGGACATATTGCTCGATGTGTTTCCTTTCTTCCCCTTCGCCGGCAATCAGATAATGGAATTGTCCGAATTGGGGCCTCAAATCATGAAGGGCTTTCAGAACAAAAGCGTGTCCTTTTCGCTTACCAAGCCGCGAAACCGTAAGGATAACTTTACTTCCATTAACTCCATATTTTTCTCGCAACATCTTTTGATCTGTGGGAAAATTAAGCATCTCTCTTGGCACGCCCCAACCGATCACTCCTATTTTTTCTTTTGCTATTCCTAATTCTCTCAAAAGAGAAGCCGTAAAATGGCTGTTGGCAAAAATACCCTTAGCATCCTGATAAATTCTTATCATCCACTTTTTGTGTAAGGGATAATTTGATTCGATTGTAATATCTTCACCATGCGCATAAACAAAGTAAGGAATTCTTAATAAGCGGGATGCAAGCCAGCCCGCCAATCCGGAAGTCAATGCTTTATCACAATGGATCTCGGTAATCCTATTTTGCTTTACCATCAGAAAAGTTAGCCACAGAACCCACATGTAAAGAAAAGCCATTCTCACCTTGCTGTGAGAATGAAGTGGGAATGCCGTCCGCCTTATATGAATACCATTCTTGACTTCGCTGCGAGGTGCTTCCAAGACTTTTTTGGTGAGAATCCAAACAGTATTAGCAGGATAGTACCGGTAAATATTTTCGTAAACCGTAATACTTCCACCTATTGTTGGTAAAAAATACTCCGAGATAAAAAGGGTATGGCAGCCACTATTTTTCTTTCGAAATATCACTTATGAGACGCGGCAAATGAGGATTTGTTTTTTCTTAAATTCTCTTCTAAGACGGAATAATATTCACTTAAAACATGCTCCGTATGTTTATTCAAGCTAAATAATTCCTCACAACGAACTCTTCCTTGTATCCCAAGTTGTTGGCGCTGATTTTGGTTTTCAATCAAAGACCTCAAGGCTTCGGCCAGTTCCTTCGGACTCTTTGGTGATACAAGTAAACCTGTTTTGTTATCAACAATCATTTCCGGGATCCCTCCGACGGCACATCCCACCACAGGCAGACTATAGGACATTGCCTCGAGAGTAGCATTTCCTAACGGTTCAATCCGCGAAGGTACAACGGCAATATCCGATGCGAGTAACCATTTTTCAATATTATTTTGAAAACCAAAAAATCTGGCCGAACAATTTAATTGATCGGCTAACTTTTCCATTTCCTGGCGATACTTGCCCTGGCTTTGAAGATCGTCTCCCACAAGAACTAGCATAGCATTCGCTAGAGATTCATCATTAAGCAATGCCCAGGCTTGCAGTAAATCTTCTATCCCTTTTCGTTCAATGATCTGGCCAGCATAGATCACAATCACCTTATCCTTCTGTAATCCCAAATTATGGCGGGCCTCATATCGCGTTTGATTTGTTGGTTCTTGCGGTAAGGGTAACCCATCGTAAACAACGGATCGCTTGCTATTCTGCAGCGATACTGAATTTCTGCACATCTCATCCATTAAGGCGTGAGATACAAACAAATGCTTTTCCGCTCCGAACTTACTAAACCAGTTGATGGCCGAGCCACTAAAAGGATATCGGTGGTGACAGATTCTAGGGGCATTGATTGCCCGAGCAGCGTCTGAAATAATCTGATGTGTCGGTAAATCGTTGCTATGAATAATATCAGGACGTTTATGACGAAATAATTGTTTCAGTTGATTACGGGCGCTGAGGTATCTCCACCAACGCCACTTGTCAGTAAAGCATATGGGAGAATAAATGCACCGAAGCCCGGCTTCTTCAAATTGCTTCTTTACAGCGCCATTCTGGCCAAGAATAATTGTGACATCATGATCTTGATTTTTGAGCCCCTGAGCCAGCCGCTTTAATGCAATTTCTGCTCCACCCACAAACGGCGCCCAGCTTGCAAGACAGACTTTAAGGGAATGTTTTTTATATTCAGATGATATAGGAAAGGAGCTATTTAGGTGTAAGCGGGTCATTTATAATTTGATCCATTTAGAATACTTTGATACTCTCTCCAGAGCTGTTCCGAAATTTTACGGATGTCGAATTTTTCAGCCTGTTTGTGTGCGTTAACCCGTGCAGATGCGAGTCTCTCAGAGTTAGAAAGCCATTGCTGAACGGTCCGGGTCAGCTGATCGATGTTATCTTGTTCTAAAATTTCACCGCCGCTAGGCAACACCGCTTCACTAACGGTAACGCTAGGATACCCAACAACCGGACATCCACAGGCTAAAGCTTCCAAAACAGATATTGAAAAAGACTCTTCAAGACTTGTATTGATACAAAGATCTAACCCATTATAGAATTTTCGAAGATCATCAAGTCTTCCCAAAAAAATAAATTTATTTCCCAATTTCTGGTTAGCCTTCTCAATGATATTTCGAGCATAAATTTCATCTCCCGGAATAGAAAAACCAGCCAACAAGACTTTCAATTTAAGATCATGCAATCTTGATACTGCTTCAATTAGATGTTCAAGTTGTTTTCCTGGTCGAAGCGCACAAGCAACACCAATCAAAAACTCTGATTTTGAATTGTATTTTTCTCGAAATAGACTTCTTTGTACTGGATCCGGTTTATAATATTTCAAATCAAGACCATTATGGAGGACTTTCCATTTTGATTCGGGGATAATTCCATTTAACGCACTACGGCAGACTTCCATGCTTCCACTACTAACAAAAAATATTTTTTCTGGCTGTCTTTTCTTCTTAAATGCCCATTTACAAAAATCTCTTTCCATTTTGCAATGGACCGTCACAACAACTGGCAAGTGGCAAATACGTGCTGCGTACTGACCTATGGGATAAACATCTTGTTCATTACAATGAATGAGTTGAATCTTATGAGCAATTACTAACTTTCTAATATGCCAAAGAGACTTTAAAAATCTCCAAGGTCTGAGTTTATCAGGAAAGGAGAGATCAATTTGATAGGCGTCAATACCATTTTTTAATGCCCAACGATGAAAATCACCTATTGTGTGTGACACTAAAACTGGTCGTAGTCCTTTAGGACCTAAAATTTTAAACCATTCCTCGGTAGGGACGGTTGTACTTTGTCTATTTGGATTAATAGTAAGATAAAGTATATTCATAATTGGCTATATCTCTAAATCTGCTCGAATAACCGCATAGCTCCCAACATCTTTTTCGTTCAACGCTTTAAAGTTTTCTCAAAAATCATTCTAAATATACGTTCGGATGATTGCCCATTCTTATACTGATGAAAAAAATTGCATATTTCCTCTCGTTTATCTAAATCCTTGGAAGGATCTTTCAAATATGCTTCTATTGCTTGCATCAATTCTCTTCCGTTAAAAACTTTTGGTCCAGGCGTCACATCTTCATATTTATAGAAAAAACCTTGATCTTGCTCATAGGATTTTAAATCATAACAATAGAAGATAATGGGACGTTTCAGCAAAAGAAAGTCAATATAACAGCTCGAATAATCCGTTATGAGAATATCTGTTATATTCAAAAGCTCTTGGACGTCTACCGTAGCAAGAGATGGGTATTTAATAATTCGGTTGCCATATTTTCTAGTTTCATTACCATCCTTTTCCAAAACCAATGACGAATCATGTAACAAATACCTATTGTGTTCTTTCATCACCCATACAGCATTATATCTATCTAAAAGCAATCTTAACGCTTCACTTTTTAGCAAATTAAGAATAACGGGGCTCGCGTCATCACGTTGAAGATGTTTTCTAAATGTTGGTAAATATGTAATAATTGTTGAAGACTCATTAACAATTTGTTCATTCAAAATCGATTGTTTATCATATTTTTTAAATAAAATATCGGCACGAGGTTGCCCTGTTACAGCAATGGATTGTAAAGGAATTGAAAATGCAAAACTTACTGCTTCTTGGCAAACTACAGACGTTGTTATCGCGAGATTAGTTTCAAGCATTTTTTGAGCCTCGTAAGAATTTAAACTAATTTTCTTTAATGGCATCCCATGCCCAAGAAATACTTTTAGCGTAGTTTTGGGGAGATAATCAATTACGTCATAATAATATTGATGCGTTACAAAAACGGCATCAGATACAAGTGAATAAAAATGGGCCTTAAAAGAATCACGCTTAACAGCTTTGCCACCGAGCCGATGTACTTCTGCAATAACAGAATCACTGCGGCTAACCCAAATAGGAGTGATCTCGGGATGATTCCTTAATACATACAGATAAAGATATTTGGGATTATCCGAAAATGTTTTTCCGAGCCATGAACCAAAAAGCCAGATCATTTTAGGATGTTTCATAAAGTTTTTTCTTAGTGAATAAAAGAAGGCTAGGCCTTCACAAACGATTTCATACCAGACAAATTTTACAATTTGAAGCAAACCTAATATTTTAAGTATTTTTTTAAGCATTTTCATTTTTATATTTTTGACTATGAATTTGCTGTATTACATTATTTATTTTATTTAAATCCTCTTGAAAATCAGTTTCTGCACAGAAATATTCCATAATATCAAATGGATATATCTTCAACCCTTTATCGATGGCATATTCTATGCCCTTTTCGAAGTAATCATTTTCCTTACATTTCCTAAGGCCTTCTAGAATCAGCGGTAAATCAGCCTTTCTTACTAAATTAATTCCCAGCGCTTCGCCTTCAGAGTTTTTGACTTCTTTTGAAACCTTCAGAATTTCACCCCGGCCGTTTGTACTATACCTTACTGCCTCATTATCAACCTCCGCTCTATTTGTTACCATGCAACTTTTTGGAAAACATATCATTTTTTCTAAAATTCTCTTGTCAAAGACCACGTCTCCATTCATCCAAATGACATCCGAATCCTTCAGCTTTTCCAATGCACGAAGCAAACTTTGCGATGTATTCGTTATATGAAATTTCTCGTTATAGATAAAGGCTAAGTGAGGAACTGCATCCATGATTAATTCTTTTTTGAAACCGACTACAATATAAATATCATTAAGAGCAAAGTACGATGTGATATTTTTAATTTGTTGTTCTAGTATTGTTTCTCCATTTACGAGTTTGGTTAGCGCTTTGGGATAAGAATGCCCCAAACGGGCACCTATTCCGGCAGCAAGAATGATAATCTTCATAAGTGGCGGAAAGAATAATAGTTAAAATTCATGGTTCTACGCTTTATACCTAGAGAGGATTCCCCACGTTCTACTCGTTTCCACCAAACGTTCAATCCATGTTTCGGGGGGATATGCGAGTCTGCAAAATCTGTATTTAATCTTCTTCCATTGCTTTGCGCCATACCTAGCGCGGTTTCCCAAACAAGTTTATCGTTTGTTTGATCGAGAAATTTTCCAATAAATTTGCAGCCGCCCCTGAACCAAAAACACGCCTTCGCAGCCAATGTATTGTTTCTCTGTGTTTCGAATATAATGTTGAACTTTTTTTGCATTTGGCACCCAATAGCCTCTAATAGGGCATTCGCTCTACCTGTAGCGAAATAGGTGCTTGGCCCATAATCAGGACAAATATAGAAATGGCGAACACAATGCCAGGTTTGTTGCAAATTGCAATCCACAAGTGCTACAAGTTTCACCCCTTCATGTCCTGACAGTACAGGCAAATGTAATTGCCGTGAAATGCCTCCGCAACCAACCACGGCCACGCGTAACGCTCCAGCTCGACTTGTCATATTTCCCTTTGTCATAGATTTACCATCCATTTTTCTCCATCCCATTTATAATCGATCGACTTACGATATAAATGTTTCCAGAGAAAAAATCTTGGGTATGAATGGACAATTTTATGAGGTATTATTTTAAAAGCATTAATGACACATTTATTTATATCTGCTCCGAATTTATATGCATGCCGGTAGGCAGATATCGAACGAAGCGCGTTACCCATAATCGCTTCCAAATAACCTAAAAAAAGATACCCTCCAGCAAGTTTGGATTGAAGAGTTTTTGATGCCGTTTCATCTAACGGCCAAACTGGTTTCATAAGATGCTGTTTTTCTAAAGCTACCATGTCGCAGAAATAAGAAAGTAGGTCGCCACTGAGATTCTTTTTATGACGGCACCCAATTTTAATAATCTGATTTACAAAAGCAATGGCTCCAATAGAGGAAAGCCGACAAGCAAAATCGCAATCCCATGATATTCTATATTTATTTGAAATTCCGCCGATGGCTTGCCATGCTTTTTTTCGAAACATAGCATTACTACCATTGATGAAGTTACGGTACACTATTGTGTGTACATAAAAAGAGTGTGCGTCCAATACATATTCATCATCACTGACTTTACGATGCTTGATTACTAAAACGTCATCACTCCCATAAAAAGATTTTTCTCGGTAAAGTCCTCCGTCATGATTGGACATCTCCAAACCAAAAACTAGCGGAAGGCCACTCTCTTTAAACAAAAAAGAAGCTTGCCGTTCAAGCCGATTCGATACCATTCGATCGTCCTGCTCAAGCAACGCGATAAGATCATAATTAGATTCCTTGATGCCAATATTTAAAGGGTGAGCTGGTCCACCACTATTCTTTATGAGACGAATAATCCGCATTGGAACTGGTGCAGTCTTGGCAATCGAGGCAATAATATCTGGCGTTTCGTCAGTGGATGCATCATCCACAACAATGATTTCTTTCGGCAGCAAGGTTTGAGTGAAAACAGATTCTAACGCTTCACGTATGAAGCGCGCGCCGTTGTAAGTTGGAATTACAACTGAAATGTCGGCATTCATGAGAAGCAACGGTTCGCGATCAAGACAAATCCAAATTTTATGAGTGAAATCAACTTTGGGATAGTAGACCGGTTTTCTAACTTATCGCTTGAAGCCCGCCGGATCCTTATAAATTTTCCGTGAATTCATTGGAAGAAATCTTGGCCTGTTTAAAGAAGGAATCAAAGCTTATTTTTTAAGATAAACTTGCGCTGTATTTAAAAATTCCTTGGGACGCGCAATCATTTCATTCACAGCTGCCTCAGTGAGAAAAATCTCGACATTATAATCCGCTTCTAATCGGCCTTCGAAAGCATCAAGAAGATAACCATGAAATTTGGGATCTAATTCACCTTTTTTGGCGAAATGCTCACCAAAAGCGGCATGCATGCCGCCATGCTTACGAAAGGTTAATCCCTTTTTCATCTCAAATAATAAGGCTTCAGCAACGTAAAACATTGTATAATAGGCTCATCCCGACATCATTTCGTGAGCAACGTATCGCTGATTATTTTCACCGTTTCCACAAATTCGGCATATCAATTGCTTAGGATTATTAAAAGACATAACCTTATAAAAAGTTGTGTATTATGAAAGCGTGGAAATACCCTGACCTTCGAATTTCATATCGGTCTCTAAATGTTTCCTTGTTGCTATTCATTCCCGGCATTGATGAAGACTATTTTTTCACTTGATGGTTCATTAACATTCGTTTGTAGCATTAGTCCGCCTGCAACTGGAAATCATGATCGCAACCTCACCAGTTATGTGTGCTCCAAATTCTATACTTCGCCCAAAGTTCAGGTAGTCCACCATGAGTCCATGATGTAACTAAACTGCGAATTAAATTGATTAACTTCGTGGGGTTTGTTAAGCATTTCACCAATTTTAACAGGACATTCAAAAAGCCCGTCTTCGGCATCACAGGGTTAGTTCTTGTTAAACGGATTGCTTCCATTAGTATAGGTTCGACTGCGCTGGGACTTAAACGACTGCGTACATATTGAAGTCCCGCGATTGATAATGATTCCCACAGATGGCGATCATGATATATCCTTTCAATTGCACTGGCAAAATTGATTGGACTATCCGCAACAAGTATTTCTCTTCCATGCGCAAGATCCATCCCTTCCGCACCAATCGTTGTTGAAACACAGGGTAAACCGCAAGCAAAATATTCCCCTATTTTTCCCTTCATTCCTGCTCCGTAACGCAATGGTACTATCCCAACACGATGGGCACTTAACAGGAGCTGATGGTCGTCAATAAAGCCCGTCACTTTCAAATTAGGATTCACCTCGGCATATTTATGAAATTCATCCGGCGGATAGCTTCCTGCTATTGTTACTTGCACATCGGGTAATATTTTTCTCAAAAGAGACAAAATATCCTTCATAAAATAGTGAACACCATCCACATTTGGATGATGACGATAACCACCTAAAAAAATTATCCCATGTCGTCTATCATAATCAGGCAACTGGTCCTTGGGCCTATGAATAATCGGAACGACATGGACAGAAATTTTCTCATTTTTAAATTTCTGAAAAAGGATATCGCGCTCTAGATTTGTAACTACCCATACACTATCCGCATGCAGGATCGCCTTACTTTCTTCAAGCTCGACTTTTGTTGCCAATTCATTCTCTGTAAATTCATTACTCAGTTCGGCTCTGCGTCTAATACGCAAAAAGTGGAGGTCAACAGTATCAAGAATCAAATGGCAATTCGGCAAAAATGTTCGAATATATGGCGCATATTGATTATAAATGTCATAGAAACCAAGAATCGCCGACTCAAAAGCATGCTTTCTTAAGAATTTTTCAAACACAGATACAGACTTAAGCAGTGAACCATGGTCATCGGATACACAAATGACGCCGAGATCCTCCAAAGCCTTTCTGTATTTTGAATCATTTTCCCGTTTTGCAAGAAAAGTAATCTGATTGCCATTGCTTAGAAGTATCTTAATAATTTCAAATATCCGAAGCCATCCAGCAGCCGTGTCGGGTTCTGGAAATGAGGGGTAGGCAATGAGCATCCTTAGCTTATGTGTTTTATTTTCCGTCATATTTCTATAGACAGCTAAACATGTTGTTGAAACAAAAAGATTAACGCAATGTGTGGGATTGTATCCGACTGTTGACTAACAACATCTTTTAGCCTTTTTATTCCATAGATATAGTTTTTATCACAAGGAATGTAAGTGCTTCACGGATGAAGCACTCGCCGTTTTATGTGGGAATCGGGACTAGGACGTTGGAAGATATTTCAAATGTCACGCATTAACTGTGCGTCCCCGGAATTTTCCTGGAATTTTCGCATACAGTTTATTTCCTTAAGGAAAAAACTGTTTTTTGAGTTTGCCTTTCAGACGGCTTATGAGGTTTTCTAAATTGATCTTTTTACTCTTTTGAAACATTGGATGTTGAGTAGGTTGATTATATGCTTGGTATATCCATTCTCGTTCCTCATTTTTAATCTTTTCATAAAAATTTGCTCCGTAACTGCTACTATAATTCACATTTCCGATTCGCTTCACCAGCCGGTAAGATTTGTTTTCTTCGAGGAATGCTGATGGCTTTGAACAGCTCTTATTTCTGTATTATCAAATCCAATAACACCTCCGATTTTCATGTGTAAATCGATAAAGTGCCAATCCAAGGCAGGAAAGGGATATCCATGACAACCATCAATGAACGCGACATCGAACATTTGTGCTGGAGTAAGCTTGGGCAACGCGGCGTCCGAAGATTCAAGGACAAAGGTAACTCTATCTCTGGGAATCCCAATCTTATCCATATAATCCTTGGTTAATTGGATATTCTCCGGATCCGGACAGGTCACACAAATGTGGTGCTTGGCCAGTGCTGCCAAAGCCACGGTGGTTTGACCACATCCTGTTTCAATAGTCATGTGATAACTTTTCACGATGTTGGCTAAATACCGTATAACTTCTGGTGCCACTGCCCAACTGATAAATCCTGTCTGCTGCTTCCAACCATAGGTCGCCAACAAATTAGCGTCTTCCTCTGTTAGGAAATGTAATGGTGGATTTTCGTTGAGAAGGCGTTCGATTATCTCTTGTGCGTTCATTAGATTAGAAGATTAGGATTAATTTGGAAAATTCAAATAGGACTTTCCGTTTCACAGTTTAAAGATTAAGACAATGTTTTAAGATTGTGCAGGTGGTTGAGTAGCCTCATCCGCAAAGATGCCGCATAATCTCTTAAAGCTTCCCGGATAGCCTGGACAACGATGCCAACTCCATATGCGCAACTCATCATAGCTCCCAACTTCATTGCTCTGATGTGGTTATAAACTGCCGCTGGGAAAATATGTCCTCCACACATATCTTTCATTATTTTGCGAATGTGAGCAACTGCCCCTTGCAAGAGCTCTCTGCTTTTTGGGGGACATAGTATCTGTTGCATTTTAATGTCAGATACTCCCTGCCAAAAGGCTCGACGAACAAACCACTTTCGGTTGAGACGAGAAGCTGATACATGATGCGAAACGACAATACTCGGATCGTAATAAAGCTCATATCCTCTCGATTGTAACTGCCGCTGTATCAAAATCTCATCATTGGATAAAAGATTGCTTCCGCGTCGCCCCAACCTTGGGTCGAATCCACCCATATCCTCAAGAAGTCTTTTAGGAAACGCTATATTTACACTTGCGAGATACTGAGTCCCACTTAAAACAGCTGGTTGTGCTGTCCAGTTTATCATTGCAAGCCAGCCCAGCAACTCATTGGATAACCAAAGAGGACGAACCGATTCCCAAATAAGTTCGACTCTACCGCCAACACATCCAACGGTAGGCTTACATGTGTGTAAAACATTGAGAATTTTTTCTAGCCATTGGTCAGAAGCTATCGCATCATCATCCAAGTAAGCCACATATTTACCAGCAGAATTTGCCAAACCTATATTCCGTGCATGATTTGCCCCCAACTTATTCTCGTATATATAGCGCAAATTCGATATATGCGAAAATTCGCCAAGAATAATTTCTCTAGTATTGTCCGTCGAGGCATTATCTATGACCAGAATCTCATATTCTTCTTTAGGAAGTGTTTGATTGACTAGACTTCTGATTGCCTTGCGCAAATAATTTGCACGATTGTGGGTACAAATGACTGCGGAAATATGTAATTTCATGGTCTGTCTGAAGACATTACTTGCAAAAGTTCTTGCACAAAATCATCAACAGGATCAGTCGGAATGAGTTCCCAAAAAAATGGGTATATGTGTATCATCTACCGAATTATTGTTAACAACTAAAAGTTCCCATTTAATATCAAGTGGAATGACAAGCTTTGTCATATGATCAAGGCATTGCTTAAGCAGGTTGGCACGATTCCACGTACAAATGGCAACTGTTAGAAACATTTCTTATATAATCATTTAGGATTAATTTTAATTTTATAAAGATATGACAGACCTCTTATCTATGGGATCGAGATTCGCAAATCTTACCAGCAACTATGGCCGCAGCAACAAAGGTTTTGGTCCAATCCCGTCGCCCTGAAAACAGCTGCAAATAATACTTTACAAGTAACTCCAAGTACTTACGATATAACCATCGTGGGGCTCCCAATAACAACTTCCCATCGGGAATACCTTCGATGCGAATCACAGTTCTTCCAAGGCCGTGAAAGTAATTCCATGTGTATTTTTTCGTCAATCTATGTACTGGAATCCAGTGTTCCACCTTCGCCGCAGGAACCCAGACTCCTTTTAAACCATAGGCTTTTAAGTTATTTAATAACTCAACCTCTTCACTCAGAATATGATCATTCGCATTGCGGCCTAGTCTTGAATTGAATTTCCATTTATTAAAAATCCATTTCTGGAAAGCCATATTTGCTCCATATGGCACCTCGGTTTTCAGAAAAGGCCTTTCTACGTGACCGAAATCACGATTTAAAATCAACCCCGAAAAAAATTGCAGGTCAGAAGTTATCCACTTCGGCGGCTGTTTTTCATACCACGGTTCAATGAATCCTCCGAAATAAGCAGCTTTAGGCCATCTTTGAAACGCATTCTCATAAACTACAAGCCAGTTAGAATCCACCAGAACATCATCATCTGTCCATAAGATATAATCACCCTTCGCCTCGCTAGCAGCTAAGTTTCGAGTATGGGAAAGACCTTGTTTTGGTTCAAAAAGGCGACGGATCGGAAGACGATTCGAGAAAGAAGCTATAACTTGATCCGTATCATCCGTGCAATTATTATTAACCACCAGAAGTTCCCACTCAACATCCGGCGGAATAACAAGCTTTGTCATCTGCTCAAGGCATTGCTTGAGCAATTTCGCACGATTCCAAGTACAAATAGCAACAGTGATTAACATTTTAGAATCTTTGAGAGACTAGGTAGACTTTGTATGATGTATGTAAAAAGGCTGGCGGTCTGTCTTGCACGCACCCTTGCAAGTGGGAATCACGATTGAAATATTAGAAGTCATTTCAAAATGTCATGAATTAAGTGTGCGGAATTCCCCCGGAATTCCAGAATTCCCTCTAATTTGTTCTTCCTTTCTAAAAGGATATTCGATACAAGCTGATAAACACGCTCGGAAGATTTATTATCTTGATACTGATGAAAAAGATTGCAAATTTGGGTTCGTCGTTCAGTATCCCTTAATGGATTTTGGAGGTAATTCTCGAGTTCTTCCGCCAGCTGGTCAACAGTTCTAACTTTAGGACCAGGAGTAACTTCATCAAAGTCATAGTAAAATCCGCGATCCGTATTTTTGTATGTCTCTAGATCATAACAAAAGAAAATAATGGGCCTATTTAATAGAAGATAATCAATATAACAACTTGAATAATCGGTAATTAAAATATCACTTGCACATAAAAGTTCTTGTATGTCTTCTATATCACTTATAGCCGAAATGATTGATATTCGATCTTGTCTATCTATTTGAATATGATCCTTCGAATACATTAAACGATTATAATGTTCCTTAATCAAACAAACAGCATTGTGTTGCTCTAAAATTGTTTTGAATCTCATATTTCTAGTCAACTCGGTTATAATTGCACCTGCTTGACCCCTAGAGTGAAAATTGTTTCTGAATGTCGGTAAATAAGTGATAACAACATTGTGTTTATCCAAATTCATCCAACTTAATACATTTTTCCTGCTCCCTCGTTCATAAAAACAATCGTTTCTCGGTTGACCTGTAATATAAATCGAGTCCGATGGAACACCAAATGCAGAACAAAGACTACTCCGAAATATTTCAGCTGTTGCAATTAAAATGTCGTGACTCCCTTTTTCCGGTTGAGGCGGTTCACAGTTGTATCCGATTTTTTTTAATGGCATACCATGCCATAACTCAACTTTTAAGGCAGAAGCATTCCCATAATCCGTAATTTCGGAATCGTTAAATGTATAAAAAAACGCTTCGGCACTAAAAACATATGGCAACGCTTGAAAAGAATCCTTTTTTACAACCTTGCCTCCTGCAGTTTTAATTTGGACATATACACTGTCATTATTCGTGACCCAAACCGGTATAATGTGTGGATGAAATTTCAAAACATATAAATAGAGATACTTTGGATTATCTGAAAAGGTATTGCCTTTCCATGCTCCAAACATCCAAATTCTTCTTTTTTTGTATAAAAGTCGACTTAGTAAGCAGGCGAGTAAATAGATACAGATTTGTTGACCAGAATAATAATTACACACCGGAAGCGTTATGTGGGGCATGAATAATGTCGCCAAAATTAATAATGCCTTTTTTACAGTTTTCATAGCCATTAAATTGCTATATATTCTATCATTTTCTGATCTGCAGGATGATTCCAATTGCCAATGTAGTTTGTTACCCAACCGTATTTTTTACCAAAACTTGTCATCTCCTCCAGCATATAAGCAAAATACGCATGGGGATGACTCGGCTTATGAGCCTTTCTGATTGATGGCACTTTAAAGAATGTCGCGTAAAAATGGCAATCCTCTCTAACAAATGTGCGTAACCTTTTCAAACATAATTCTATGTCTGATTGGTTCAAATGGGTAAAAAGAGATTGCGCTAATACATAAGTCGGAATTTTAGAAAATTTTTCAAATTCAAATTTCTCTGACACAATAAATTCAGGAGTTTTAATCTCGTATAATTCTTTTCCCAATTCCTTTTCGATTCCTAACCGTATCAATAATTTTTCTTTTTCAATGCCTAAATAATTTCCTTTATCCAAGTATTCAATGAAATATCTACCTCCTCTAAGGCACCCACAAGCTATATCTAAAAAGACATGATTTGGCTTAAGTCCACGGTTGACCATAAAATCAAATTGTAATTTTCCCATTACTTCCCATACACCACCTACATATTCTCGATGCCCAAGTTTTAAAATTCCTTTTCGTCCCTTTGGCTTAAGAGCCTTATGCTTCTGAAATCGTTTAATAATTTTGGCGAACAAAGTGTTCATATTATTAATGGAATAAACGCTGTTTGTTTTTCTCATCAAAGCCAAAAAGTGTTTTTGCCTTTCGTAAATCTTCTTCGAAATCTATTTCTATACAGCGAAATGGAGTGACATCCACAGGGCAAAGCACCAATTCACTCGATTGTATTGCTAACTCAAGACCCTTTTCGAAATAATCATGATCGTTACAATTAAGAAGGAACTTTTTAAAAGTTTCTAAGTCTTTCGCTTTTATAATATTTATGCCAATTGCTTCGCCTAATCCATTCTGAATATTTTTTGACACATTGCTTATAAATCCTTTTTCGTCGACTGTAAACTTAACTTCTTCATCACCTACCGCTTTCTTAAGAACAGCCATACTTGAATATGGACACTCGATCAATTTGTTAATAATTTCTGGATCAAAAACAATATCACCGTTCATCCATAAAACATCTTCATGTTTTATGAAATTTAAAGCACACAATAAACTTTGGGAAGTATTTGTCTCAGCGTAGCGGGAATTGTAAACAAAGAGCATTTTCGGATAATACTCCATGATGTATTCTTTTTTAAACCCAACAACACCGATTACCTCGCCATTAAACTTTTTGATATTAGATAATTGATGGCCTAATATTGGCACATTATCACCTATTGGCGTAAGACACTTGGGAAATGGATTACCTAATCTCGATCCAATTCCTGCCAGAAGAATAATGAATTTCATGCTTTCATCTTAAATTCTTTTCAACAGCTTCTGAATAGCATATTACTCTAACCAAGCCGAAAGATCTCTTTGAATAAGATTTTGCAGTTTCAAAATATCTTGGTGATAAATTTTTGTTAAATGCCTATGATTTCTCGACGACAATTCTATTTTAGCAACATTTATTCTTCTAACCGCATTAGCTATTCCACGATGTATGTGTCTTGGGATCATAAACTTAATGGCAGATTTTACACAATTGTCATTATTTAAAAGCGTATTTAAATAATTAATTTTGTACTTAAAAGGATTTACAGATGCCAAATATTTTTTCTCCATATTTGGCAAGAAAGTTTCATCGACATTTAGAAATCTAAAAATACTCTTAATCATATCAATTGGATTATTAAGAAAATCTTCATATCTGGCCTTTTGCAGGTTTTTATGAAATTAACCTCTTTAATCACAATAGGTTAAGTAATTTTGTTTCAATCGCCTTTGCGCAGGGATCGAAGGGAAATTCAGCACCCCTTTCGGAGGGCTTGATT
>Ga0247727_10009067_pt1 | contig 18203 bp, 13 predicted proteins | sample WisWelCaveWW1625_FD_202498 | JGI IMG/M metagenome (GOLD analysis project Ga0247727, IMG submission 202498) | Biofilm microbial communities from Wishing Well Cave, Virginia, United States - WW16-25 | ecosystem: Environmental > Aquatic > Deep subsurface > Groundwater > Cave microbial mat | place... | reverse complement strand
CGATGGCGACACGGCCCACCTGCAGCGCCCGGTAGGCGAGGAACAGGCCGAGCACGTAGCACGCCGCCGACGCGACGAGCCACGCGTAGGCCGCCTCGCCCACCGCGTCCTCGGGCCTGGCCACTGCCGCCGGCAGGGCGAGGATGACGACGCCGCTGAGCATCACCCAGGCGAGCACGGACGACGGCCCGATCATCCGCGTCGAGCGTGACGAGCACACGGTGGCGGCGGCCCAGGACAACGCGGCTCCGAGGCCGCCGAGCACGGCGAACATGTCCGGCGCATTCTCGCGGAAGCGACCGTTGGTCGCGCGGCGGGACGTCTGCTACCATCCGCGTTCGCGCCCGACGCACGACCCCGCGTCCGGCACGCAGGTTCGTCGACCACCGCATCTGAGAGGTTACCCCTTGGCCAAGACGCCCCGGAAGTGGACGGGCGCCCGAACGCCGTCAGGTCTCAAGCGCGTTCGAACGTCGGAGCGCCGCCACGTCGTCCTCGGCCCTCGACGCACCGCCGCGAAGACCCTCGTCAAGGCGGCGCTCGCGGCAGTCGCGGCACCGGGCGAGGGCGCGGATCCGGCTGAGGCGCTCGCGGCCGCCCAGAGCGCGCTCGACCGCGCGGCCAGGCTGGGGGCCATCCACCCGAACGCCGCGGCGCGCCGCAAGTCCCGCCTCGCCCTCAAGATGAACGCCGCGCTCGGCGGCACGGTGCTCGCCGCCGGTCATGTCGCCAAGACCGTCGGTCGGTCCGCGTCCCAGAAGGCGGCGAGGGCGCGCATCGCCTCCGCGAGGGCGGACAAGGCGAAGGGCGCTCAGACGGCCGCCGGCAAGGCGCGGGCCGCACTGAGCAAGACCGCCCGGGCGGAGGCGTCCGCCGCGTCGACCGCGGCGCCGGCGGCCACCGCGAGCCCGAAGAAGGCCGTGCCACCGAAGAAGGCCGTGACACCGAAGAAGGCCGCTTCGAAGGTCGCGCCCAAGGCAGGGGCGACCGTCGCGGCGAAGTCCGACCCGGAGGCGAAGCCCGCCAAGGCGGCGAAGGCCGAGGCGGCTCCAGCCAAGAAGGCGTCGCCGAAGCGCTAGCGGCGATCTCGCCTGCCCCGGCCCGACATGCCCCTGATCGAGCGTTCCGACTCCCTGCTCGTCGTCGTGGACGCCCAGCCCGGCTTCTATGCCCGTGGCGCCGACCGCGGATCCGATGACGAGGCCGGAGCACGCTCGGTCGCGGCCTGGCTCGCCGGCGTTGCGACCGCCCTCGATGTCCCCGCGGTCGTGACGGAGGAGGATCCACCGCGCAACGGGTCGACGGACGCCGCGATCATGCATCGACTGGCGCCCGGCACGCGGGCTCATGTCAAACCCGTCTTTGGGCTGGCCGACGTCCCCGAGATCCTCGCCGCGGTGAAGGCCACGGGTCGGCGGACCACGGTGATCGTCGGCTGCGAGACCGATGTCTGCGTCACCCAGTCGGCGATCGGGCTCCTCGATCGCGGCTTCCGGGTCGTCGTCGTCTCTGACGCGACGTTCTCGCCGGGAGCCATGCACGAGCTGGGGCTTGCGCGGATCCGCGATGCCGGCGGCGAGATCAGCCATGCGAAAGCCGTCTACTACGACTGGATCCGAACGCTCGATGCGGCGATCCGGTTCGAGGCCGAGAACCCCGATCTGGCCTCGCCGCCCGGCTTCTCGCTGTAACCGCCGTCAGGCGGCGGCGTTCGGCGCTCGGGCCCGGGTGGCGCCGTAGATGAGGCCGCCGGCCAGCGCGCCGATCGTCGCGAGACCGGCGACGAAGCGAGCGGTCGCGAGCTGCTGGTCCCAGTAGTAGGGACCGAACGACGCGGCATCGGTCACGCCCGCGGCGAGCAGGTCCTCGGCCTGCGCCTCGAGATAGCGCCGGTAGACGCAGTCGGCGCCTGTCGAGCACTCGATGTTGCCGCCGAGGCCCGGGTCCCGGTAACCGTCGTCCGCGGAGAAGAAGAGCGCCTTCACGCCGAGCATGAGGCCGGCCATGGTGACCGCCGTGACGGCGCCGGCGACGACCGCGTTGGCCAGGATCCGTCGCCACGGGCCGGCCCGCCGGTCCGCGCGGGCGTTGGCGTAGTAGCCGATGAGCAAGCCCGAAGGAGCGGCCAGCAGCCAGTAGACGGGCTCGACCGGGATGACGAGCAGGAAGCTGATGCCGACCATGACCGCCATGCCGACGCCTACGAACGCCGCGATGATCGCGGCGCGGTCGACGAGCCGCGTCAACCCGAACCGCCTCACGACGCGGCTTCGCGCGCGCCGCCGGCGAGCGCCGTGCGGCCCGGGTAGCGGGCGGCAGGCCCGAGCTCGCCCTCGATGCGTAACAGTCGGTTGTATTTGGCGACGCGCTCCGAGCGGGATGGCGCACCGGTCTTGATCTGCCCGGTGCCCATCGCGACGGCGAGGTCGGCGATCGTCGTGTCCTCGGTCTCGCCGGAGCGATGCGACACGACCGCCGCCCAGCCGGCCCGCCGCGCCATCTCAATCGCGGCGATCGTCTCGCTCAGCGTGCCGATCTGGTTGACCTTCACGAGCACCGCGTTCGCGGCGCGAGCCTCGATCGCCCGGGCGATCCGCGTCGCGTCGGTGACCAGAAGGTCGTCGCCGACGAGCTGGACTCGACCGCCGAGCCGGCGGCTGAGCTCGACCCAGCCGGCCCAGTCGTCCTCGGCCAGGCCATCCTCGATCGACACGATCGGGTAGCGCGCGCACCAGTCGGCCCACAGCTCGATGAGCTCGCCCGAATCGAGCGTCCGGCCCTCCTTCGCCAGGCGGTAGCGAGCCTCGGCGGCCCCGCCGCCGTGGGACGCCTCGAGCAGCTCCGTCGTCGCCGGGTCGAGGGCGATCGCGACGTCCTCGCCCGGGCGATAGCCGGCCCGCTCGATGGCCCGCAGGACGACCTCGACGGCCGCCTCGTTCGAGGCGAGCGAGGGTGCGAAGCCGCCCTCGTCGCCCTGTCCGGTCGCCAGATCCGCCTCGTGGAGGATCGCCCGGAGCGCCTGGAAGATCTCCGATCCGGCGCGCAGCGCCTCGCCGAACGAGGCGGCGCCGAGGGGCATGACCATGAACTCCTGGAAATCCGTCGAGTCCTGGGCGTGCTTGCCGCCGTTGAGGATGTTGAACATCGGGACCGGCAGCGTCACCGCTCCGGGGCGGCCGAGGTGGCGATAGAGCGGCACGCCTGCCGATGCGGCCGCCGCGTGAGCGCAGGCGAGCGAGACGCCGAGGATCGCGTTGGCGCCGAGCCGTCCCTTGTTCGGCGTGCCGTCGAGCTCGATGAGAGCGCGGTCGAGCCCGCGCTGGTCGCTCGCGTCGCGGCCCTCGATCGCCGGGCCGATGGTTTCGACGACGTTCGAGACCGCCCGCCGAACGCCCCTGCCGCGGTACCGCCGCGGGTCCCCGTCGCGCAGCTCGACCGCCTCGTGGGCGCCCGTCGAGGCGCCGGCTGGCACCGCCGCCCGGCCGCGCGATCCGTCGGCCAGGACGACATCCACCTCGATCGTCGGATCGCCGCGCGAGTCGAGGATCTCCCGCGCCTCGACGCGCGCGATCTCCGTCGGGGTCACGCCGCGTGGGCGCCGTCGGCGGGGCGATCGAGCAGCACGGCGACGCCCGGCAGCTCGCGGCCCTCGAGGAACTCGAGCGACGCGCCGCCGCCGGTCGAGATGTGGCTGAAGGCCGAGGCGAGGCCCTCCTGCTGGATCGCCGCGACCGAGTCCCCGCCGCCGACGACGACCGTGGCGCCGGCCTCCGCGCGGGCCGCCAGGACGCGGGCGACGGCGCGCGTCCCGTGGGCGAACGACGGGATCTCGAACACCCCGAGCGGACCGTTCCAGAAGACCGTCATGACGTCCGCCAGGGCTTCCTCAATCCGGGCGAGCGTCAACTTGCCGACGTCGACGATGTGCCAGCTCGCCGGGATCTTCTCGGCCGGCAGCGTCTTGTACTCCGTGCCGCGGGTGACCTCCTTGGCGACGATGACGTCGACCGGCAGGATGACCTGGACACCGGCCGCTTCAGCGTCCGCCAGGACGCGCCTGGCCTGGTCCACCATGTCGTGCTCGGCGAGGCTCTTGCCGACGCTCCTGCCCAGGGCGAGCAGGAACGTGTTCGCCATGCCGCCGCCGAGGATGAGCCGGTCCACCTTCGTCACGAGGTTGTCGAGGACCTTGAGCTTGTCCGACACCTTCGCCCCGCCGACGATCGCCGCGAACGGCGGCGTGGGCGATTCGACGAGCGCCGACAGCATCTGGATCTCGCGCTCCATGAGGAAGCCGGCGTAGGCGGGCAGCAGCTGCGCGATCCCGACCGTCGAGGCGTGGGCACGGTGGGCCGTCCCGAACGCGTCGTTCACGTAGACGTCGGCGTAGGCTGCCAGCTGGGCCGCGAACTTCGGGTCGTTCCTCTCCTCTGCGGCGTGGAACCTGAGGTTCTCGAGGAGCAGCAGCTCACCCGGGCGCAGCCGCCGCACCGCATCCTCGGTCCCGACACCGAGCGCGTCGCCGGTGACCGGCACCGGCCGGCCGAGCAGCCGCGACAGCTGGGCCGCCGCCGGCCGCAAGCGAAGGCCGTCCTGGACGCGCCCGTCGGGCCGGCCGAGGTGGCTCGCCAGGATGACCCTGGCGCCCTGGCTCAGCAGGTGCCTGATCGTCGGGATGGCGGCTCGGATGCGCGAATCGTCGGTGACCTTCCCGTCCGCCAGCGGCACGTTGAAGTCCACCCGCAGGAACACGCGCTTGCCGGCCGCATCGAAGTCGCGGACGGTCAGCTTGTCCATGGCTCGCGTGACCCCCGGGCCCTACGCGGCCGCGCCGACAGGCAGGCGCTCCGCGACGAAGCGCGCGAGGTCGGCGACGCGACAGCTGTAGCCCCACTCGTTGTCGTACCAGGCGATGACCTTCACCATCGTCCCGCCGAGGACCATCGTGCTGTCGGCGTCGATGATCGACGAGCGGCTGTCGCCGCGGAAGTCGGACGACACGAGCGGCTCGTCGGACACGCCGAGGATGCCCTTCATCGGGCCGGCCGCGGCGGCGCGGAACGCGTCGTTGAGCGCCTCGACGGTCGTCTCCCGGCGGACGTCCGCGGTGAAGTCGACGACGCTGACGGTGGGCGTCGGGACGCGCAGGCTGAAGCCATCGAAGCGGCCTTTCAGGTCGGGGATGACGAGCGCGAGCGCCTTCGCCGCGCCGGTCGTCGTCGGGATGATGTTCTGGCCGGCGGCGCGCGCCCGGCGCGGGTCCTTGTGGGCAAGGTCGAGGACCCGCTGGTCGTTCGTGTACGAGTGGATCGTGTTCATCAGGCCACGCTCGATGCCGAGCAGGTCGTGGACGACCTTGGCCGCCGGAGCGAGGCAGTTCGTCGTGCAGCTGGCGTTGCTCAGGACGTGGTGCGCGGCCGGGTCGTAGCGGTCCTCGTTGACGCCGAGCACGATCGTCAGGTCCTCGTTCTTCGCCGGCGCAGTGATGATCACTTTCTTCGCACCGGCGTCGAGGTGGGCCTTCGCCTTCGTCGCGTCCGTGAAGATGCCGGTCGACTCGACGACGATGTCCACGCCGAGGTCGCGCCACGGCAGCGCGGCCGGGTCCTTCTCCTGGACGACGCGGATCGCCCGGCCGTCGATGACGAGGCTGTCGGCGGTGTGCTCGACGGTGCCCGGGTAGGCGCCGTAGGTCGAGTCATGCTTGAACAGGAGCGCGTTGAGCTCGACGTCGACCAGGTCGTTCACGGCGACGACCTCGACCTCGGGCGCCCGCTCGATGAGCGCCTTGAGCGACTGGCGCCCGATGCGGCCGAAGCCGTTGATCGCGACACGGACGGTCATGAGATGGCGACCTCCTGAGGCTTGCTGGCGGCGCGCGGGGTGCTCGGCGCGACCGGCGGCCGGGCACCGCGCCAGGCGTCGTCGCCGAGTCGAGAGCTGACGAGGGGTTGGGCGCCGGCGAGCGAGACATCCGGGCCGAGCGCCGCCGGCGCGACCCGGACACGCCGCCCGAGGGCGGCGAAGACCTCGCTGTCGAGGGCGGCGCGGACAGGGTCGAGGAGACGCGCGCCCTGGCCGTCGGCGATCGATCCGCCGATGACGATGAGGTGCGGGTTGAAGGCGTTCGCGATCCCGACGCAGGCCACGGCGACCGCGCGGCGGGCTCGCATCATCAGAGCGCGGCAGACGTCGTCGCCGGCGTCGTCGCCCGCGGCGACGTCGCGTGCCGACAGGCCCTCGATGCCGACCTCCGCGAGGCGCGCCGACAGCCACGGGCTCGCCCCGTCGGCGGCCGCGGCTCGCGCGTCGCGCGCGAGGGCGACCCCGGAGGCGAACGCCTCGAGATGGCCGATGCCGCCGCAGCCGCAGCGCGGCCCGTCGAGCGCCACCGGGAGGTGGCCGAGCTCGCCCGCCATGCCGTCGGGGCCGTGGAGCAGACGACCGCCGCTCACGATGGCGCCGCCGACGCCGGTCGAGATCGTCAGGTAGACGACGTCGTCGACGCCACGAGCGGCACCGAACTCGCGCTCACCGAGGATGGCGACGTTCGTGTCGCGATCGAGATAGGCAGGCAACGCGAGCCCCGCCTCCATCTCCGCGGCGAGGGGGATGTCGTGGAAGCGCGGCCCGAGGTTCGGCGGCTCGACGACGACGCCGATCCGGGGGTCCACCGGACCCGGCGACGAGATGCCGATGCCCGCCAGCCGGCGAGCCATCCCCGACGGCGCGGCGTCCCGGGACTGTCGCAGCTGAGCGGCGCACGCCTCGACGATGGCAGCCGGACCCTCCGCCGTCGGCGTCGCCGTGCTGGTCCGGGCGACCCGCTCTCCGTCCGGCAGGACGATGGCGGCGCGGATCTGGGTGCCGCCCAGGTCGAGGGCAAGGACGGAGACGGGTACCGGAACGGCTGACAGGGCGAGACCTCGGCTGGTTCGTGGGGTGCTCGTGAATTCTAGCAGGGGCCTCCGGCGCGGCAGGCCTGGGGTCGGCCACGAGCAGGCCCGGACGTGCCGGGACCCCCGCCGGCATCGCCGGTGGGGGTCCCTCGTGCGCGAACGAACGAAGGTGTCAGCCGCCGATCCTGAAGACCTTCGTGCCGCACTTCGGGCAGGTCCCGGAGAGCGCGGCCTTGCCGTTCTTCATGGTGATCATCTTGGCGTTCTGGACTTCGACCTTCATCTTGTCCTTCACGCAGTAGGCCTGTGCCATGCCGGCTCCTCCTGGTCCTTCCGGTGCGCCACGGGCCCTCGCCCGCGGTCGCGGTGCGACCTAGATGCCCAGCGACGGTCGCCAGCGATCCGTCGCCGCCTCCCGCGTCCGGCGGTCCATCTCGGCGAGGATCCGGAGGCTCTCCAGCCCCGTTTCCACGCACGCCGCCTCTGCGGCGTCCTCGGCGGTCTCCGTCACGAAGTCGCCGGTGGTGCGCTGCGCGTAGACCGCGCAGACGACCCCCGCTCGACACCGGGCGAGTCCCGCCAGGACGAGCAGCGCCGAGGCTTCCATCTCGAAGTTGAGGACGCGCTGGCGCGCCATCTCCTCGGCGAGGTCAGGGTAGCGGATGGGAAGCTGCGGGATCGGGCGTCCCTGCGCGCCGAAGAACCCGGGCGCGGTGGCCGTGATCCCGACATGAGTCCGATGTCCGAGGCGGTGCGCGGCCTCGATGAGCGCCGCCACGGCCTCGACGTGGGCGACGGCCGGGTAGCCGTCGCGCACGAACCAGTCGGTCGTGGTCTCCAGCCTGACCGCGCCGGTCGTGATGATGAGGTCGCCGAGCCCGATCTCCGGCTGGAGCGCCCCGCACGATCCGACGCGGATGAACGTCGGTCGCTCGGTGATGGCGAGGATCTCGGCGACGGCGATCTCCATGTTGTCGGTCCCGATGCCGGTCGAGACGACCGAGACCCGGAGCCCTCGGTAGGTCCCGGTGACCGAGGCGAACTCGCGGTGGCGATGCTGTCCCTCGATCGAATCGAGGAGCGTCGCGATCCGGATCGTCCGATCCTGGTCACCGGGGAGGAGGATGTACTCGGCCAGATCGCCCGGGCCGAGTCCGATGTGGTACTGCCGTTCTCCGACGGGGAGTGCGACGCGGATGTCCGCGCTCGGCAAGACCAGGCTCCTCGCTCCTGCTGCGGTTGGACGCGGCGGGTGCCGCGAAGGTCCGGCGAAGCGTAGTCCCCGTTCGAAACGAGCGTCAAGCCGTTCCGCCGCGGCCGTGGAGCCCGGCGACACGCCGGCGGACCGCCGCGAGGACACGATCGTGGGCGCGCCGCCGGCGAACGAGGGTCAGCAGGACCGACAGGACGGCCACTGAGAGCCCGCCGAGGATGCCCGCCGGTAACAGGGAGAGGTCGGCCGCGCCGAGGTCCGCCGACCGCGTCGCGGCCGGCCCGGGCTCGGCGACTGGCGACCGGCCGGCATCCGACGGACCCGACGGCCGCGGCGCGAGCAGCGGAGTCCGCTGACCGAGGTCGCCGAGCCGAACGATCGTCCCTGGGTCGTCGACGACGATGAGCGATCGGCCGTCCTCGACGCCGACTCGCCCGCCGACCTCGATCGCGTCGCCGACCCGAAGGTGCCGCAGCAGGGACGACGCCTCGCCGTCGAGGACGATCGTCGCGGTCGCCGTGCCGTCGTCGAGCCGGAAGCCGTTCACGACGATCTCCGCGATCAGGCCCGCCGCGCGGACATCGGCGCCGAGCAGCTCGGCCAGCGTCGCCAGGTCGACGAGCGGTGGCTCCGGCGACGGGTCGGCCGCCTCGCGCGCGCCGTCGCGTGGCGCGTTGCCGCGTGCCGCTTCGCTCCCTGCGGCGGGGCCGAGCGCCACATCCGCCGGGCCGCGCGGCACGATCGCATAGCGGCGGTCCGTCGCGGTCGGATACGGCCGCCGGACGATGCCGACGACCGTGGCCGGGCGGCCCTCGACGAGGCTCGTCGAGGCGATGCCGGCGCCGGCGAGGCCGACGACCAGGATGCGCTCGCCGCGGACGAGCAGATCGGCGCGCCACGTCGATCCGAAACGGTGGACCGAGGCGACCTCGCCGGAGACTCTGACGAGGCGCCACTCGGAGCCCTCGGACGGCGCGCCCGCCAGCCGCAGGGCGTCGGGCGGCCGCTGCCCGACCGTCGCGACGGCGTCGGCGCGGAGCCTCGGCGCGCCCCACGCCCGACCGACGACGCCGCTGATCCGCAGCCGCTGCCCGACGACGGCGCGCGCACCGTCCGGCAGGACGACCTCGATGGCGGACGTCGCGTCGGCGACGACGACCCGCCGGCCGTTCGCGTCGAACAGGCCGGACGGCGCCGTGACGGTCCCCTCGACGGTCACCATCTCGCCTTCGAGCCGACGAGCCTCGGCGATCGTGATCGCCGCCCCACCCGGGCCGACTGCCCCCGGATCGGCCGCTCGCTCGAGGTCGCCCGGGTCGCGCAGCCAGAGTCGATAGCCGTCGAGTGCGCCGCGACGCGAGGCGCGCTGCCCGACGACACCGGTGAGGCGGTACGTCGCGCCCGCGACGACGTCGTCCCGAGCGATGCCGCTCGAGGCATCCGCCATGATCCGCAGGCGCGCGCCAGACGAGTCCACGATGTCGAACGACAGATCGCCGCTCGTCGCCCGGGACGGCCGCGCGAGGACGGAGCCCTCGATCGTCGCAAGCCGGCCTTCGAGGTCCTCGCCGATCTCGACGGCGCGCGCCTCGACCGGGGCAGGCAGGGCCGAGCGTCCGAGGACCTCGAGGCCATCGCGTCCCAACCGGATCTCGAGCTGGCCGTACGGAGCCGCCAGGACGCCGGTCAGCAGGACGCGGGTCCCGCGAGCGGGCGGCGCCATCCCGTCCTCGAGCCGGACGACGATGCCCCCGCGGGCATCACCGACGGCGAACAGCGGGGGCAGCCCGAGGCGCCCGGCCTCCGCGATCACGACCGCGACGAGCGTGACGCGGCTCCCGACAGGGAGAGCCCGGACCGTCACGACATCCGGGCTGGCCGGCGGGCCCGGCGACGCCGTCGGCGTCGGGGTCTCGGTCGGCGATGGCGCGGGCGTCGGCGTTTCCGTCGGGTCGGGCGACGCTGACGGGAGCGGACTCGGCTCCGGTGACGCGCTCGGGCCCGGGGTCGGGCTCGGGTCGTTCGACGGCGCCGGCGTCGTTCCAGGCGCAAGCAGCAGCTCGCCGGGCCCCGTCGCGTGAACGCGGTAGCCGGTGGTCCCGGTACCACTGCTGTCACGCTGGCCGACGGGTCCGATGGCGGTGACCGATGTCCCGGCGGGCAGGCTCGCGCCGCCGAGCGCGTCGACGCCGACGATCACGCGGACAGGGCCGCTGCCATCGTCGAGCAGGATCCCGATGCCGTCGGCGTAGTCGACCGGCGAGCCGACGGTCGTCCCGCTGACCCGGACACGCCGACCCTCGACCGCCTCGCCGATCGAGCCCGAGGTCGCGTCGAGCGGGGTCGGCACAGCCTCGGCACCGAGGGCGACGACATCGACGATCGCCACGCGAAGCGTCCGCTGGGCATACCGATCGTCGAGCGTCCCAGCGAGGCGGACCCGGGTGCCAGGCGCCCATGGCGCGTCTGCGGCCACGTCGAGGTACACGGCGATGCCGGCGGTCGCATCCTCGACGAAACCCGTGCGTCCGTCCTCGAGGGCGCCAAGCCCCGTCGTCAGGACGCCCTCGACCGTTGCTTCGGCTCCGTCGGGCATGAGCCTGGCGTCGGAGATCGGCATGATCGCCGGTTCGGGCAGCGGGCTTGGCGTCGGTGTCGGGGTCGGGTCGGGCGTCGCGGTCGGCTCGAGCGTCGGCTGAGGGGTCGGGCTCGCGGTCGGTGCCGGAGTGGGTTCCGGCGTGGGGCCCGGCGTCTGAGTCGGCTCGGCGCTGGGCGTCGCCGTCGGCTCAGGAGTCGGGTCCGTCGTGGGTCGCGCCGTCAACGTCGGCGTCGGCTCAGGGCCGGGCGTCGCCGTCGGCTCGGGCGTCGCCGTCGGCTCGGGCGTCGCCGTCGGCTCGGGCGTCGCCGGAGTGGTCGGCACCGGGGTCGGACTCGCCGTAGCGCCCGGAGCGGGGGCCGGCGGCGCAGCCAGGTCCTGCGGACTCGGCGAGCCCTGGACGAACCAGTCGGCGGCGTTGTCGTTGGAGTCGATCGTGTTGCCGTCGATGCCGCCTGGCCGCCGCTCGAGGCTCGATCCGGCCGGCGGGGCCGGCGCTGCCGCACCTTCGACGTAGGCGTTCGTCGCGTCCCCCCAGCCGACCGCGTCCACCGGCGCGCCACCGATCGCCCGGATGACGAGCGAGCCGCCGGTCGCCGCGAAGCCGCCCGAGTACGTGGCATCGGCGATCGTCGCGTAGATGCCCGACGCGTTCGCGATGAGCAGGTGCTGACCTGGCGTCAGCACCCGGCTTGCGGACCAGCTGGCCTTGCGCGTGACGGTCCCGCCGCTCGAGGTCACGTAGGCGACCTCCAGACCGGCGAGGTCGATCGCTGCCGCGGCGCCGTTCATCAGCTCGACAAACTCGTCAGAGGCACTCGCGCCACCGGTCTGAACCTCGGACAGGAGGAGCGTCGAGACGGGCCATGTCACGGCCGCTGCTGGCTCCGCGACGGTCGAGCCGGCGGGTCCGCTGGCCGCGATGGCGACCGACGCGGCGAGACACAGGAGCGACACGGCGTGAAGCGCCGCCAGCCGGGCACGAGACATCGCGGACCTCCCGGCGGGGATAGGTTGGCCGGGCGGGCGCGGCCGGACCGTTCTACCAGGGGGTGCTCGTCCCCGGATCACCCGGCGCTCACCCGGGGCTCATCGGCCGCTCGACCACGGCTCACCTCGGACGCATCGCGTACGATGCTCGGGCCGTCCAGCGAGCCCACAGGAGACAGCGTGGCCAGATCGAAGCGCAGCGAACGCGCCGAGGCGCGCCGTCGTCATCGCCTCGCGATGGCCGAGCCAGGCGAGGCCGAGGCCCTCGACGGCGAGACGGCGGAGCGCGCCTCCGGCGCGACGGCCGGCGCCAAACCTGCTGGCCGGCCCGGCATCACGGCGGCGTTCCGGGGCGCCTACCGCCAGGCGCACATCCGCGAGGACCTGGCCCTCCTGCCGTCCCTGCTCCGGCATTGGTCGTTCTGGGTCCCCGCTGTGCTGATGGTGGCGACGGCCGTGACGGTCACCGCCGCCCCATCGAACCCGATCGCGATCTTCGCCTTCCAGACGATGGTCCTGCCGCCGGCGATGGCGGCCATCTTCGTGACCGGCTTCTTCGCTCCAAGAGGGGCGTACCTGCTGGGCGGCCTGCTCGGCGTCCTCGACGTCATCGTGTACACCGGTTTCCTGGCGTATGCCGGCACGTCAGGGCTCGGCGGCGAACCGATCCCGGATGCGGCGATCCGGGACCAGGTCCTCAGCGCCATCTCGATCGGGCCGCCGTCGGGCGTCATGTTCGGGGCGTTGGCGGCGTGGTATCGCCGGTTCCTCGCTCTCTCGAACCCGAACCGGGGTCGTGCCCAGGCGACCAAGGGGAAGCCGAAGCGGAGCTCGCAGTCGGGCGGTCGTCCGCTGTTCGGCCGCCGCTGACGGACTGATCCCCGATCAGCCGAGCCGGCGCAGGCCGGCCTGGCCGATGTGGCGGACCCCCGCCGGTCGCTCCGGCCCGCCGGCCGCCGACGCGACCTCCGGCAGCGGTCGCACCTCACGGGCCACGACGTTGACGACGTTCGCCTCGCGCTGGAGGTCGCCGTCGACGAGCAGCAGCGCGTGCCGTCGGACGACCCCCCGGAGCCGCGCCCAGGTGTCCGGCCAGAGAGTGACGTTGACCATCCCCGTCTCGTCCTCGAGCGCGAGGAAGACCGTGCCCTTCGCGGTCATCGGGTGCTGCCGGGTCACGACGAGCCCGCCGATCCGGACTGACCCCGGTCGCCGCTCTGCAAGACTCGCGCTCGATACCGCCCCGAGGCGCTCGAGCGCCGGCCGGAACAGCTCGACGACCTGGCGCCGCGCGTCCAGGCCGAGGACGGCATAGGCATCTCCGAGCCGCTCCGGCTCGGAGATCGACGGCAGGGCCGGGGCCGCCGTCGCCGGGAGCCGAAGGGCCATCGGTCGTCCCGCAGCCGGTCGCCGGCCGCCGGTCCTGGCACCCTTGACCGGCCCCGCGACCTCCCGCAGCTGCCACAGCAGCTCTCGCCTCGGGCGACCGAGTGAATCGAGCGCCCCCGTCCGGATGAGCCGCTCGATCGTCTCCTCGGGCAGCCCCGTCCGCTCGACGACGTCCGCCAGGCTCGCGTACGGACCGCGAGCCAGCTCGCCGTCGAGGCGCTCGGCGTGCTCCTCGCCGATGCCCTTGACGAGATGGAGGCCGAGCCGGACGCCCCAGCCGACGGCGCTCTCGGCGGCCCACCGCTCGCGCGCCGCCGCATCCGGGACGACGCACGCCGGGGAGCGCACCGGCCGCGGCAGCGCCTCGATCCCGGCGCCGTCGGGGATGGGCTCGCCGGGGTCGGCATCGTGTGCGCCGTCGTCGCCGGCCGGCCCGGCCAGCGCCCAGCCGGGTCGGCCGGCCCATTCGGTCGTCGTCCAGTAGGCGCTCGCATTGACGTCGACCGGCAGGACCGCGACGCCGTGGCGCTTCGCGTCGTTGACCAGGACCTCGACCGGGTAGAAGCCCATCGGCTGGGCGTTGATGAGCCCGACGAGGAACTGCGCCGGGTAGAACAGCTTGAGGAACGCCGACTCGTAGGCGGTGCGGGCGAACGCCGCGGCATGGCTCTTCGCGAAGCCGAAGCTGGCGAACGCGGCGACCCGCCGGAACAGCTCCTCCGCGGTCTCTGGGACCATCCCCGGCTGGCGCAGGCAACCCTCGACGAACTGCCGGTGGAGCTTCTCCATCTCGCGCGTCGAGCGCCACGTCCCCATCGCCCGCCGGAAGCCGTCCGACTCGGCCGGCGTGAAGCCGGCCACGTCGATGGCGACCTTCATCACCTGCTCCTGATAGAGGATGACGCCGAGCGTCTCGGCCAGGATCGGCTCCAGGCTCGGGTGGAGGTACGTCACCGGCTCCAGGCCCTGCTTGCGACGCAGGTACGGGTGGACCGCATTGCCCTGGATCGGCCCGGGCCGGATGATCGCCACCTCGACGACCAGGTCGTCGAGGTCCTTCGGCCGCGACTTCGGCAGGGTCTGCATCTGGGCCCGGCTCTCGACCTGGAAGACGCCGACCGTGTCCGCCGCCTGGAGCATCGCGAAGACCTCGCCGATGTCCTCCGGGAGGCGGTCGAGGTCGATGCACGTGGCGCAGTCCGACTCGACGAGCTGGAGCGTCTCGTCGATCGCGGCGAGCATGCCGAGGCCGAGCAGGTCCAGCTTGATGAGCTTGAGGGTCTCCACGTCGCGCTTGTCGAACTGGACGACGACGCGACCGGGCATCGTCGCCCGTTCGAGCGGCGCGATGTCGATGAGCGGCGCCGCGGTCACCAGCATCCCGCCCGAGTGGATCGAGAGATGGCGCGGGAAGCCGTCGATCCGGGCGCACAGCTCGAGCCAGCGCTCCCAGTCGGACAGGCCGACGGTGCTGCCGCCGCGCGACCCGGCCTCCGTGCCATTCCCGATGCTGATGCCCGGTTGTGCATCACGGCCGACGTTCGCGCCGCCACCTCGGCCCAACGGCAGCGCGGGCGGCGCCGGCGGATCCCACGGGCTGGGCCGACCGAGCCGGTCCGTCGCCCGCGGCGGCGGCAGCAGGGCGCCCGACTCCGGGTCGATCCCGCGACCGTCGACCGTTCCTCTGACGCCCTGACGCCCACCGCCCATCCCTCGACCGGCCGCCTCGTAGCCCGTCCCTCGACCGGCCCGCAGCCACGCCACGCTCGCCGGTGTGTCACCCGGGCCACCCTCGTCCGCCCCCGGCCCGCCGTCCCGGATGGACGGCTTCGACCCGGCGGCTGCCGGCCACGTCCCGCCGCCCGGATCGGCCTTCGCCCGATCCTCCAGCCTGGTGGCCTCCTTCGGACCGTCGGTTTCGCTACCGGCGACACTCTCGGGGTTTGCGAGACCCGAAGCCGGCTGAGACGACGCCAGGACCCACGGCCGCGTGCTCGATCGTGCTCCGGCCACGTTCGATGGAGCCGCGACTCGCCCCCAGCGCGGACCTTGGCCGCCCGCCAGTCGCGGGTCTTTCGCTGGCAACGAAATCGACCTGGATAAGGCCGGTTCCGCCCCGGCACCGGCCCCGGCGCCGCCGCCGGTCGCCAGCCGGCCCATGCCGTCCACCAGGCCGCGCTCGGCGGCCCGGTCGGCCGCGCCGCGGACGGCATCGGCGGCCCGGGTCATGGCGGCGTGAGCCGTGGCGCCGCCCTCTCCCGGGCGCCGGAAGAACTCGGCGAAGCCGCCGTCCGCCTCCAGGTCGCGCCGGACCATGACGCTGTCGTACGTCTCGAGCGCCTTCGCGACCCGGTCGACGAGCGGCCTCGGGAAGCCGAGCGCGTAGCCGACCTCGCGGACCGCCGAGCGTGCCCGGTACGTCACGAGGTTGCAGACCATGCCGGTGTGGGCCTCGCCGTAACGGCCGTAGACGTACTGGATGACCTCCTCGCGCCGCTCGGACGAGAAGTCGATATCGACGTCAGGGTACGTCGTGCGGCCCTCGTTGATGAACCGCTCGAACAGCAGGTTGTGGCGGATCGGGTCCACCCGGGTGATGCCGAGCGCGTAGGCGACGATCGAGTCCGCGGCGCTGCCGCGGCCCTGGGCCGGGATGCCGCGCCCGCGGGCGAAGCGCATCAGGTCCCAGCAGATGAGGAAGAACTCGGCGAGGCCGGTCCGCTCGATGACGTCCAGCTCGTGGGCGAGCTGGCGGACGACGGCCGGCGAGACGGGGTGGTACCGACGGCGGGCGCCGTCCTGGCAGAGCGAGACGAGGTAGCTGAAGGCCGTCTCGCCGGCCGGCACCGGGAAGCCCGGGAAGCGGTAGCGCTCGAAGCCGAGGTCGACCGAGCAGGACGCCGCCAGCTCGCCGGCCGTGGCGAGCCCCTCGGTCCAGGCCCGCGCGGCCCACGGATCCGCCTGCGCGAAGCCCGGCTCGCCCGGCGGCATGGCGGCCAGCTCGGCGGCCGACTTCAGGTACGACTCGCCGTCCGGCCGGCGCAGGTCGCCGAGGGTCTCGAGGCTGCGGCCATGGAAGATGGCCGACAGCACGTCCGCCAGCTCGCGATCCTCCGGCCGGGCGTAGTGGACGTCGTTCGTGACGACGACCGGCAGGCCGAGCTCGTCGGCGAGCGCGGCCGACTCGGACACGAGCCAGTCGTCGTCGGCCAGCAGGTGGTGCGACAGCTCGATGAAGAAGCCGCTCGTCGCCGGACCGTCACCGCGCCCGAAGACGGACGCATGGCGCAGGGCGGCCGCCCGTGCGCCTTCGCGATCGCCGATCCGGAGCCGCCGTGCGATCTCACCGTCGCGGCAGCCCGACAGCGCGACGAGCCCGTCCCGATGCTCCGCCAGGAGCGCCTGGCGGAAGCGCGGCACGCGTTTCGTGCCGGCCAGGTTCGTTGCCGAGACGAGGCGGCACAGGCTGCGGTAGCCGACGGCGTCGCGGGCGAGCAGGACGAGGTGCGGGCCACGCTGCCGCTCGCCGATGCCACGGAGGTCCTCCTTCACCGGCTCGCGGTGGCCGGGCAGCCGTGCTCGCAGCGGGCGCGGCCGCTGCGGCCACCCGTCCTGCGGCCACCCATCGACGATCACGGCCTCTGGTGGGGCGATCACGGCCTCTGGTGGGGCGATCGCCCGTCGACGCGATCGGCGGACCGGCACCACGACGCCGGTCGGATCCGCGGCGGCGGCATCGGCCAGCTCGATCTCGAGCCCGATGACCGGATGGAGCTCGGCCGCCTCCGCGGCGGCCGCGAAGCGGACGACCCCGTACAGGCCGCCGTGGTCGGTGACGCCGAGGCCACCGAGGCCCAGCTCGACCGCCCGCGCCACGAGATCGTCCGGCGGTGAGGCGCCGTCGAGGAACGAGAAGTTGGTGTGGCAGTGAAGCTCGGCGTAGGCGGCCACGGCGCTCCGGTCCTCGGCTCTGTGGGGGCCGTTCTGGACCGGTCATGATAGAACATCCGTTCGATACCGACGTGTCCGGCGGGCGGCACGCAGCGAGGAGGAGCGAACCCTCCGGGACCTTCGTCGGAGCGTGAAACATCCGACTCCGCCGCCGCGTCAGAGCGGGCGTGGAAACAGGTCCCCAGCGAGCCGTCGCCGCCACGGTGCGGTTGATCGCGAACCTCCTCCTCGCGGTCGTCCTCATCCTGGTCCTCCTCCCGGCGGCGCTCGCAGCCCAGGCGGGCAACGGGCCCTGATCCACCGGACCGACCCGGGCACGCTGCCCGGAGACATGGCGATCGGCGGCGCCACAGCCACCGATCGACCGGCCGGGGGACCCGGTGAGCGGGTCGCCGGACGATAGACGGGCCCCGCCGCTCTGGGGGCGGCGGGGCCCAACCATGTCCGAACGATACGGCCCGGCTACCATCCCCTGAGTGCCACCGCCGACCGCGCCCGCCGCGACCGTGACGCCGCACCGCCGCGGGTCACCGGCGCCCGCCTCCCTGGGCGGCGTCCTCGTCATCGCACTGCTCATCATCGCGGTGGCCTGCGGCACGACGCAGAGCCCGGCACCGTCGGGCTCAGCTGCGGCTTCCCCGAACGGACCCAGCGCCATTCCGACGGACGTCCCGACACCGGCCGGATCGGCGGGGCCGGATGTCTCGCCGAGCGCGCCGCCCGAGCAGACGGACACCGATTGGGGGCGGATCTGGGATGCCGTGCCGCCGACGTTCCCGCGCCCGCCCGGCGCGACGCCGTCCGAGCCGATCGGGCGAGGACCGTCGAGCGCCGAATACTCGGTCGGCGCGAGCCCGGTGGACGTGTCCGACTTCTACCGACGCTCGCTCGAGGCGGCGGGCTTCAGCACGGACGTGAGCGGTCCCCTCGAGGACGGCAGCCGCGTCCTCGAGTCGGTCGGCGTCGAGCCCGGCTGCCGGATCCAGACGACGGTGACGCCGCTGGGCGGGACGACCCACGTCACGATCCTGTTCGGCGCGGAGTGCCCGTACCGTTGAGCAAGCCCGGCCGGCTGCCCGAGGTCGCGCGCGCGCGCCGCTCGCGACGTGCCATTCGCAGCTACACTCTGTCGAGCGGGCCGACCCGGATCGGCCCGGGGAGCGGG
>Ga0247727_10009066_pt1 | contig 18204 bp, 13 predicted proteins | sample WisWelCaveWW1625_FD_202498 | JGI IMG/M metagenome (GOLD analysis project Ga0247727, IMG submission 202498) | Biofilm microbial communities from Wishing Well Cave, Virginia, United States - WW16-25 | ecosystem: Environmental > Aquatic > Deep subsurface > Groundwater > Cave microbial mat | place... | reverse complement strand
ACAGATCGAGGAGGCCGCCTACCAGGAGGCGCGCAGGCAAGAAGCTGGTGACTCGGTCGTGGTTGGCGTGAACCGGTTCGTCGAGGAGAGCGATTTCGAGGGGGAGATTCTGCGGGTTGACCCGACTCTCGAAGAGGGGCAGCGGCAAAGGCTGGCGTTGCTGAAGGAACGGCGCGACGCCGGGACCGTCGAAAGAACGCTGAGACGCGTCGAGGTGGTGGCGGGGGGATCCGACAATCTGTTGCCGGCAATGAAAGATGCATTGGCCGCCGGGGCAACCGTAGGTGAGGTCTCAGATGCTCTCCGCAACGTGTTCGGGGTGCACCGCCCTCACTAGTAGCGTCGCGGGCCATGCCCGCGGATGCCAGGACCCGTTTCGTCGTCGTCGGAGCAGGTCCGGCCGGCACCGCCGCCGCTACCACCGCCGCCTCGCTCGGCGCCAAGGTCACCCTGATCGAGCAGTCGATCGTTGGAGGCGCCGCTCACCTCTGGGACTGCATTCCCTCGAAGACCATGACGGCAACGGCCCTCCGCATCGAATCAATCCGCAACGCTTTGAAGCTCGGCTTGGTTGCCCAACCGGGCACTCTCGACCCTCATCAACTCACCCAACGAATCGGCCAGATCACTGGTGACATCAACCGGTCGCTGGTCGACCTCTTGACATCTCAGGGCGTCGAGATCATCTATGGCGCCGGTCGCTTCGACTCCGCCCGCGAGATTGCGGTTGGCGAAAGGACGATCCCATTCGACTGTGCGCTGATCTCGACTGGTTCCTCTCCGCGAGTCCCCGACTGGGCGGCTGTGGACGGTGAGCGAATACTGACGACCAGGGATGCCTACGACCTCGATGTCATACCCGAGCACATCGTGATCGTCGGTTCGGGGGTGACCGGTGTTGAGTTCGTCCACATCTTCGAGTCGCTCGGTTCTGCGGTGACCCTGGTGGTCAGCCGCCAGCAGATTTTGCCCCACCAAGACCCCGAGGTCGCAGCGGTGCTCGAAGCCGACTTTCTGGAACGAGGTGTGAAGTTGCTGATCGGCGCCCGCGCCCAGTCGGTGGTGAGCAACGAAGGCAAAGTGGCCGTCACCTGCGATGACGGTCGGCGGGTCACGGCCTCGCACGTGTTGCTGGCAATCGGCTCGGTTCCTTTAACGGGGGGGCTCGGTCTGACCGAGGCGGGAGTCATGCTGACCCCGTCGTCCCACATCGTGGTCGACCAATTGCAACGGACCTCTGTTGAAGGAATCTATGCGGCCGGCGACTGCACAGGGCAAATGCCCTTGTCGTCGGTCGCCTCGATGCAAGGAAAGATTGTGGCCCGTCATGCCCTCGCCCAAACGGTCGCACCCCTCGAGTTGTCGCATGTGGCCCAGGCGGTGTTCACCGAGCCGGAGATCGCATCGGTCGGCCTGGAAGAGGCGGTGGCGGCGATGCAAGGACGCAAGATCAGGACGACCAAGGTCCCCTTTGCAGCCAACTCACGTGCCGTCCTACAGGGAAATCCTCGCGGTTTTGCAAAGGTGATTTCGGACCCGGCAACTCGGGTGGTCCTGGGAGGGACGGTCGTCGGCCATCGGGCCTCGGAATTGATCGGGATTCTGGCGCTGGCCGTTCAGGGCGAACTCAAGGTCCAGACCTTGGTCGACACTCTGATGGTCCACCCTTCACTGTCGGAGGCACTGACCGACGCCGCCGACTGATGTCTACTTCAGGACTGCAACCACCGCACCGTTGGCGACGGTGTCACCGGGTCGCACCTTGACGTCGACCACCTCTCCCGACATCGGAGACCTAACCTCGTTTTCCATCTTCATCGCTTCGAGGATGCAGATCGACTGTCCAATTTCGACATGGTCACCGGCTTTGACGTGAACCTTCACGATCGTGCCCTGCATAGGGGCGGTGACCACTCCGTCGGAGGCGTCGGTGTCCCGGGCTGTGGCCAGCTTGGGCCGTCGGCGTCTGACGGGTTCACCGCCCGCAGAAGGAGCCGGAGGTGCCCAAAAGGCCACTTGGAATCTCTTTCCGCTCACCTCGACGGTCATGTCGCGTCGCTCCAACTCCTCGTCCTCGGGAAGCGTGGGGTCGCCCTGGGGTGTGGCCGGCGGGAGTGATACTTCGGATTCGAGCCAACCGGTGTGATGAGTCCCGGCCAGGAAGTCGGGATGGGTCAGGACCGCTCGGTGGGCGGGGATGGTGGTCGATACCCCTTGCACCGAGAACTCCGATAAGGCCCGTTGAGCCCTGGCAATGGCCGTTGGCCGGTCCTCTCCCCAAACCACCAGCTTGGCCATCAGGTTGTCGTAGAACTGGCTGATGAGGGTGCCGGTGCGGACCCAACCGTCAACCCGTACACCGAAGCCGGCCGGTTCGGCGTACTCAACGACTCGCCCCGGCGTCGGCAGGTAGTTGGCATGGGGGTCTTCGGCGTTGATACGCAGCTCGATCGCATGTCCTCGCGGTGAGACTTCGGTGAAGGACAGCGCTTCACCGTTGGCGATCTTGATCTGTTCGCGAACCAAGTCGATTCCGGTCACCATTTCGGTGATGGTGTGTTCGACCTGGAGTCGGGTGTTCATCTCGAGGAAATAAAACTCTCCGTTCCCGTCGACGAGAAACTCCACCGTCCCGGCATTCGCATAACCGCACGACTTGGCAACGGCCAGCGCGGCGTGTCCCAAGGCCTTCCGGGTCTTGTCGGTTAGAGCGGTCGATGGTGTCTCTTCGATCAGCTTTTGATGACGGCGTTGAACCGAACAGTCACGCTCTCCCAGGAAAACGCCCTTCCCCCGGAGATCGACCAGGATCTGTGCCTCGACATGGCGGGGGCGCTCAAGATACTTTTCGACGTAGACCTCGGGGTTTCCGAAATAGGCGTCGGCCTCACGGCGGGCTCCTTCGAAGGCCGCCCGGCATTCGTCATCATGATTCACCACTCGAAGTCCGCGGCCCCCGCCTCCGTATGAGGCCTTGATGGCCACCGGATAACCCAATCCCTGGGCGGCTTCCAGGACGGCTTCGGAAGAGGCCATCGGTTCTGTGGTGCCCGGCACCGCCCGGACACCGGCGGCGGCTGCGGTCCGGCGCGACGAGATCTTGTCACCCATTGCTGAAATCGCCTCGGGTGGAGGGCCGATCCAGACCAGACCGGCCGAAGCAACGGCCGCCGCGAAACCTGCGTTCTCCGACAAAAAACCGTAGCCCGGATGGACCGCCTCGGCCCCCGACTCCTTGGCGACCTCCAAGATGCGGGACTGGTTCAAGTACGAGACAGAAGGCGGTGGGGGTCCAATCGACCAGGCCTCGTCGGCCATCTGGACGTGCAACGAGTCGCGGTCGAGTTCGGAATACACGGCAATGGTGCGGATCCCCATCTCCCGGGCGGTGCGGGCGACCCTGACCGCGATCTCGCCACGATTTGCGATCAGGACGGAAGCGATTCCCGTCACAGCGGTATGTTGCCGTGTTTCTTGGGTGGGAGTTGTTCCCGCTTGTTTCTGAGCAACCTCAGTGCTCTGATCAGTTTGGCCCGGGTGTGGCGTGGTTCGATTACCTCGTCGACCAACCCCAGCTCGGCGGCCCGATAGGGATTGTTGAACTCGCGCTCGTAGTCGCCGATCAGCTCGGCCCTCCGCAGCTCCGGATCGTCTGCCTCCTTCAACTCACGACGAAAGATCACGTTGACGGCTCCCTGGGCGCCCATCACCGCGATCTCGGCAGACGGCCAGGCGTACACCAGGTCCGCCCTGATGCCGCGGGCGTTCATGACCAGATAGGCGCCCCCATAGGCTTTTCGGGTGATAACGGTGACCCGGGGGACGGTGGCCTCGCAGAAGGCGTAGAGCAGTTTGGCGCCATGCCGGATGATGCCGCCGTGCTCCTGATCGACGCCGGGGAGGAAGCCGGGCACGTCGACGAAGGTGACCAGCGGAATGTTGAAGTCATCGCAGAATCGAACAAACCGGGCCGCCTTTTCGGAGGCCGAGATGTCGAGGGTGCCTGCCAGCACGGCCGGTTGATTGGCCACGATGCCAACAGTGTTGCCCTCCAGTCGGGCGAAGCCGACCACGATGTTGCGAGCGAAGTGCTCGTGAACCTGGAAGAACTCCCGGTCGTCGACGATCCTCTCGATCACAGCGACCATGTCGTACGGTTGGTTGGCGGAGTCGGGGATCATGTCGTCCAAGGCGTCGTCGATCCGGTCGGGGCTGTCGGTGGGAGTGAAGTAGGGGGCCATCTCGGTGTTGTTGCGAGGGAGGAACGACAACAAATAACGAACCGCCTCCAGCGCCACTGCACCAGAGGGGTAGACGAAATGCGTCACCCCCGACTTGGAAGCATGGGTGAAGGCACCACCCAACTCTTCGAAGGAGACTTCCTCGCCGGTCACGGTCTTGATAACGTCGGGGCCGGTTATGAACATGTGGCTGGTTCCGTCTACCTGGATTACGAAGTCGGTCATAGCCGGTGAGTAGACGGCGCCGCCGGCACAAGGGCCCATGATCACCGAGATTTGGGGGATGACCCCGGACGCTCTGACATTGCGCTCGAAAATCCGACCGTAGCCGTCCAACGAGGCGACTCCTTCCTGAATTCGAGCGCCACCGGAGTCCTTGAGGCCGATGAGCGGAACTCCGGCACCGAGGGCCAGGTCGATCACCTTGCAAATCTTGTCGGCGACGGCGGTGCCAAGGCTGCCACCGAAAACTGTGAAGTCCTCGGCGAAAACCATCACATTGCGGCCGTCGATGGTTCCCCAACCGGTCACGACTGCGTCGCCCGCAGGTCGGGTTTCCTCGATTCCGAAACCGGTGGCCTTGTGGCGGACGAACATGTCGACTTCCTGAAACGAGCCCTTGTCGAGCAGGTGGTCGATCCGTTCGCGGGCGGTGAGCTTGCCTTGCTCGTGCTGGCGGTCGACGGCGCGCCGGGAACCGGCATGCAATGCCTGATCTCGCAGCTTCCGCAGCTGCTCGATTCTCGCTTCAGTGTCCAAACCACCCTCCCGGTATCGTCGTGTTAGACCCAACCATCCGGCGCATGGCTACACCCTATTCCCTCGTCACCTTGGATGAGACTCACTCGACCCAGGACGTCGCTGGTGAGCTTTTCACGGGTTCACCGGTCCTGGTGGTTAGCGCTCGCCAGACGGGCGGAAGGGGCCGGACCGGTGCGCCTTGGCAGTCGGCGCCGCGAGCTGTGGCGGCGTCCCTCGCCTTGGCGCTCGAACCGTCCAAGAGGCCAACCTTCTCCCTCGAAGGCGGTCTCGCATGGATCTCTGGGTTGCCGGCCGGCGTTTCGTTGAAATGGCCCAACGACCTGATGGTCAATGAGGTGAAGGTAGGGGGAGTTCTGGTGGAGTCATCCTCCGGAGTGACAGTGATCGGTTCGGGTCTGAACCTGTGGTGGCCGGCGCCACCGCCGGGCATCGGTGCGCTTTATGAGACGGATCCCGGTTCGGAGCTTGGTCTGGCACTGGCCAGGGGTTGGGTCGACCGACTCCTGGAGGCCGCCGATCGGCCTTGGGACCTCGCTGGGTACCGGCGAAACTGCTCAACGATCGGCCAATCGATCAGCTGGGAGCCAGATGGAACTGGACGCGCCGTCGACATCTCACCCGATGGGGCGTTGCTCGTCGAGACGGCCGACGGTTTGGTGCGCCTCTACGCAGGCGCCGTTCGCCATGTTTCGATCAAGCCGGCTCAATAACCTCGGGTTGGGGAAGGGTGGCCGAGAAGAAACCGATGATCCGCTCGGTGGCGTCGGCGGCGGCGTCCTCGTGGTAGTCGACGCTGGTCGGGTCCAAAAAGTCGTGTCCGGCTTCCTCATACAACAACCATTGACCGTTGGCGTTGCGGCGTTGCGCTTCGTCGACCGAGTCGGTGTCGATCAAGGAGTCGTTCTTTCCGTAGATCCCCAGGACCGGCATACCCAGATATGCCAGGTTATCGGCGATCGGGTAGGTCCGGTCCTCGTCACCTGTTAAGGGTGCATAAACCACAGAAATGGCCGCTACATAGGAACGGCGGGCGGCCACCATGACGGCGAAGCGTCCACCGACGTCGATCCCCAACAAACCAATGCGCTCACCGATCGACCAGTCGGCATCGGCGCTGGCGCAGTACTGGGCGCTCTCGTCGACGAGACGGAGTACCTCGGCGTCGTCCACGGCGCCGTATGCCTCTAACGCGTCGTCTGGGTCGACCGGTGTCCGACCGTACAGATCGATCGCCAGGCAGGCCAGTCCGCGACGAGCCAACCGCCGGCATAGGTCGCGCTCACTGGACGCCAGACCCTTGAGACCTGGAAGCAACAACACCGTGGGAAAACCGCCGTCTTGGTCTGGGCGGGCCAAGTAGCCGCCCTGGGTGCCCGATCCGACGGGGATGGCAAACGTGGTGTAGAGGACTGGGTAGGTGCCTTCGTGCGACAGGACCGCCATCAGCGATGAGGGTAACCGGGAACTCACGCCCTTTTCGCCACGTCGTAATCACCAATGCCCTGCTGGTACCATCTCTGTTCGCTGTCATGACCACCCAACCTGCCCGACGCCGGCACTGGGTGCGGACGACGCTCATCACTCTGTTGGTCGCTGTTAACGGAGCCGTGCTGGCCGCGTACATCCTCCTCAACTCGGTGGAGAACAAGATTGATGACCTCGTTCGCACCGTACCCTCCGTGGCCGGCGTTCTCGATACCGTGCCACCCGAGTCCACCGATCCTCTGACCTTTCTTTTGATTGGCAGCGACACTCGGGAAGGACTCACCGACTTCACCAACATCGGCAAGTTCGACGGTGCCCGCTCCGATGTCATCATGCTGATCAAGGTCTACCCGCAAACCGACAAGGCCCAAATCGTCAGCATCCCCCGCGACCTGTGGGTGGACATTCCCGGCCATGGTCGTGATCGGATCAACGCCGCCTACTCCGAAGGTGGGGCAGCCCTGACCATCGAAACCGTTCGGGACCTTGCCCAAGTCCCCATCAATCATTACGTGGAAGTTGACTTCGTCGGGTTCCAGAGCCTGGTAGATGCCATGGACGGCGTCGAGCTCGAATTCCCTTTTCCGGCACGTGACAAAAAGACCGGATTGAACGTCAAGGCCGGCACCCAGACTTTGGACGGCAAGGAAGCTCTGGCCTATGCGCGTTCGCGTCGTTATCAGGAGAAGCGGGGAGGCAAGTGGCGTTCGGTCGACGCCGACGACCTTGGACGAACCCGTCGGCAGCAACAGTTGATTCTGGCCATCCTTTCCCAACTCAAACGACCCTCCAATCTTGGCGATGCGGGTGAAGCGGTGACCGCCTTCGCTCCATTCCTGGGGATCGACCCCAACCTCGCCGAGACCTCGCTGGTGCGTCTGGCCTTCTCGCTCCGGGGCATTGATGCCAACCAGGTGGAAACCGCCACCGTTTCGGGAAATCCCACGACCGTTGATGGAAAGTCGGTGCTGAAAATCATCCAACCGGAAACGGATAAGTTGTTCGCCCGGCTCGATCGAGGCGACCCCTTGCTTCCTGCCAAGAAGGGCTCGCTACGTTTGGAGGTGCTGAACGGGAATGGCCGAGAGGGTGCCGCCGGTGACATGGCCGACAAACTGCGTGAGGGAGGGTTCAAGGTTTTGCGGGTGGGTGACTCCGACGGTGACTTCGTTGATACAACCGTTGTGGTACGCCCCGGGAGGAGTGTCTGGGGCCAGTTGGTGATCGACTTCCTCGGCTTCGGATCGATCACAACGGGTGTCGTCGACGAGCGGTTCGATGCAATGGTGATAGTCGGTCACGACGGGGTCTAGACAGACTCACCCCCAATCGGACATGGCCACCGTCGGTACCATCAAGCCGTGGCACTTCTGGAACGAGAGGACCAACTCGTCGTGCTGGCTGAGGCCCTAGAGGCCGCTCGGTCGGGCACCGGTTCGTTGGTGCTGGTCAGCGGAGAGGCTGGGATCGGCAAGACTTCACTGGTTGAGGCCTTCATCAACGATGTCGACGTTCGGACCTTCTGGGGTGCCTGTGACGACCTGATCACTCCTCGTCCTCTCGATCCGTTCCACGATATCGCGCGGCAGTCCGGGGGCGAGCTGGCCACGTTGCTCGAGTCCGATGTGCCGCCCAACACTCTTTTCACCGCGGTGCTCGACGAGTTTGACCGCGGCCCGGGTCCAACGGTGGTAGTTCTCGAGGACGCCCACTGGGCCGACGCGGCCACACTCGACATGATCAGGTTCATCGGCCGGCGCATCGACAGGGTGCAGGCAGTTTTGATCGTCACGTCTCGTGAGGATGAGATCGAACCGGAGCATGGTCTGCGGTTCGTGGTCGGCGATCTCCCGGCATCGGCCGTTCACCGGATGCCGCTGGCGCCCCTGTCGCCGGCAGCGGTGGCAGCGCTGGCGGGCACCCGGGCCAAAGATGTTTATGAGATCACCGGTGGCAATCCCTTCTTCGTGTCCGAACTCATCGGAGGAGCGGAAGCCTTAGTGCCGGTCACGGTGCGCGATGCGGTGCTGGCCAGGGTTGCCCGGGTTTCCCGGGCCGCCCGGCGCGTCATCGACCTGGTTTCGATTGTTCCATCCCGGACCGAACTGACGGTCCTCCATGGTCTGTTGGGTGAAGTGACCGATGAATTGGAAGAATGCGAACGAAGGGGGATCCTCGTCGTCGGGGAACAGGCTGTCTGGTTCCGGCATGAGCTGGCCCGACAGGCGGTCGAGGAGTCGTTGCCGGCCGCTCGCCGGCGGGCGCTGAATCGCGACGTCCTCTCCAAGAAGAAGGAGGGTGCCGCCGACCCGGCGGTGCTGGTACATCACGCCGAGCAAGCCGGCGACATCGACATGTTGATGGAGGCAGCACCGGCGGCGGCCCGGCGGGCGGCCGCGGTCGGGTCGCGGCGGGAGGCGATCACGCATTTCCAGAGAGTGCTTCCCCATCTCGACCGGCTCAAGCCGGAAGAGCGGGCGGGCATCCTCGAAGACCTAGGCGTTTTGGAGTATCTGGTCAGTCAGGGCGACGCCGGTCTCGGATACCTCCAACGCTCTTTGGCCATCCGCCGGGAGACCGAGGACGTCGAGTCGGTGGGACGGTTGCTGCGGTGGATCTCTCGGGTTTCATGGTGGTTGGGGCGCAGGGAGGATGCGGAAGCCGCCGCTCAGGAGGCGATCGCGGTCCTGGAGACACTCCCTCCCAGCCCCCGCTTGGCCATGGCCTATAGCAACAACTCCCAGCTGCTGATGCTTGCCTACCGAGACGAAGCGGCCGAGGCATGGGCTCGCAAAGCGATCGACCTTGCCCGTGAGCTGGGCGACGCCGGGTCGCTGTCCCATGCCCTCAACAACCTCGGTTCGGCACTAGCCCACGGCGGAGGGTTCGAAGCTGGTCGCGACCACCTGGAGGAGAGCCTGGCCGTCGCCCTTGCTGCCGAACTCGACGAAGACATCGCCCGGGCCTACGTGAACCTGACTTGGATGGCGGCGGGCGACTTCGTGTACGACGACGCACGGCGCTACGTGGCGGCCGGTATGGCGCATGTCGACTCCCGTGAGCTGGAAGGATTCCAGGCCTATATGACGGCCTCTCGATCAAAGGTGCGCTTCGAAGCCGGCGAATGGGATGAGGCGGAAGAAGATGCCCGTTGGGTAATGTCGCGCCCTTCCCAGGCGGGTATAAGTCCCGTGCCGGCCATGGCCGCCCTCGGCACGATTCAGGTTCGGCGAGGCCGGCCCGAAGCCGAGGCGACCCTGCTGGCTGCCTGGGAGCTGGCGGTGGCATCGGCCGAGTTGCAGCGCACTGCCCCCGTTGCCTTCGGTGTGGCCGAACTGGCCTGGTGGAGGGAGGATCCCTCGCTGGCTGAGCCCTTCCTTACCCCGGTGTATCAGCAGATGCAAGAGTTTGGGTCTCGTCCAGGAGTGGGTGAGGCGGCGATCTGGATGTGGCGGCTGGGAATGATCGCCGATGCGCCCCCCACCGCCGCCGATCCCTTCGCTATGGAGATCGCCGGCGATTGGCGAGGCGCTGCCGACGAATGGCGCGATCTGGGTCGACCCTATGAACAGGCGCTGGCGCTGGCTACCGCCCATCAAGAGTCGGAGTTATTGGAAGCGCTCACAATCTTCGACGAGTTGGGGGCGGTCCCGGCGGCAGCCCGGGTGAGACGGACGTTGCGCGATATGGGTGCGGTACGGGTTCCCCGCCGGGCACGCCCGGCCACCAGGGCGAATCCGGCAGGGCTCACAAGCCGCCAGCTCGAGGTCCTGGCCTTGCTGGCGGAAGGCTTGACCAACGCCCAAATTGCCGACCGCTTGTTCGTCTCGCCCAAGACGGTCGACCACCACGTTTCGGCGGTATTGATGAAGCTGGCTGTCACCTCCCGAAACGACGTAAAGCGAGCGGCGGACCGGCTGGGGATCTGCGCCTCATAGCCGGAGCAGTCCGAAGCCCCAATCTGGGTGGCGCACAGTCGGCGCTCCTCCACCTATAGGGAGATCGGTCTACAACATGGGTGCCGTCTCCCGATTCGGCAAACGCCTCCCTGCCGTACGTTGGCCCGAGGAGGTGAACGGTGGTCACGATTACATACGAGCTCTCCCAGATGGTGACAGCGGAGCGGCGCCGGCAAGCGATGGCGGCTCGATTGGCGAGAGAGGTGCGGCGCAGCCAAGGGGCCGGTCTACGCCGTGAGGGTCCCAAGACCGAACAGTCCAGCCGGAAGGCTAGGCCCAGGTTCGGTAAATGGCTAATCCGCAAGACGGTGCGCACCTGACGCTTCTGCGACCCGCGACCAGCTGGAAACGGCCCGGTTTCCCACCGGACCGTCACCCGTTTTGGCGCACCGACCAAGGTCAGGATCGCCCTGATTATTCGCCTAACGGTCCACTAGCCTGCTGGCGGTGCAGGTAAGCGTCATCGGGGCGGGTTACGTCGGCTTGGTGACCGCCGCCGGTCTTGCTCACCTTGGCCACCGGGTCAAGGTTGGCGAGATCCAGCAAGATCGGGTCGACGCCCTCCGGGCCGGCAAGATGCCACTCTATGAACAAGGGCTCGACGCGATGCTCGAGCGCGCCTCCGAACGAGGTTTGATCAGTTATCACTCCGACAACCTGGATGCCGTCGAAGGCAGTGAGTTCGTCTTCTGTGCGCTTCCTACGCCTTCAAGTGAGGATGGACGTGCCGACATGTCGTTCGTCATGGGTTTGGTCGACCAGGTGGCTCCGGTGTTGACCGAGGGCGCCGTCTTGGTCATCAAGTCGACCGTGCCGGTGGGCTCTGCGGAGAGAATCGCCCTCCGTCTGGACGAGATGGGGAGTACGTCCAAGGTGGTCTCCAACCCCGAGTTTCTACGAGAGGGCAATGCCGTCGAAGACTTTCTACGACCCGACCGGATAGTCGTCGGCGCCTTCGATCGACGAGAAGGTGAACGGGTGTCGGCGCTATTCGACGGTGTGGCGGCGCCCGTCATCCACACGGACCCCACTTCGGCCGAGATGATCAAGTACGGCTCGAACGCCTATCTGGCCGCCCGGATAACCTTTGCCAATGCTCTGGCGGCGCTTTGCGAGGTCGTCGGCGCCGACATCCTCTCGGTCACCGATGGCATGGGGAGGGACAAGCGGATCGGTCCGTACTTTCTGCAACCGGGACCCGGATTCGGCGGATCGTGTTTCCCAAAAGACACCCAAGCCTTGATTTCGATTGCCGCCGACGCCGGCTACGACTTCGCTCTGCTGCAGGCCGTGATTGACGCCGATCACGCACAGCGCCGTCGGATCGTCGGCAAGGTCCGGGAATCGGCGGGGGGGACGTTGCGGGACCGCCGCGTGGCGCTTTGGGGGTTGGCCTTCAAGGCGGGAACCGACGACACCAGGGAGTCACCTGCCCTGCGAGTGGCCCGGATGCTCAAGCAAGAGGGCGCCGAAGTGGTGGCCTTCGATCCAGAGGCCCGCTCCGACGAAGTAAGGAATGCCCCAAGCGCGGTGGAGGCCGCCGAAGGTGCCGACGTCTTGTTGGTAGCGACCGAGTGGCCTGAGTTCATCCGGGTCGACCTTGCCCAAGTGGCCGCGGTGATGAGACGACGCCAGGTGGTTGACGCCCGCAATCTGCTGCGACCGGAAGACGTGCGGGCGGCAGGTCTGGCCTATCAGGGTTTGGGCAGACCCCGGGCGTGAGAAAAGCCGTCGTCACCGGCGGCGCCGGGTTTGTCGGTTCGCACGTCGTCGATCGACTCCTTGTGGACGGTTGGCGGGTTTTGGTGGTCGACGACCTCTCGGCTGGTCGACTCGCCAACTTGGAGTGGGCGCGAACGACCGAGCACCTGACATTCCATCAACTCGACGTGCGCGATGATTCAATGGTCGGGGTCGTCGCCAAATTCAAACCCGAAATGGTTTTCCATCTGGCAGCGCAGGCTTCGGTCACGGTCTCTGTGCGCCAGCCTCTTTACGACGCCTCCATCAACGTGCTCGGCACCCTCAACGTCTTGGAGGCAGCTCGACAGACGGAAGCCCGCAAGGTCTCATTTGCCTCCAGCGGGGGGGCGGTTTACGGGGGAGGGGCCAAGCTGCCGGCACGCGAGGATGCCGTCAAACACCCCGAGTCCCCCTACGGGATCTCGAAGAAGATCATGGAGGACTATTTCCGTTGGTACCGGGCTCAATACGGTCTGGCCTATTCGTTGCTGGCCCTATCCAACGTCTACGGGCCCCGGCAGAGTGCCCACGGTGAAGCCGGAGTGATTGCCATCTTCACCGAGGCGATGCTGTCAGGACATCCTCCCACGATTTTTGGAGACGGTAAACAGACCAGGGACTTCGTCTATGTCGAAGATGTCGCCGATGCGTTCGTCAAGTCGGCCGATCGTGGTGACGGCTGGTTCATGAACATCGGGACGGGAGTCGAGACCGGCGTCAATCAGCTTGTCGACGAGCTAGTCAGGCAAACTGCCTGTAAGGTTCGGCCCGGCTACGCACCTGCCCGTCCCGGCGATGTCCTTCGCTCCGTGGTTGACCCCGCCCGGGCCGCTCGCCATTTGGGTTGGCAACCGGCGACTCCCTTACGCGAAGGCCTCGCTCAAACGGTGAAATGGTTCCGAGGGCGGCGAGGGTGAACGATCAACGGAACAAATCTTCTTGGTCCGGTCTCAGCAGGTCGCCTACCGAACCTTCTCCACGGGGGTAACGAAAGCCCCGAACGATCACCGCCGGAACTCCGCCATTTTTTCCCATCACCAGCTCGGCGGCCGCGGCAATCTCGTCGGCTGTTGCGATTTCGGTGACTTCGAGAACTCGGCCGTGACTGTCGGTCTCGCCGCGTAAGTCGTGAACCGCCGCCATCCCGGCCACCCCGATGGCGACGTCCACCAGACCTCGACGCCAGGCCCGTCCGAAGGTGTCGGTGATGATGACGGCCGGCCGGGCACCGGCGAGGTGACCGAGCCGGTTACGCAACCTGTGAGCTGAGGAGTCGGGGTCGGCCGGAAGCAACACCGCCCGGCCTCCTTCAACGTTGGATCGATCGACGCCGGCGTTGGCACAGATGAAACCGTGGTGGGTAACAGCAATCACCAGGTCGCCCCGTCGTCTCAGGATGGCAGCGGCCTCGGACTCGACGACTTTCCGGTAGGCAGCATCGTCCGGAACGAATTCGAGTCGTCCCTCCGCCTTCGACACCACCTTGTGAGTCACCACCAAGATGTCGTCCTCTTCCCAGACGAGACCGTTGGCCAAAACTGCTTCGGCCAGCAACTGGCCCAGATCATCGCCGGGGGAGATCTCACCCAGCCCTGCAATGGGGATCAGAGAAATCATGTTCACTCCACCAAAAAGCGGGCCAGGCGGATGGAGGCGCGGCGGTCGGGCATCAAGGTATCGGTTCGACGAACGGTCAAGCCTTCCGGTGGATCGTCATGGTGGTGGACGACGATCACATCAAGGAGGTCTCCGTACGCTTCCGCTACACCCTGGTTTCCAGGGGAGAAGCCGAGCGATGCCAGCACGCGATCGGCAGGACCCTTCAGGGCTTTACCCCCAACTAGCGGGCTCACCGCCACTACCCGTTTTGCCTCCGCCAGTGCTCCGGTGATGCCTGCGATGTTGAGGATGGGCCAAATGGAAAGCGGTGGGTTGGAGGGGGCGATCACCACCAGGTCGGCAGCGTCGATGGCCTCCACCACCTTTGGTCCGGGTCGGCTGGTCTCGGCTCCGGCAAACCTGATCCCGACTACCTCGTCGACGTGCTTGCGGAACACGAAATACTCTTGAAAGCTCAACCAGCCGTCCTTAGTTTCGACCTCGGTCCTCAGTTGATCGTCGGTGGCGGGCAGGATGGTGGCGTTCAGGTTCCAAGTAGCCGCAATCCGCCGGGTTATCTCGGAGAGGGGGACGCCCTGATCGAGCAGTGTGGTCCGGTAGAGGTTGGTCGCCAGATCGGCGTCGCCCAGTCGGAACGTGGTGTCGGCTCCGTATACGGAAAGATGCTTCATGACATCGAAGGTGTCTTCGAACCTCCCCCAACCTTGACCACCTTCCATGCCTGCCATGGTGTAAACCACCGTGTCGAGGTCGGGTGAAACCGCTAGTCCGTAAACCCGTTCGTCGTCTCCGACGTTGACGACCACCGTCAGGTCGACCCTGTCCAAGGCCGAGAAACCACGCGCCAGCCGAGCCCCGCCCACCCCCCCCGAAAGCAACGCCACCTTCACCCGAGATTGCCTCCGCCCAATCGCCGCTCCACAATGCGGCCGCCAATGTCCACCTTGGCCGGCGCCGAAATGCCGGACTCTCCTGTGGTTACCACCGTGTTGACCGCCGTGCTCTCAGTTCCTGGGGGCAACGTTTCTGCCGCGCTGGCGGCTGCCCGGCGGCAAGTGTACGAAAGACAGCAGGTGGCTGTCGTAGGGGAGCCGGATGCCGACATCCCCGAAGCCACCGAGCGGTACGACTCGCTCCGCCATCTCGTGGAGAATGTGGCCGGTTCGATCCAATACATCTGGCTGGTCCACAGCGACGCCCGGCCCCGTCCCGATGCATTGGGGGCTTTGGTCGAGGAGTTGGAGAGAACCGATGCTGCCATGGCCGGTTCCAAGCTCTTGGCTGCCCATCCAGCCGATGTGCTCGAATCGATCGGATCGGCGACGGATGTCTTCGGCGATCCCTACACCGGGTTGGATGCCAATGAGGTCGATCTTGAGCAATACGACGTAGTTCGTGACGTGGCGATGGTGGCCGGCGTCTCATTGCTGGTTCGGCGTGACATCTTCAAGGGCCTTTCGGGTACGGATGTCCGTTTACCACCCGCCGCATCCGGTTTCGACCTATCGGTGCGGGCACGCCTGGCGGGAGGCCGGGTTGTGGCAGTCCCCTCCTCGGAAGTCACCCACGATGCCCGCTGTACACAGGCGACAGAGCCGTGGCGAGAGAAGGCCGGTCGTATTCGGGTCATTCTCAAGACGTACCGGTTGGTCACCCTTTGCTGGGTGATACCGCTGCTGTTCTTGATCGGACTCCTCGACGGGGTATCTCGGCTTTTCTTGGGTACCGGTCGTCCGCTGAGAGATTGGTTCTTGGGCTGGAGCTGGAATCTGGTGCGGCTGCCGTCAACGATTGGTCTTCGGCGCCAGGTGATAAGACATGCCGGCGACGAAGAGTTGTTCCGATATCAGGTCAGCGGCTCGGTTCGGCTGCGCCAGTTGGGCGCCGACCTGTCGCACCGGTTGGGAACGATCTTCGATGTGGAAGAGAGACGGGGAGTCGCCGGCTGGTTGGAGCGTTCGGCTCGGACCTGGCAAAAACCGGCGGCGGCGGCTGCCGTTGTCGCGGTCGTTGCCGTGTTGGTCGCTACCAGATCCATCACGTTCTCGGGTGTGCCGGTGGCCGGTTATGCCCTCCCCTTGCCCCCCTCCGCCTGGAAAACCCTTTTGGGCTACGCCGGTGGATGGAACCCCGCGGGTCTCGGTGCCCCGCTGGCTGCCCACCCCTCGGTTGGGGCCACTGCATTGATGCAGCTTCTGCTGGCCGGCAAGGAGGGGGCGACGGCGACGGTGGCGACGGTTGCCGCCCTCGGAGCGGGGATTTTCGGAATGGCATTCTGGCTCCGCCGGGGGGGCGCTACCCCCGGGACCGGGGTCGCGGGAGGGTTGGTCTACGCGATGGGTTTGGCGGCGGGTGCGGTCGCTGGCTCGGGTTCCTGGACCGGTTTACTGGCGATGGGAGCCGTTCCCTGGTCACTTTCCAAGCTCACCGGTCGGGTAGGGCGGCGAGGACTCGCCTTTGGATCGGCGGCAGCCTTGCTGGCAGGTGCCCTTGCGCCGCTGGCAGCGTTGGCGATCGCCATCGCCGGTGCCTCCTGGATCGCCATGTTGGGTCAGCCCGGTCGAATGGCTGCGGCCAAACGTCTGTTGCTGCTGACTTCGACGGCGTTGATCGGGGGAGGGCCCTACCTCGTGAGCAATCGCCTTCCGGATTTGATTGGTGGGGGGCGTCAGGTGGTGTGGACCCCGCCTGTTTGGTGGCTCGGTCTGGTGGCCGCGGCGGCGGTCGTTGCGATCCTGTGGGGTGAGTCCGGTTCCCGGCGGTTGGCGCTCGGGGGTTGTCTGACTGCGTTCCTGGGGGTTATCGCTTTGCAGGTGCACGGTCTGGGCCAGGAACCGGACGTAGCGGCCGCCATATTGGCGTCGACCGGCTCGGGTGCCGTGGTGGCGGCTGCCCTTATTCGGGCCGGGAGCATTTGGCGAGACCTGGCTCTGGTGCCGGCGGTTTTGTTGTTGCTCACCGCTGGGTGGATGATTCCCGGTGGTCGGGCCGGTCTGCCCGCCGACCGCTGGTCTGAGGTCCTGGCGTTCACACGCGGATTGGGTGGAGGCATGACCGGAGAACGAGTACTGCTGATAGGAGAGCTCGGATCTCTGCCGGGTGACGCCCGGACAGAGGCCAACTACGAATTCCGGGTGGCTACGGCACCCCTGCCCAACCTGACCGAGGCCCGGCTGACACCGCCTGGTTTGGGTGATCAGGCGCTCGAGGTGGTGGTCGAAGACATCGCCGCAGGTCGGCTGCTCAGTCCCGGCAAAGCCCTGGCGCCTTTCGGTATTCGCTGGGTGGTGATAGAAGATGGGGTCTTGGCCACCGGCGCCCTCACCGCTCAGATCGACTTCAACCCGGTTCCGGTCGCCGAGGGCATCACCGCTTTTGAAAATCTGTCGGCCATGCCCCGCGCCGAATCGACGGCGGGCGACGAGTGGGAACTAACAGCGTTCAGCTACCGAGGACCGGTCGGGGGTGGTCGGGTTCGCTTAGCCGAGAATGCCCACCCCAGGTGGGGTCCCGACTGGAGCCAGATCGACTGGGCCAACGAGGTCTCGGCATCGGAGGGGGTGGCCGCCTACGACCCGTACCCGCCTCTCCGCACAATGGCAATCCTGAGCGCAGTTCTCCTCGTCGGTTGTCTGGTGACTGCCATTTGGCCGGAGCGCCGTCGTGGCTAGGTTGGCGTCGATCGTTGTCGTCCTCGGTTTGGCGGCTGCGGCCTATTACGCCCAACCGGAAGCCGTGCCAGCGGCCGATCCTGATCAGATCTCGCCCTCTGGTGATTTTGCAGTCTGTCCCATCGTCGTCTCCGACGACCGGACCAACACCGAGGTGGGCATCGCCGGTTTGACTCCGGGGCCGGTCGCTGTCTACTACGTGAGCGGGGGAGCCCACGTGGCCACTTCTGGTGCCATCAACGAGAACGGCTCGGGCAAGTTCGCGGCAGGCGACGTCATCGGAGTGGGTTTGAGTCCGGCGGTTCTTGAGTTCAGGGGACAACCGGTGGCGGCCACCTTTACCGAGGACGCCAGCTCATTGATAACGGCCGGCTGTCCGGCGTCTCTCCCTCCTCGATGGTTGCTACCGGGTGGCTCCACGCGCGACCGAGAAGACCTCGAACTGGTTCTAAGCAATCCTTTTTCGGTAGAGGCGCTGGTCGCTGTCGATGCCGCCAGCGAGGCCGGGGTCGACAGCCCTAGTTCGTTGCAATCGGTAATCGTTCCAGCCCGTTCGACGGTGACGATCGACATGACCCTGGAGCTGGCATTGCGACAGAATCTCTCAGTGATCGTCGAAACCCAGCGGGGTCTTGTCATTCCAGCACTACGCCAAGGCAGCGGTTCGGACGTCGCGGCCTGGGAGGGATTATCCGCCGGAAACCAGTGGCATTTGGTAGTTCC
>Ga0247727_10009065_pt1 | contig 18205 bp, 17 predicted proteins | sample WisWelCaveWW1625_FD_202498 | JGI IMG/M metagenome (GOLD analysis project Ga0247727, IMG submission 202498) | Biofilm microbial communities from Wishing Well Cave, Virginia, United States - WW16-25 | ecosystem: Environmental > Aquatic > Deep subsurface > Groundwater > Cave microbial mat | place... | reverse complement strand
GGCGTCCGGCTTCATCATGTCCAATTCGTGCCGCGCGATCAGGTTTCTCGTCAGCGGCGTCAAAGGCAGATGCAACGAAATAATGTCCGCCTCCTTATAAATGGTGTCTTTCTCGACCCATTGGACCTGGTGGGCAGCGCTGAATTCACGATCCGGAACAAGATCGTTGGCAAGGATGCGCGGAGCAAATCCTTGCAGATGCCGGATCAACCGTTTCCCCACACGTCCGACCCCGATCACACCGACCGTCATGTTGGACAACCGCCGCCCCAGAAAACGATGCCATACCCCGCCGCGCATGGCCCGATCCGCCTGCGAAAGCGACCGCAGGAGCGACAGGATCAGCCCCATCGTCATTTCCGCAACAGCAGGCGCCGGTGCGTCCGGCGTATAGGACACCAGAATGTCGCGCGCGCGCGCCGCCTGCAGATCGACGCTGTCCAGACCGATGCCGACGCGTGAAATCAGCCGGAGGCGCTTCGCCCGGTCCATGACCTCGGCCGTGATCGGCTCGGTGCCGGCGACAAGAACATCCACATCGCCGATCATCTCGGCCAATTCCTCCGGTCTCAGCCGTCGCCCGATGGGATTAATAACGTACTCGATGCCTGCCTGTTCAAGCAGATTCAGCGGTCTGCGGTCGACTTCGCCGAATGGAATCGTCGTGATCAGCACGCGGCGCCCTTCAGGCCTTCTGGTCGGGATTGCGGCATGAACAGGACGCGCGTCGCGCGAACTGTAGGGCGTCGCCTCCTGTGAGAATCCCTGTCGTCTGAGCCATTCCTCGATAGCCGGAACCTGCCAGACGTAATCCACATCGCCGTATCCTTCATGGACGAGCGGGAACACGCGATGCTTCGCGCAGTCCATGATCCATTCCGACAGTCCCTGCCTGTTCTGAGCCGCGGCCAGCACGCGCGGCCGGAACACCCACAGCAGGGCGTCCGGGAAATACGATTCGTCCATTTTTTTCAGCGCTTCGCGGTCGGCCGCATAGGGGCGCAGGAGTCCGCCCTCGGCCATCCGGAGAGCATACGAAGGGTGAAATTCGTTGTGCAGCGACACCGACATGACGGCATCGAGCGATGAATCTTTCCGGAGAATTTCCACGCCGTGGTCGATAAGCCCCCCCGTCACGGTCGGCGCGTTGCAAAGAAGCAGCACGACTGCCTCCGGCGTCTCGCCGATGGCCTTGGTGACCTGCGCGGCAGCTTGCACCACCACGTCGGTCAGACGCACCGACGGCCCGCTGACCTCGGGGCTCCGTGGCAATGTCTCCACGCCCAACCCGGTGGCCACTCGCTCGATCGCCGGGGAGTCCGTGGTCAGGAAGATCCGGTCCACCTCCTTCGCATGCTGCGCCGCGAGGATGGGATAGACCATCATGGGCCGTCCCAGCAGCGGAAACGTGTTCCGTCCGGGAAACTTCTTGTCCTCTGCCTGTCCGGTGATCAGCGCGATGATCATGCACGTGCTCCGAAAGGTCCAAGCGCCCTCACGGCGCCGAAAAGACCGCTGCGCCGCGCCTCTTGGAGGATCAGCTTGCATCGCAACAGGAGCAGGCGCTTCCGGATCGCCCATCCGACCGGTGCGCCGCTTTGCGCCGCGGACTCGTGGATCACCTGCATCAGTTCGCGCGTCATGCCGGCATGCCCCGTCCCTGCCTGATTGGCACCGTGGAGCCGGTAGCGCGCCAGCGGCTCATCGAGATGCGCCGTGCGGTGCGCGCGCGCGAGCCGCACGAACAGTTCGTAGGATTCCACATACCGGAATGCCGGGTTGAAGCCGCCGACCTTGCGCACCGCGTCCGCCCGCATGACGACAGTGGGCCCCGGAATAAAATTGGGCCCCGTCAGCAACGCCCAGTACGCATCCCCCGAGGGGGGCGGGACCCGGTGGAAGAACGTCCCCTGCAGAGTACCTTTCACATCCATGAAATAGCAGTCGGAGAAGACCAGGCCAACCGATTGGTCTCGCTCCAGCAGCGCCACCTGCCGCTCCAGCTTCTCCGGCATCCAGACGTCGTCGCAGTCCAGGATGGCAAGATACCGCCCCCTTGCCTCGGCAATCGCCAGGTTCCTGGCTTGACCAAGAGGAACGGTCGTCTCTCCCCTGAAGTACCGGACTCGCCCGCCGTAGCTCTTTGCAATTGCCCCGCTCGCGTCATGCGAGACATTGTCCCAGAAGACGATCTCCCAGTCGGAATAGGTCTGGTTCACGACGCTGTCGATGGCCTCGCGGAGATACGACTCCCCGTTCAGGCAGTTCATGATCACGCTGACAGTGGGAAGCAGACCCGGCATTATTCACCGTTCCCAATCCGCCCGGCGAGATAGCGCTTATACCATTGAATGGTTTCCTCCAGACCCTCCGTCAGGCTGTATTGTGGCTTCCAGCCCAGTACCCGACGCGCCTTCTCGGCGGACAGGTATTGGCTGAGGATCTCGCCTGAAGCCTCGTTCCTGATCTCCGGCTTGAGATTCGATCTCTTCATCTGCCCCAGAATTGCTTTCGCGATTTCCAGTACCGTCATGGGCTGCTCAAGGCTGAAATTGAACGCCTCGCCGTAGCAGCGCTGGCCCTCCATCCGCTCCGCGAGCGTGAGGTAGGCATCGGCCGCATCCCGGACATAGAAGTAGTCGCGCTTGAGGGTACCGTCGCTTCGGATGATGGGTGGCTCGCTTCTGAGCACGGAGCGGATGGTTCCCGGAACGATCCGACTAAAATTAAGATCCCCGCCGCCGAACAAGTTGCCGCATCGCGTGATGCAGACCGGCAGGCGATAGGTTCGCCAGTAGGAGGTCGCCAGGAGATCAGCGGCGCTCTTCGAAACATCATAAGGATGGGATCCCTGCAACGGGGCGTCCTCTTTATAGGGCAGCGCCCTCTGGTCTCCGTAGGCCTTGTCGCTGGACGCCACGATGATCCGTTTGACCGTCGCGCTCCGGCGGCACGCCTCCAGCAGATTCCACGTCCCCTTGATGTTCGTCTCGAAAGTCGAAACTGGATTTCGGTTGGCGATCGTCACGATGGTCTGCGCGGCAAGATGGAACACGGTTTCGATCTCGTATTCATTGAGCACCCGCTCCAGGAGAAAATAATCCTCGACTTCTCCCCGGACCGTCGTGATGCGCTCGGGAAGGCCGAGATCGAGGAAATTTGTCCGTGGCACGCTGTCGCGGACTAGGCCCACCACGTTTGCGCCTCGCGTGACGAGGTCACCCGTCAGCCACGAGCCCAGCAGGCCGGTGCATCCCGTCACAAGAACTGGACGGTCCTGCCAGAAGCCCTGCGCAGCGCTCTTCTTCGCCATCACTTCCACACCTTCCAGAAAGCCTGGTTCGCAGCCCAAAGCTTGTTCAGGTACTCCACGTCCCGGTACGTATCCATGCAGGCCCACCCGCCTTCATGGACGTGAACCATCACCTGCCCGTCCGCGACAAGCTTCTCCAGCGGGCCCTTCTCGAAATCGCAGGCATCGTCGTCGGATAGATAATCGAACAGTTTCGCATTGAACACGAAATACCCGCCGTTGATGAGGCCGGCGGAGATCTGCGGTTTCTCGACGAATTGGGATACCTTGCCATCCTGCGCGCGGATCTCTCCAAAAGACGATCGTGGCCGGACCCCGGTAATGGTGGCCACTTTGCCATGCCGTCGATGAAATGCGAGAAGCTCCTTGAGATCAATGTTGGCCACCCCATCGCCATACGTCACCATGAAGATGTTGTCCCCGACGTGTTTCTGAATGCGTTTCAGTCGTGCACCCTTCAGCGCATGCTCGCCGGTGTCTGCCAGTGTCACCGACCAGTCTTCCGCGTCGGCATTCTCATGGATCGTCATGTGACGGTCCCGCCCCAGCTTCAGCGTGACGTCGTGATTAAACAGGGCATAATGATAAAAGTATTCCTTGATGACCTCGCCCTTGTAGCCAAGGCAAAGCACGAACTCCTTGAATCCGTGGTGGGCATAACTCTTCATGATGTGCCAGAGAATCGGCTTGTGCCCGATCGGCACCATCGGCTTTGGTCTGAATTCCGTCTCCTCCCGCAGCCGCGTGCCCAGCCCTCCGCACAAAATTACGACCTTCATCGATCACCTCTCGTCACGTTGACTGAACGCCTCATGAAAGACAGGCTCCGGCATCGACGCGCACCAACTCGGCAATCCCTTCTTCGAGCGAACCGGGAGACCACCCCAATATCGCGCGAGCCTTCTCACGGCTTCCATAGGAGGTGTCTGACTCGCCGGCCCGCATGGACCGTTTCCCGAATCCCAGTAATGCATGCGAAGCACCCAAACAGTCCCCGACCATTTCAATAACACGTCTGACGGAAACCGCTTCCCCACTACAGACATTGAAGATTTCGAAGCCGCCGCGCCTGAGATCCCCGGCGAGCGAAAGGTACGCCTTGGCGACATCATGAATAGAGAGGAAGTCCCGACGCTGCGTGCAAGGAGACAGTTCGACAGGCCGGCTCTTTTTGAGGTTTTCCACCACGTACGGCAGGACCTTCGTCGGCGCGTCGAGCGGCCCGAATGGGATGAAAAGTCTGGCGACACGAGTCGGCACGTTGTAGCGAGCGGCCAGTCTGGCTGCTGCTTTCGTTTCTTCGAGCTTGGACCGGCCGTATGGCGTTGCGGGCTTGCAGTCGTCGGTCTCGCGGCAAGCTTGATCCGTATCGGAGTACTCCATCGATGAGCCGGTCACAAGAACACCGCCACAGCCGGCTTTTGCAAGTTCCTCATAGACATACCCAAGCGGTTCAACGTTCACCGAGCGCCCGGCCCGGAGATCGAAGTCCGGACTTCCGTAGTTGACGGCGTAGCCGGCGTGATGAATCCAGAGGTCCGGCTTGATCCTTTCAATACAGCCCCTGACAGCCTTTTCATCGCAAAGATCGAGGGCCTGCCAGGATAGAGATGCCTCGTGCTCCAGGCACTCCAACCGTTTTGCCTTGATTCCCTCATACATGCCGCGGGGCCGACTCAGCGTCGCAGTCACGGCCCAACCCCGCCCGGCAAACACCATGGCCAGATGACAGCCCACGAAGCTGGAAACACCGGTGATCACCGCCGACTTGTTCAGACCATTCGACATGCTATGGGGCTTACCGGTCGGATACCATTTGGGAGGAAAAACAACTACGCTCGTGCTGCAGCTCGATGCTCGAGTTTTCTATTATTTTTGTATACCCAGCCGTAATATTGCACTTCTTCCACAGTCCACTCGTTATTTTTCAAAGACTTTTGAAGGAACGGTTCGACTGATAATTGATAGCGCAAATATCCCTGCGTACTGATGGAGGCAACAGGCCTGACCCAGTCATAGCTGACGAAAATATAGTCCAGGCTTTCAAAAAATTTCCCCTGGGAGTCATCCTCGACCTTGAATGGGGGAAGAGTGAATGCATCGAAGACATTATCCAAATTGATGCTCGCGAAAGACTTAAACCACGTGGATTCAAGAGCGAGGATTTTATCCTCGCGGTTCAATAATGGAAGCAATTTCCCATACGACCGCTTTAAAATGACGACGTCGGTCCTGCCTTCACTCGTACCTATCAGCCAGCCATCGCCTTGCATCACCGCTTTGGTGTGACTCAGGAAACTCGTGGGATAATGAGAGGAAGACACGGCTGTTATGATAAATGCCGCGGCAGCACCCACGCACACAAGGGCCAGCTTGACGCTGCGAGGCTCTATCTTCCCTGCGGGCACTTCCTGCGTGGTGCGCGCGCTCGACATTCCCTCTGGCAACCGCGCCCCCCTGAGGAAAATCAAACCCTTATCCACATTGGCAAGCGCCAGGAGTCCTATCGGGAGCAATGACAAGCTATGCCGCTGAGAAGTGGATGCCAGCAGGAAAAACGACAACAGGGCGCTACTTCCAAAAATAAGTGAAAGCAGAGCGGGAAAGTCACGGGCTTTCCATAACGTTTCGAAGTAACCCAGCATTCCAAGGGCAAATATTACGGTGGCAACAAAAAACCAAACCACGGAAAGCGGCAGCTCTTTTGAAGCCGCCGGCCCCAAAATATATCGAGCAGGGATCAACAACACGGGGATCGCATTGGTCGAGACATTCTCCAATACCACCTGCGGTTTTTTCCTGATTGCCTCCAGGATGGTTTGAGCCCCGTCAAATGCCTCCCTGTGCGTAAAATACCAATCCTGCTGCAACCATGTATCTTTCGGATAATGCCCTTGCACATACTTCCAATTCCCATGCTGGAAGAAATATATGTCCGAATAAGACTTTAACGGGATGGGTGAATATTTATAATCGATCATGAACGCATTGTTATCATTCCGAGTGGATGGGAAGGCAACCACCAGGAACACTAACAGTGCCAAGAGATATTTTTCCGACAGGCATACAGCTTCCTGGGTCTTTGTATAACGGGATGCCGGGATATCGGCAGCCTGACGTAATTTCTTTGCGAGAAAACCGAGGACATGACCAATCCCAAAAAACAAGTATCCCCAGTGGCACAGGATTGACATGACGAGAAAGGGCGGGAAAAGCCCCTTCCCGTGCAGGCCCCGGCCGCTGACCGCAAGATGCAGCGAAAGAAATGACATACCTGCCACGTATCGGGTGCTTTCGATCGGGCTGATGATGGGAACCCAGGCGCAGATGAGCAGCAACGAGCACCAAAGCGGTAGAAAGTTCCTTAAAAGAAAATGCAGCGATGCGTAGCAAAACAGGTGGGTTATGACATACTCGAGATCCACCGACAGGGGATAGTCGAGGTTTTTAAATAAAAGAAGATAGACATAGTAGAGCGGACCAATCGTGATATCGGCAAACCTCCCCGTTTCCGAGAAAATCGATGCCGCGACCCACACTTTCCATGTTTCCGCCCCCACCTCATAGTAGCGAGGAGTTAGAAGGAACATCGCAACGGACAGCACGAACACACATGACATCAGCTCTGAGAACTTCCATTCATTGTATTTTTGAAACGTCCCACAGCTCATTCAGCTGATGCCTTGATGGAATTCCCTGCCCGCCCGGAGGAACTACTGCCAAACAACAGCGAAAGAAGCATTTTCACTCCCAGCAGGATTTCAAAGCCGGATATTTTGGAGATGCCGCTTTGACGATTTTGAAACGATATCGGAACTTGATTCATTCGCAAACCATGCCGATGGATCCTCACCGTAGTCTCCAGAAAAAAGGCATATCCCGAACTCTTAATGGATTGCAGATCCACCATTCTCAACTTCTCGACTCGAAATGCGCGAAAGGAGGTTGTGAATTCATCAAGGGGAATGCCCAGGAGCGTTTTGCATAAATAATTCGCGCAAATGCTGACGCCCTTTCTATATCCTGTGTAATTGCAACTTCCCCCCTTCATGTATCGTGATCCAATAATAAAATCATGCTGGTCGAGCGCCGACAGAAGAGCTGGTATCTGCTCCGGCAGATGGGACAGGTCGGCGTCCATGGTGACCAACACGCCATAGCCGTGATTCATGGCATATTCAAATGCAACTTTATGCGCCGACCCCAATCCAAGCTTTGAATGTCGATGGATGATGTGCAATTGCGGATCCCTGGTAGCCAGTCGATCCAATATCGCTCCCGTACCATCAGGTGATGAATCATCAATTACTAAAATGTCGGCGCTCGCGACAGTGCTTTTCACCCTGGAATAGAAATTTTCGATCTCCTCCGCCTCGTTATACGTTGCGGTAAATATCAAAACCTTTTGGGCATTGCTCTTCATGGATACATGCTTTCGGGAATAAAATTTGGCTGCCAGCAGATGTCTTGCTTCAAGATTCGTCGATCAGGAGGGACAACTTTTCCAGCGCTGGCAGGCGTCTATGAACCAAGTATTGCGGGATCAGGCGCCTACGCTCAAATGATTTCGAACAAATGCCTGTTCTCGTCCAAAAAATCACGCCCCAACGGCGTGTCGACTCCATATGCCAAATTCTCAGGAGAAAACAGGCCGTAATACTGCCTAGTCAGGGCTTGATCCGTCTCCGTGTATTTAAAAGTCCCATTCAACCTCTCCACCATTTCCTTCGTCAGCTTTAATATGTCCGAGCTTGAATTCTCTTCATATTCGAACCCCAACTCGCGAAACTTGTTCCCGTCGTGCATTTGCTCAGACTTATTCCTGATAAGGTGCTTAAATGACACGTACTCTCTGCTCTTTCTATCCTTGACCTTCTTGGGGATATAGATGTTGCCCTTCCCGAACGGAGGCACTCCGACAGGAACCCAATTTACGCAGACACTCGGAACATCAAACAGCCAGGCCAGATTCTGACACCCGGAGGCTGTCCCGATGTAAAACTTGCAGCGCGCAGGAAGATAAACATCCATGAAGTCAGTTCTGTAGTCGAAAGCATAATCGATAACTCGTTCATGCTTATAATCTAACCGCTTTGCTGCCAAATAACCCATTCGGACGACATATCCACCCAGACTCACGATATAGTCAATAGCTGACCGAAATGCATCGATATCCGAATCTCGATAGTCATGATATGACCAATCCTTGTATTGATGCAGGGTGTTTAAGAAATGAGAGTCTCTCGCAAATATACAGACATACCAGTCATTCTCGCCGATTCCCATTTCCCTGAGGCCTTTTTGCCCCATTAATTCCTCTTCCTGATTGAAAGATAGCGTCTTGGTCCCATGATTGAACCCATAGTACGCATTGCTGTAGGCCCTGCTATCCTCCATGGATAGAGCTTCATAAAACCTCGTGTGCTTCAATAGCGGCAAGATCGCGCTAAAAATCCGGGGAAACCATCTGTTCGTGAAAATCGTGAGGTGGCGCCCGAACATTTTCAGTAACTGTGCGTTGCTCGTAAGGCTGGAAAAGAATACATGCCGGGTATTGGCCGGAACGCCAAACAGCTGTTTCCGCCTGAGAAACAAATCTGCATGAATTATTAAATCTCCTATTCGAGCTGCATTGAGGTAGCCCAGCTTTATGTGCGTGAGGGGCCAGATCAGATAAAGAACAGGAAGAATGAATACTCCAAAAAACGTCAGCACAACCAACCTTGCCACCTTCCCCACAATAAATCTTAATCCAAAGCTAGAGCGGATCCGTTTCGTGGTCACGGGTTCGGCACTTGCAATACCACAGTCGGTTGGTTGAATTATTATGGCCATCAATTGTTTACCGCCGCATAGGCTTCCGGCGTCCCTACATCCACGAATACCTCGGCAGTCTCGTAACAGTAAATCTTCCTTACGAAGTGGTGCAGCACTTCGTTGCTGAAATCCTTCACGTCACGCAAATCCCTGCCCATTATCTCCAGGAATTCGGCAGACAGGATGTACACTGCGCCATTTGCCAGGTTGCCAGGAGGCGACTCGATCTTTTCATGGAAGCCCACGACCACACCCCGATCGTCCAATTCCACAATCCCGCACGATGAGGGATTGTCAGTGCGAAAGGTCATCATGGTCATGACGCATTCCGGCGGACGTCGCTGATGGGCCCGAACAAATGCACGAAAGTCAGCCAGGCAATAGTTGTCGGCATGGATTAATAGCCCATCTTCCCCCATGAAATATTCCAGATTTGCAATGAGCGTGCCGGCAGTGCCGAGCAGTTCGGGCTCGTGAACTAATGTCACCTGATTTCGATAGGAGCTTTTTGAAATAAAGACCTCGACTTGCTCTGCCAAATGATGCGTATTAACAAGAAACGGCCCAAGATCAGCCGCTGTCAATCGCTCCAGCCAAATCTGCAACAGGGGCTTGCCTTTTATCGGCACCAGGCACTTCGGGATCCTGTCGGTCAGGGGAAGTAAACGCATACCGTAGCCTGAGGCCAAGAGGATCGCTCTCATCAAGCCAGTTCCTGCAACAGTTCTTTAGCACGAATAGGAGTATTTCCCACTCGACTTACCTGCACCGCTGAAGCCAGGGAACCTAAACAAGCAGCTTCCCAAATGTTTCCGCCACTCGCCAAGGTCATTGCACTCGTAATCAGCAATGAATCCCCGGCCCCGGCCACATCCTTTGGAGCAGAATTCAGTGCACCGACCCGATCGGTAATCCAATCTTCGGATTTTCCGGTACCCGTGTGAATGAGCAGCCCTTCTTCTCCCAGCTTAAGCAGAATATTCCGTGCGTCCGACTGTTGCCGGAGTCGTTCTGCCAAGACCACAAGTCCATCTTCGTGATTCCGAGTACTGATCCGCGCTTCCCGCTCGGTTGGCGTGAGAAGATCCATCTTCCGAAAGCGGCTGATGTCACCTACCTGAGAAGACGATTGGCTATCTGCCGCAAGCATCACACCCCGACTCTTGGCCACGGGAACAACCTGTTCTACTAGCAACTGCGGCAGACAGCCATAATTAAAATCTGCGAACACCAGCAGATCGGCACCGTCCATTGCCTGCTCCAGTTCTGCCAACATCCGTTTCTGCTGCGCCACAGATATCGCACCCTGATGCAAATGGCTGACACGCAGCAAACTTTTACCCCTGCTGCGATAACGCTGTTTCAGCGTGGTGGGCCGACTTTCGTCAATCATCAACTGGGCTTGCACCCCCGCAGCCGCCAGCCTTTCCAACGCGAATACGCGGGCTGCGTCGCTTCCCGTTACCGACACAAAAATCACTGAAGCTCCCAGCCCGGCGGCGTGGGCTGCGACGATCCCCGCCCCTCCAACAAATTGTGTGGTGTCCACCGGCGTCACAACAATCGTGGGGTCCTCCTGCGACATCCCGAGAGGCTCACAGGTTATATACTCATCGATGATGAGATCGCCCACCACGCAGACTTTCAGTTTGGTGAAGCACGGGAGCAGGCTTGCCAGCCTTTTCTGCTCTATGCCGTGACGATCCATGTAATCCTGCGGCAGGCTGATCGACCGAGGGGCCGAGTCGTAAAACTCTCTGCGAATCAGTTCGAGCGAGGAAAAAGTCGTCTCACCCGAACTAAACAACAGCCGACCGCCATACTGCTCCAGCACGGGAAGTTCCGGGTTGAAACGCGATTCATGTTCCTTGCCTTTAACCACGATGTCGGGACGCAGGCGGGCGATCACATCCGTCACCGGCTCATCCATGAGGAAGGCTTCATCGACCCAACTGTTGCTCTGCACACCCTCGAGCCGCAACTGCTCAGGCACATGGGCGCCATTTGCAGCGATACGGTCTGAGTGGACACCGACGATTAAACGATCGCCACACTCCTTGGCAAAGCGCAATAGCCGCAGATGTCCAGGGTGAAGGACGTTAAATGATCCGGTTACAAGAACTTTTCCTTTACTCAAAGAGGCTCACCTCGGTTTCATATCCGGCAACCATGCTGCGCAGCACGACCGCTCGACGGCGTTTTTGCTCTCAACTTGTTGGGCATCATTCACGGCGATTTGCACACAAACAACGCAACAGCACGGCACAGCATTAAACGAGTCCCTGCAATAATTCTCTGTGCGTGTGGCTGTTTTTCTGTTTACATGCGTAAAAATAAGCTAAAAACACTGGCAGGTTATCGACGATATCCTGCAGACTATTCAACGAGAGGTCTTCCCTCGCAAAATGCAAGCCGTAACCTGACAAGATAATCTCTTTCATGAGTTTTAAATTGAGTTTATCCCCGTAGCAAAATTGCTCGAATGTAAAAAATACCACGTCCGTGACTCCGGGGGTCCGCCTCAACTTGTTCAGAACAAACGGCTGATCCCGGAAGCATCTATATTCTTCGGCTCCGTAGAATACGATTTCCCCACCCTCCTTCCGAGCTTTTATTTGTAAAAACTCGTGCTGTTCGGGCTGCGGGCTGGTTAGCCGGCCATCGATCATGGAATAAAACGTTTTCACCGAAAATGCTCCCTCAGTTCGAGGCTTGCACCCAGCCTGGCAAGATTCGAAATTTTAAGAGGTTTAAAAAATTGAAGTTGATTTTTCAGCCCTGACGGAGAAAATAAATTCTTGTAGCGAATATTCAACGACACTCTTGTTTCGGCTTCCTGGTTAATTTCTGATCCATGCAACAGGCCGGTAAAAAATATAAGCGCGCTGCCATACGGAACGCTGGGAGTATGCGCGAGACGTTTTGAGTGGCTTTCGAACGCATCCCAATCCGACGGGTTCTTTTCCAGCAGTTCAAGGCAGGTGTTCGTAGCATTAACATCCAGGATGTACATGGACTTGCTTTTATAGCAATCCACTAGCGGAACCCAAACAACGATTTCGTATGGGGAGTTGGCGGGTGCATCACGGTGCAGTTCCGATGGATTCGGATCGCCGGGCGGCTGAAGCACAAGATTGCAGCCTCGTTGAGCTAAAATGTCCGGCCCTAAAAGCTTGGTGATTGTTTCTTCAAATGCGTCAAAGACAAGCTTGCTTACGTCCACCTCGACGGTTATTCTTTTTATTAATTCGACCCGCATGGAATTGAATTGGCCTGGGGTGCAAGATTCAATGTGGCGATGAAAATTGTTGAATCCTGACGCGGGATTCATCTCGCTAATTTTAAAAACTTCCCTGGTCAGCTTAAAAATATCGGATCGGGCCCGATCCAAATGGTCCATATTGTCCGCCGGGACAATTGCAAAACCTTCAGCCAGAGAGCTAAGTTTGTCGCTCATCTTCCTCCTGCTCGCTTAGTTCCGATCTTGAGGGTTGTCGCAAAACACGTCCGGGCGCGCTCAATGTCCGCCGCCGTCGACCCGCACGATCGATCCGGACATGTAAGCCGCGTGTTCAGAGCAAAGGAATGAGACCACGGTTGCTATCTCCTCTGCGCTTGCCATCCTCCGCATCGGCAAATGATTGTCGAAATATTTCTCAAGCTCTTCAGGATTCTCGCGCTGCAGCTTTGCATAATGGCGCCCCTCCAGATATACAAGCCCTGGAGCAATCGCATTCAAAAGAACATTGTGTTTTGAGACTTCCCTGCTCACAACCTTTACATACCCGTCCAACGCGCTCTTTGCTGATATATAGGCTGCATATCCGTCATGCGTCGAGGTTGCCAGTGTCGACAAATGTACAATTCTTCCCCATTTCCTATCGATCATATGTGGCATGAGAAGCCTGTTCAGTTCGTGTGCAATACCGACGTTGAAGTGCCAGACCTTCTTCCACTCATCGATGGAAGCAAAGGTTTGAGTCACACCGAGCGATCCCCCCAGGTTGTGTACGATGATTTCCGGCGCAACACGGTTCTCCTTGAGAATGTCGTTCAATCGGGAAGGTCCATCGGCCAATTGAAGATCGAGAGGGATGCAAATATGCCGCCCCGGCCCGCCTGACATTTCCTTTTTAACGCTTTCCAGAAGATCTTTAGAGCGGGAAACTAAAATAGTACGTGCTCCCTCTTTTGCCAGTGCGAGGGCAATTGCGCGGCCAATGCCACGACTTGCGCCGGTGACGAGAGCAACCCTACCGTTAATCCCCAGATCCATCTAGACGCCTCACGAATTCGGCAATGCGAAATGCATTTCCTCTTTGTTCATTTCTGCTTCCATCTCGCATCCACAAGTTTTTTATTAAATCCACTCGCCGCTAAGCGAGCCAAGGATGCACGCTCATGAACTGACAGGCCTCCATCCACACTAAGAATCTGCCCTGTTATAAAAGATGCTTCGTTGCTGCTTAGAAAAGCGACGGCATTCGCGATATCAGAGGGACGGCCCATGCGGCCCAGCGGTGTCACTCGATTAAAAAGAGCAACTAAATCCTTATTCTTGTCATAGAAGGCTTTCGCTCTTGGTTTAAGCACAATGGCCGGCCTTACACCATTTACCCGTATCCCGGCAGGCCCCAGGACACTCGCATAGTATTTAATCATCTGACCTAGCCCTGCTTTTACAACGTGATACGAAAGTGGCTGTTCTAGCGCGACGCTGGAATCAGCCGGAGAACTAATAATGATAATCGATCGATCATCCGCCGGCGACGATTGAGACCCAAATTCATCAATAATCTTTTCTGTCGCGCGAAGACTTACAGCATATTCCCCTGCCCACGGATCTTTGCCACCGCGGTAGCGTTGAAAAAAACACAACCGGGTTATCCGGCCGCCCTTTTCTGTAATATTCTTCAGTAGGTCTGGAACGGCATTATAATTTTCCAAATCAAAGCTGTACACAACGGCCTTGCCTTCCGATCGAAGATCGGCAGCGGAAGGCAAACCGCTCCTGCTTATCAGGCTTACCTTCTCACCCCGCGCCAAAAAAGCCTGTATCGTTGCTGTTGCGAGAGGAGACGATGCGCCGACTATGACGATATGTTCATTCATTTCGAGTGACCTGAACCCGGAGCTACTTCAAGTGAAAAGCCCGACCCCTTAAACCATTTGAGCTTCCGGCAGAGGTAAAATCCACCGTGCCTGTGGAAGATATTCTCGGTGCTTTTCGATAATACTTCGTTGATGTTGCCAGGCCAAAATAACCACATAATCAGGAAGGTCTTCATATAATTTCGCGGAAGGATACACCGGTAGATGATAGCCAGGCGAATAGCGTCCGTGCTTCAACGGATTGTCGTCCGCGAGATACTCCAGGAATGACGCGAGTTCGAAATGATGGAGGAGCGTCGTCGTACTGTGGGAAGCTCCAAATCCCACTATTCGCTTCCCGAGAGCTTTAATCCCACCCAGCAGATCGCGCAATTTCTTCTTCGAGTCTTCGATTTCCAAAGCAAACTTTCGATAGGTCTCGGCATCATGCATGCCGTGCGCACGCTCTTCAAGAATTAACTGATTCACTGATGCATCGACGGGTCGAGAACCATTCTGCAACTGACCGACGGCCCGTATTGACCCGCCCTTCGGAGAGATTTTTTCGGCTCTGATGAGTTCTAGGCCACATGACGAGAAAATTCTTCTTAGAACCTCAACCGTAAAGTATGAGAAATGCTCGTGGTAAATATAGTCGAACATCTTGATTTTCATCTGTTCCGGGTGATACCCCGTCTGCACGACAAATATCCCGTCAGGCGCAAGAAGCTTTGCAACAGACCTTGCGAAGCCCATGACATTGTCAACGTTGGCATACATGTAGTTCGCCGTAACGACGCAGGCCGGCCCGAAGTCTTTCAATATTTCCGCCGTGACATCGTCCGTGAAAAATCTGTTTAGGGTCGGCAAGCCTGCTTCATTTGCCTGCCTGGCAATAGCTTGTGCAGGCTCGACACCCAGAATCTTCATTCCGGTCCGCTTGAAGGAAGCCAGCATGGATCCATCATTGCTGCCCAAATCGACGGCAAGTGATTGTTTGGGAATATCGAAGTCACTGACAATCTCTTTTGCATAATTATCGTAATGATTCCTTAACCCCACCGTGACCCCGCTTACGTAAACATAGTCAGCATAGCTTGCCTCAGGATTCACCACATAGGGCAGGTGAACGTATCCGCAATCTCCGCAGACGGCCACTTCAAGCGGATAAACCGACTGAATGACATCCTTGTATTCTTCCCTGACGAACTGGTCCTCCAGTGGCGTACCCTTGAGGCGAATGACGGTTTCTATGGAGCGGCTTCCGCACACCCGGCAATGCGTGTCGTGACGCAGTACTTTTTGGTTCATGAGCAATTTACATTCCCCGAATCATTGATTCGATGCGGGCAATGAATGCTTCACACCCGACGCTGCGTTCTTCCGGGGCCCAATCCGGGAAAATGGTGTGCTCGCGCAGAAAGGGGCCTTCCGTGATTTCATGGAATACGAGGAGCGGCGTTCGAATCAGGAGGGTATGATAGATTGGCCCGGACAGCCTGTAATAAAAGAGTTTCCCCGAGTTCTGTTCGCCCATCTTGACGACCTGACGGACGGTTCCATCATCGTGGAACAGCACCACGTCCACCTCCCCCTCCAATATCGCCATGGATTCCGCTTTTCCCAAATGCTTGTGAGGACGGACATAGCAATCCGAGGTATGCACGATGAACATTTCGTGCAGGTGATCGCCGGGCGAGCGATGGGCGCAGAGACGGATCCTCTGGCGCGGGTTGAGCAGCGCCAGCCGTTTGAGTTCCTTCAGGTCCGCGGAGTCAACGACCACGACCTCCTCCTGCGGGTACAGGACTTCGTCGCTTTCCTTATGGGTGAGAATCATGGCATCTGTTCCAAATCCAGCGGGCTGCCAGGAAAGATCGAGGCGAACACGCCCCCCTGCTGGATAAAGCGCTGGTGATTGGCGAGCACCTTGGGCTGATTTTGCGGGTTGAGGCTGAGGAGGCACACGCGGATATCCCCCCGATACAGGGCATCGGACCCAACAATGTCGAGTCCGCCTATCGGCATGCGCATCCCCTTTTTGTGAGGATTATCATCGATCACGCAACAGATAAGGTCTCTCACTTTCATCAGCGAGAGAAATGCGACAGAGAGGTGCCCCGCGCCGAATAAGGCGATCAGGCCCCGTTCCCGCCGCATCACTTCCAGTTTCCTGCGGATGCCCACGCGGCGGCGCGCCAGGGATTCGGCAAACGTACGGGCACGGGCAACTTCATCAGCCACGGCATGAAGACTGATGCCGGCAACAGCATCCGCTGGAACTTCCTGCACAATGGCGATAATGGAATTCTCCAGAAGATAGGGTACGGATTCGAAATGAACGATCTTGAAACCGGAGGCTTGCAAGAGCTGCTTGAATGTAAGGCTGGTAAAATAGAAGACGTGTTCCTCCCAGATGGTCGTGCAATCGCCGCCCGCCAATGCCCGCTCGCAGTCAGGAAGCTCCCAGGCGATATATCCGCCCGGCTTGACCAACAGTCTGATGGCCTGAATGAATTCGGGCAGGTTGTACGCGTGTTCGACCACATGACGCACGATCAATGCGTCCGCCGCGCCATGGCGCTCCCGGATCCGTTCCGCCTTGGCCCGCGTAAAGACGGACTGGTAGGTCTCCACGTTTGCGCGGGCGTCCGTAATGCTGAGGTCCTGCCCGGGATCGATGCGCCATGTCCTGCCATAGCCGCGGTTTTCCAGGCGCCGCAGGGTTGAATCGTCCTTGAAACTATAGGCGCCAAACACCGACGTAGAGGTAATGCCCGGAAGGCCAATCAATGTTTCAACCAGACCATCAAGGTGGGCCTCCGGTTCAAAACAGGTGAGCCAGTCATAGCGCGGCCTCAGTTCTTCGACGGGAAAGGGGTTACCCAGGTGAACCAAACCGGTGTCAGGGCAAAGACGGAGCTGCAGGGGGAATCTGGGAGCTTCTGAAGGATTGTCCGCGGCCAGAAACCTATTCGAAACAGGTTGTGCTCCAAAATCCACGAGCAGTTCGCCTGACGATTCAAGATTTTTCAGTTCAGAGAGATTCATGAATGACGAATCGACTCATGATCAAGAAGCTGCGCGATGCCGCTTGCCAAAGAGGTAAATTGATAAGTCGCAGGCACAAGCGCCTTTAGTCTTCCGGCATCGAAAGCATTATTGGCTTTGGGCCTGGTGCGAGGCCGTGACTTGACCTCCAAGCATGGAAATTTACCACTGAGAATCGAAACAATATCTGCGAAGCAATGACGAGTCCCGCTGACGACATTAAGCTCACCGGAAAATTCCGATTCGATGAGAAGTTCAATCAGGCGACAAAGATCATTAATAAATATGAATTCGCGCAACTCTGTCCCATCACCCCACATGGTGATGGGACGGCCCGCTATCGCCGCAGCACAGAAGCCAACAGGTCCGTACGTGTTGCTTTCATCCCCCGGCCCGTAGACCAATGGTGGGCGCAGTGATACCAAAGATGTTTTTTCGCTATCCGCGCAGGTTTTTCTCAGAAGACGTTCTCCGCCATATTTCGCGATTCCATAGAAGGATGTTGGACTAACCGCCGTTTGTTCGTTTATGGAGAGGTTCTCTGTTTCCTCACCATAAACTGCCGCGGAACTCAAAAATATAACGCGTCTTACCGGATTCGTTTTGAGTACATGGCAGACATTCTCAACAATCGCCATGTTTTTCCTGAACGCATCCAGAGTGTCCCCCAATTGACGCTTCACCGCAGCCGCCAAAATCAGAATAGTCTGCAGATTGAACAGAGACGCAAGATCGGCGGCGCTTCGAGAGTCTGTCAGGTCAATATCCGAAAGTGACCGCCCGACAACCTCGCCATCCCCGCTTTTCAGGAGATGGCGCTCCAATTGCCGGCCGATAAAACCTGAGTGACCGAGAATGATTATTCGACGATGCATGTTCACAAAAATTACAAAATCGATTTACTCGAAATAGATGAATTCATAATCCCCGCTG
>Ga0247727_10009064_pt1 | contig 18208 bp, 12 predicted proteins | sample WisWelCaveWW1625_FD_202498 | JGI IMG/M metagenome (GOLD analysis project Ga0247727, IMG submission 202498) | Biofilm microbial communities from Wishing Well Cave, Virginia, United States - WW16-25 | ecosystem: Environmental > Aquatic > Deep subsurface > Groundwater > Cave microbial mat | place... | reverse complement strand
CGTCCACGTTGGTCAGGTTGAGCGGATTGACCTTCAGGTTGTTCGGGTCGCGCAGGTCGCTGGTCAGCGCGATGACCGCGATGTCCAGCACGTCGTCGCCGAAGCGCCGCCCGTTAGGCCACCCGCCGGGCACGAAGAATTTGCCGGGAGGCAATCCGAGTAACTGGCTCGGCAGACGGAACGGATGACCCGCCGCGCGGCTCTCCTGGATGTCGAGGCCGAAAATGCTCAGGCGCGAGAAGCCCTGATCATCGGGGTTGTTGGCGGCGCCGGGGCCGTTGCCCGCCAACCGGACCGGATCGGTCGAAAGATCAACCTTGATCAGGTCGGGAATGTAGATCGCGCCGATGTCCACGCGGTTGGTGTTGATCGCAATCGTTTGACCGCCGCCGACCAGCAGGTTGATCAATGTCGCCAGCTCGGGACTCTCGGCGTATTTGCGGAAGATTTGGCCGTCAACGGTGGGAAGCGTGCGGCTGTAAGTGTCCTTGTCTTCCAGCGCGACCAGACCTTCGTTGAAGAGCGGGTTGCCCTGGCGCGCGACCTGCACGTAGTTCGGACGGCGGATCAGGTCGAGGATGCCTCGGCCCGCGCCGCTCTGCACCGGCGCCGCCAAACGGCTCGTCGTGGCGAAGACGCCGACCGTCTGCTGGTCGCCGCCGAGTTCGCTCAGCGGAACGCGCAGAGCCATCAGGTGCAGGTTGTAACCGCCCTGCGAGTCTTTGCCTTGGGTGGGGCGCAGCTTGAGCAGGTCGAAGACCGCCTGGATGTCGGCGTTGAAGCCGTCGTCACGTTGACCGGCAAAGGCTGTGTAGCCATTGGGGAAGGTGACGATGGCCTGGCGGGTGTAGCGGTCAAGCTCGGTGGCAGTCGCGACGCCTTTGCGCGCGGGCATCTCGCCGTTGTCGCCTTCGTTGTAGAAAGGCGTGGCGTTGCCCTGGTTGTTCGGCGGAACGACGCCAGTGCCGAGCACCGTCGCCGTGCCCGCCCGGTTATCAATCTTCGTGACGGTGTAAGTCTGCGTCAGGTTCTGCGCGGCGTCATCATTGGCCTGAATCACGCCGAGGTAGGACTGAAGCAGAGTCCTCTGGTTCTTGAAGCCCGTCCTGAACTCGAAGCGGTAGGTGATGGTCGGACGGCCCGCGGCGATGTCGCCGCCGAGGGCGACGTGAATCTCGTAGCGCACGTTGTCGTCGAAGTTGTATTTGTTCGGGCCGATGCCCGGGTTCTGGTGCGGATAGACGCCGAGCGCCAGGTTCAGAGCTTTGGCGCCGGTGGCGTCCGGCCTGACGAAAGCGTAAACGTCAGTGGTGTTAGCCGACGGATCGCGCGTAATCAGCGGCGCGTCCATGTGGCTCGAAGCGAACGTCGGGACCGACAGCATCGGCGCGATTCCCATCACGGCAATCAAGGCCATCGCCAGTCCGCGACGAAGTTTGCTAAGCGGTATGTTCATATGTTCTGACTCCTGTTTTGGTTTACCGGTTGTTTGATTGAGATTGAAGAATTGAGAGAAGCGCCATCATCTCACCCATCGTGCGGCTCAGGAGTTTTTCAGCTCTTTGAGCCGGACTTTTTCGCCGGGCAGCAGCATTGACTCGATCTTCGCTGCCTTCGCGGCATAACTCTTTGCTGAACTCTTCTCGCCGATCTGCGAGGCGATGATCGCGGCGTGCAAAAACATCCGCGCGTCCTGCGTGTCGAGCGCGAGCGCAGACTGCATAGTCTTCCAGGCCTCGGGCGCGTTGCCGCTGGCCAGTTGCGCCCACGCCAGCGCGTCGAGCGTGTAGACGTCGCGGCGCAGCTTCGTCTCTTCCTCGGCCAGCCTGAGAGCGGCCTCGGTGTTGTCACGGCGAGTGGCCAGATAGACGGCGAACGTGCGCGGGTCGTTGGCCGCGCCGCTGGCGGCCAGTTCAGACTCGACCTTCGCCGCTTCGTCGTTGCGACCTGCGGCTCGTAGCGCGTCGGCCAGCGTCCATTGATATTCGGGCAGGCGATTGATCCCGGCAGCCTTCTGCAATGGAGCGACGGCTTCGCTCGCTTTGTTTTCGGCGAGCAGTATGCGACCGCGAGCCAGCAGTGCTGGCGCATAATCCTTCTGCAGTTCGAGCGCCAGGTCGCACATTGCGTGAGCCTGCTTCACGGTTCCTGCCTGCAGCTCGAACAAAGCCAATCTGCTCCACGCCCAGGCCGACGATTCGGGATCGCCCTGACCTGCCGATTGCGCGGCCAATCGCATCAGCACGCGCGCGCCGTCGAGATCGCCTTTGAGCCAGCGAACGTGCGCGGCGCGGCTGTAAGCCTGCGGGCCTGGCCGCATCTCCATCATCTTCTGGTAAGCCAGAATGGCTTCGTCGAGCTTGCCTTGTTCCATCAGCACGTCGCCGAGCAGCCCGAAGTCATAAGCGATGCCGCGCATCTCGACCAACTCGCGCGCAATCCTTTCCGCTTCGGCGAAGCGATGAAGGTTGTGCAGCGCGTGGCCGCGCAGCAGCAGTGAAGCCGCGCGAAGCGATTGCGCCGACGCGAGCGGCTGATCATCCGGTTGTTTTTCGTTTTGCTTCGATTCGAGGCAGAGCGCGCATTGCTCGGCGAGCTTGTAGAAGCCAGGGTCGAAGCTCGCGCGCGCCTTCTCGACGAAGCTCCAGCCCAGCTTTTCGACCAGCGCGTTGGTCTGGGCGGGTCTGGCATTCGTGCGAATGTCGCGCTGAAGCCGCGCGATTTGCTTATCAATCTCGGCCTCGCCCTGATGCTCGGCGAGCGCGATCTGGCAGGGCGATGTTGAGTTCATTGCCCCGCTGCCGCTCGCCGAACGGCAGGCGTTGAATGCGATCAGCGCTGCGATGAGCAGGATGTGGTTGATTATTCGTTGCATGTTGCTTCCTCTGAGATGTGGCACAGACTTCAGTCTGTGCCAACCCGCTTAGTCGCTTGGTCTGCACAGACTGAAGTCTGTGCCACTGTTACCGCACGATCACGCGCCGCGAGGCGAAGCGGTCGAAGCGCGAATCACCGATGGCTTCGGGGTCGAATTGCTTGAGCGACAGCGTGCGACCGGGCGTTGCGGGAACAACCTCAGCCTCTTCGCCCGCAGTGAAGCTCGTGACGCGCGAGAGCGTCAGCGTGTAATTGCCCGTCGCATTCGGCGCGAACGGAGTGGCGACGATCACGTAGACGCCCGTTTCAGGCAGCGTCGTGGTGATCTGCGCGTCGCGGCCGCCGCCGCTGTTGTCGTCGAATGTGAGTCCGTCGCCGTTGTTGCGGTTCAGGATCAACAGCGGATCGAACGCCGGCGAGCTCATCCTGATCTGCACGCGCTCGCCTGCGAGGCCGGCGAACCAGTAACTGTCGAGATAATCGCCCGCAGCCGTCTGCAGATCGCCGGCGGCAATCGCTGCGCTCAGGTTCGCGCCATAGCTCACCGGTTGAATCGCGTTGGCGGCGAGCCGCACCGTGTAGCCGCCCGTGCCGTTCTCGTCGTTGATGGAACTGGTGACGAAGATCACGTACTCGCCGCTCTCCTGCAGCGCGGTCAGCAGCAGCGCGTTTCCGTTGACGATGTCGCCGTCGCCAAGCCCGCCCAGGTCGTCGTCGGCTGCAACCGGCCTGAGCGATCCGTCGGCGTTGCGCTTGAACAGGATCGCGGCGGCGTCGAAGACCGTCGAGCGGGCGTCAACTGCGATGCCCGTGGCCGCGCTCGCCGTGAAGCGGTAGGCGTCGAAGAAGTAGGTGCGGCCCGCGTCGTCGCGCAACACCTGATCGTCGGCGGTCAGCGCGCCGCCGATGGTCTGGCCGTAAGCGATCGGTTGCAGGTTGACCGCCGGCGGAGCGCCGCCGATGGTCAGCGTGACGAAGTTCGACGGTTGGCCGTTGACGATGAGTCGCAGCCGGACGCGACCGAATCCCGCCAGCTCAGGCGGAATGATGAGGTTGATCTGGTCTTGGCCTTCGAAGTCAGGATGTCTGCCGGCGAAAGTCACGGTCGCGGGCACGCCCTGAATCGTCGCGGTCACGGCTTCTGCCACGCCATTGGCGTCGTTCGGATTGTCTGCGCGCGCGTTACGAAAGCCGCTGCCGAAGAGAACTGCGAATGTCGGGCGCGCTCTGGTGCCCGGATCAATCGGGCGTTCGCTGCGGTCGGGGTTGACGAGCGGCTGGAATGTCACGCCGTCCGAAGTGGTGAAGCCGGCGGCAGTGCCCACGCCGTTCGCGTTCACTGTGAACAGACCGGGCGCGGTGCGAGTGATCGAGACGGTTCCCGAACGCGATGCGCCCGCAGCGTCAGTGATGGTGAACGTCGCCTGACCGTCGGCGACATTGCCGGGAATTCGCAGGTTGATCTGTCCGGGACTGGTGAAGAACAACCCCGCGTCGGTTCCGTTGACCGAAACCCTCACGCCGCCGAGCGTGGTCGGAAGCGGCGTCGTGGTCGCCACTGCGACCTGATTGTTCTGAGTTTGGAAGACGCCGAAGATCGCGGCTATTTCGTCCGGCGCCGACGTGTCGCCGATGAAGCTGGCGGCGTTGACTACCGCGAAGCCGGCTTGCTGCGCGCTCGGAATGAAAGTGACCGGGATCGCAATGTCGCGGATGATCGCGTTGCCGCCGATTGCGCCGGCGAGCGTGGCCGCGCCGGTGTTGAGGTTGATCGAATAGAGCGAGGAACTGCTGGCTCCCTGGGCGGTGAGCGACGCGAAGGCGACGTCGTTCGGCGCGACGGTGTCGAAGCCGACTTGGTCGGTGGTGTTCACGCCGAGTGCGCCGATGGTCGAGAGCCGCCCGTTGTTCGGCGAATCGGGCGCGCCGCCGACCGATCCCTGCCTGACCAGGATGTCCAGGTTGGAATCAATGCCGAAGAGCGTGGTTGACGCCGGGGCGTTGAAGTTGTTGGTGTAAGCGACGCCGGTGACGTTCGGATTGGCAGCGGCGTTCGGATCGCCGGTAGCGTAAGCGAGCGTCGTGTCGGTTCCCGCGACCGCGCCGGTGTCCGGATGCAGGCGCAGGTTCTGATCCGCGTCGCTGACGAAACGGATGCGGTCGGGCACGGGGTTGAAATCAACGCCGAAAGCCGCGCCGTTGACCGCGGGCGTGAAGGCCGCCGTGCCGACGGCCGTGGCTGCGCCGGTCGTGGTGTTGATCGTGTAGATTCGACTGGCGCTGGTGACGGCGTAGAGCTGATTGTTGCGCGGGCGGAAATCAATTCCGGCGATGCTCTCGCCCTGCGCGAGTCCCGTGACCGCAACGCTCGCAGCAATCGTGCCGGGCGTCGAGGCATTGAAGCTGATCAAATTATTCGCGGCGGTGACGGCGAAAACCGTCGGGCCGGTTTGCGCCGGTTGCGCGCTGACTTTAAGAGGATTGAAAGTGAAGAACGAAGACTGAGTCGCAAGGATCGCGAGGCTCAGCAGAAACAGGGTCAAAGCGAGAGTGCGTGATGTTGTCCGGTTCATTGAAGACAGACCTCCCCCCTTCGGAGCCGCAGGCGCTCTTTGAAAAGTTGTTGGTTTAAGCTGCTAAAGCGAAAATCAGTATTTGAAATCTCTTGATCGCGATTCGTCTGGCTCTACGGGAGGTGTCTTGCGATTGGATTTGTGTGCGGGCAGAAAAATTGTTGTTTGGCGCGCAGCGCTTTGGAGTGCGGCGTCGAGCGATCCTGCTGGCGAATTCAAAAAACGAAGCTTCCGGTTCTTAGCTCCGTAGGACCGTGATGTTTATAGAAATTGGCAGGCAACGTTCCCCAGTTCCGTAGGAGCGAAATGTGCCGGATGTCGCTCCTACGGAGCTGGGGGAAATAGCGGTCAACGTTTTCTATAAACATTCCGCGCCTATGGCGCTGAGAACTGCGGAATTCGCCAGCGGAATCTCGAGCCGCCGCACTCCAAAATCAGCTTTTGCCGTAGACGGGAATGGCCGCTCCGTGAATTGCGCGCGCAGCGCCGGAAGACAGAAACAGGATCACGTCGGCGATGGCTTCGGGCGCGACCCATCGGCTGAAGTCGGCGTCGGGGATCGCCGCGCGATTCTGCGGCGTGTCAATCATCCCGGGCATCACGCAATTGACGTTGATGCCGTATTCTTTCAACTCGGCATCCATGCTTTCAGTTAAACGGACGACGGCGGTTTTTGAGACGCTGTAAGCCGCCGTGTAGGCATCGCCTCCGAGAGCCGCGCGCGAAGCGACGTTGACGATGCGCCCGTAACCATTCCGCAGCATATGCGGGATCGCCGCCTGGCACACGACGAAGACCGATCGCGCGTTCAGGTTGAGCATGAAGTCCCAGTCGCCGAGCGAAGTCTCGTGCAGAGGCGTTCCGGCGCGATAGCCGCCCGCAGTGTTGATCAACACGTCAATCCGCCCGAAGCGGCGAGCGATCTCCTCGATTGCCGCGGCGACCGAGTCAGGATCGGTGACGTCGGCCGGCGGAGCGAACAAATGATCGGGCGAGGTGGCCAGATCGGGAAACAGATGCGGAAGCCGGTCGGTCGTTCGATCAATCAGCGCAAGCTGCGCGCCTGCCGCCTGAAATGCTCGCGCGACGGCCACGCCCAGGTTGCCCGCCGCGCCGGTGATTGCAACCACGCGATTGGTGAAGTCGAATTTCATAGCCCTCCTCGAAGAATCCCGGGCGTGCGCTCCCAGGATTGAATGGATCAAGAGGCAGCTTCGGCGAAATGCCGCTTGGCTGTCTCTTGGTTTCTGTTATAAGATCACGCTCGCGATCAAACTTATTCCACAATTTGTGGCTCGCAAGGCGAACATGATCATACATCCGGGCGCGAGTCACATCACGTAACCTGACTCACAGGAGAATTCGGTGCAATTAGCCACGAACACAGCCGAAATTCGCTCGCGCGATCAGGAGCTGACAGCGCTGGTCGGGCAGGTCGCGGCGGGTGATCAATCGGCGCTCGCCACGCTCTATGATACGACGAACCGGTTGGTTTACGGTCTTGTCCTGCGCGTGCTCCGCGATGCGAGCACGGCGGAAGAAGTTTTGCTCGATGTTTATACCCAGGTCTGGCGGCAGGCCGCCAGCTACGACACCGGCCGGGGCACGCCGCTGGCCTGGCTGACGACCATTGCGCGCAGCCGCGCGATTGATCGTCTGCGCTCGGGCTGGCAGGATCAGCAGCGCAAAGAACCGCTCGAATCGCTCGGAGAGGCGCCGGCATCAGCGGCCAGCCCCGAAGATCTGACCGTCGCTTCCGAGCGCCAGCGATTCGTCCGAACCGCGCTCGAGACGCTTTCGCCGGAGCAACGCGAGGTGATCGAGCTGGCTTACTACTCCGGCCTGAGCCACAGCGAGATCGCCGCGAAACTGAATCAGCCCTTAGGCACAGTCAAAACGCGCACCAGGCTCGGAATGATGAAGTTGCGTGAAGCATTGGCGCCAATGCTTGGTCTGGGTTGAGGGGAGGGAACTGATGATGCGCAACCTGGTTGACGAAAGAATCACCGAACAGGCCGCGATGTACGCGCTCGGAATGTTGAGCCAGTCGGAAGCCCGCGCGTTCGAGCGGTGTCTGGCTGAAGGCGAAGGTGGTTACGCCGAAGAGTCTGCGGTATTCGACGCGGTTGTAACCAGCCTGGGGTTGAGCGCGTCTGAACAACTGCCATCCGCAGATATGCGCGAGCGATTGCTGGCTCGCGTCGCCGGCGAAGCGAGTCAAAAGGAAAGAAACGAAGCTGGGGAACGGCCCGCTTCAGCGCCGCCAGAGTTTCATAATGTCAGGCTCGATGAAGGCAAATGGGATCAGGCGGCGGAAGGCGTCTTTGTCAAAACCTTGTTTGTTGATCAAATCAGGGGCACTGTCACATCGCTGGTCAAACTCGAACCCGGCGCGCGATTGCCGCGACACCGCCATCTGGGAATCGAAGAGAGCATTGTCGTCGAAGGCGATTGCCGCGTGAACGGCGAGGTTCTGACGCCGGGCGATTATCGTTGCGCGATGGCCGGGTCAACCGACAGCGAAGTGACTACTGAACACGGGACTACGTTTTTGATGATTACTCCACGAGAGGTGGAGATTCTCGAACCGCAGTGGAATTGTTGATCGAAGAGATTACGGGACGACAGGAGAGACAATTCAGTTGAATCAAGAACGGTTGAGAGCAGAGATGCAGACCGCAGCCGCGCTCTACTCCCTCATCCAAAGACAAACCGAAAGTCGGTGACGGGGGGACGGGGCGAGATTGAATGACATTTCCCCCCCGTCCTTTTATTTGCTGGCCGCCATCGCCTTCGCGCGTTTGATCTGCATCTCGTTGAACAGATGGCCCGCGCCTGCCAGCTTCTCGGTCACGAACAGCACGTAACGAATATCAACCGCGATGGTGCGATTGACGCGCGGATCGAATGCGTAATCGCCGCCCAAGCCTTCGTAATTGCCGTCGAAGACCAGGCCGATGATCTCGCCGCGCCCGTTCATCATCGGGCTGCCCGAATTGCCGCCCGTGATGTCAGTCGTGGCCAGGAAGTTCGCGGGAACGTCGTTCAAACGCGGATCAACGTAGCCGCCGAAATCTCTCTTCTTGTGCAGCTCTTTCAATCCTTCGGGAACATCGAACGGATCTTCGCCGGTGTCTTTCTCAATCACGCCGCCGAGCGAAGTCTGAAAGTCGTAGCTGACGGCGTCGCGCGGCTTGTAGCCTTTGACTTCGCCGTAGGTGAACCGCAGCGTGAAGTTGGCGTCGGGGTAGTAGGGCAGGCCTTTGTTCGCCGCGCGCCGCATCTCCTGAATCCCGGCCACGTAGAGCGGGCGAACTTTTACTACCCCGTTGAGAATCTGGGTCTGTCTACTGGCCAGCGGAGCGTTTTCATCGAACGCCGCAACCACCAGCTTCAGCGCCGGATCGTCAATCGCGCGAATCTCGGCCGCCGAGGCGTTGAAGAGCTTCTTGACCTCGTCGAGCGATTTGAATTTGGTGTTCTCGACGACTTTGCGCGCGAATTCGGCTTCGGCGTTGCGGCGTTCCGTGCCCGATTTGCCCTCGAACAGCTTCTCGACCGATTGAGCCTTTTGATCGGCGGGCAGATCGGCCAGGCGAGCGAGCGCGGCGGCCAGCAGCTTCGCTTCCGATTCCGGCTCGCGCTCTTCCCAACCGGCGCTGAGTTGCGCGATGACTTGCTGCATCACGAAGTCGCTGAAGTTCGGCGACCGTTCGTTGGCGGGCAGATCGCGGTTGACCGCGCGCCCGTAAGCGTATTCGAGCGCGTTGATCAGATCGCCCGAATTGAGCAGATTGCTGAGCGCGCTGTTTTTGGCGCCGATTGAGCTTAGATCGCGGTAGAGGGCTTCGAGCTGCTGGAGCACGTCGCCGTATTTCGCTTTCGCCGCCGGGTTGGCGTCGAGCCATTTTTTGAACTCAGCCTCTTCGGCGCGTTTGCGCTCAACCAGGTTCAACCGCTTCAAGCCTTTGACCGCGCCTTCAAAAGCCTTGAGCGAATTGCTCAAACCGAAGACCTGATCGGCGAAGCGAAGCTTGAGCGCCGGGTCTTTCTCGCCGAGCTTGGTCAACACGTCAAGCTGCTGGCGCAGCGCCGCAATCTGATCGGGCAGTTGAATCTTCTGGCGGTACTCGACCGAATACGATTCGCGGTGACGGAAGGTCGAGCCTGGAAACCCCATCACCATTGCGAAATCGCCTTCCTTGATGCCCGCCGCATTGACCGGCAGAAACTTTTTGGGCTTGAACGGCGCGTTGTCCTTGCCGAAATTTGCCGGATTGCCGTCCGGTCCGGCGTAAGCGCGTAGGAAAGCGAAGTCGCCGCAATGGCGCGGCCACTCGAAGTTGTCCGGGTCGCCGCCGAAATAGCCGATTGATTTCGGCGGAGCATAAACCAGCCGCACATCGCGCAGCGTCTGGTAGGTGTAGAGAAAATACTGGTAACCACCGGAGGCTTCGACGACCTGCGCGCGGATGCCTTCCTTCTCGCGGCTGTTGGCCTTTGCCATCTCCTGTTGTTTGACGGCGATGGCGCGCTGGCGTTCTTCCGGCGTCATTTCCGGTTTGACGGCGGCGAGCATTTCTGCCGTCACTTCTTTGAATTCCTGCGTGACCGAGACGGTGTAACCTTGCGCCGGAATCTCGTCGGCGCGCGTTTTGGCCGAAAATCCGTGGTTGATGTAATCCTTCTCGGTCGAGCTGGCGCGCGTGACTGCCGAAAAGGCCACGTGATGGTTGGTCAGGATCAAGCCTTCGGGCGAAACAAATGAGCCTGTGCCGCCGATGCTGATTTGCAGGATGGCGTCTTTCAGGCTCGGTTTGGCCGCGCTGTAAACGTCTTCGGGCTTAAGCTCGAAGCCGCGCTTCTTCAACTGCGCGAGCGGCAGCTTGTCGAGCGAATCGGGCAGCCACATCCCTTCGTCGGCGAGCGAGGCGAAGGGCGAGAGCGCCAGTGAAAGGACAATCAGAGTTACGATCAGTGACTTACGAAACATTGAGCAGCTCCTTATCGAAAATATTCAGGATGACGATGATGACGAAGATGACATACGAGCGAGTATAACTTGAAGTTGTTATCCTGTTTTGACTGCGACTTGAGTGACGTAAATTTTCTGTAAAAATGCCGCTCTTCAGCGCGAGCGCAGAAAATCGGCGCGATTCATTTTCAACAGCCTGCACGCAGCTTCGTAGACATCCTCTTCGGAGATCAACTGGACGTGAGGCGCGCGGACGTGCTGGTTGCGATTGCCGAGCAGGTCGCGCGCAGTTGGATTGACGGATACTGAAACGGCGACGACGGGCGCGCCCGCCGCTGCGGCGACGTGGGCCGGGCCGCTGTGATTGGCGATGAACAGGCTCAATCGTGCGGCAGCCGAAACGAAGTCCGCGATCTTCGGGGATTGGATGGCGATAGCATGTTTCGCGGGCAGCATCGCCACCAGACGCTTCGCCAGTCCGCGCTCGTTGGGGCCTGCAAAAGCTAACACACGAGCGTCGAAGTTGTGAATCATCCGCGCGCCGATCGAGGCGAATCTTTCAATCGGCCATCGCGGCTCGCCCGCGCCCGCGCCGGGATGAATGCCGACCAGCAACTCGCCGAGCGCGACGCCGTGCTTGCCGAGCAGTTTCTCCACGTGCTCGTCCGATTCACGGCTGGTGGCGATCCGCGGCTCGGCCTCGACGGGGCGCACGCCCAGCGGCTCGAGCTTTTTCAAATACTCGTGTGCGGCGTGCGTGAGCGTCGCAGGTTGGTTGCCGAGCGCCTGCGACAGACGATCCAGCAGAGCGTCAAAGCCGCCGTTCGATCTCTTCGATTTACCCAGGCGTTCACGCGGATGGGCGAATTGCAGGACGATGCCCGCTTCGGTGTTCGCTTTGAATTCGACGGCGAGATCGAAGTAGCTTCTGCGCAATTCGCCGAGCGATTTCGTCGTGCGATAAAACTTGCGCGGGTTGAGAATCTCCGCGCCGCGAAACCTGCTGATGGACAGAACCTCATCCGCGCATCCCGCGAGCCGCAGCAGATCGGCGGCGGTTGGGCTTGAAGCAATGGTGATCCTCGATTGGGGCAGATGTTGGCGGAGAGAACGGAGCGCGGGCAGCGCCAGAGTGGTTTGCGATAAGCCGGCGATGTGAATGACCAGGATGTGTTGCGGGTCGGAGGGCATTCGAGTCAGCTCAGGAGATGTCGCTCCAGTAGCGAGCATCTACGAACATTTCAAGGTGTTTGGCATTGTTTGTGGCGACGATGACTGTGTGACCTTTATCTTTCAGGAAAGCTGCCTGGGCGGCGAGGATTACGTCGGCGTCGAGAGCGGCGTCGCTCGAAGTTGGCTTTCCAAGCCTGCGCGATTGCGCCCAGAACTCGGCGGCTCTGAGCATCGTCCAGGTATTGATCCGAACATAGCCGAGCGAGCGTTTGAGGCTGTTTAATTTCGCGATGCCCTTGATCTTTCCGGCGCGGATCAATTCACGGCGTAGCTCATAATCGGCGATCTCGGGTACAAACACTTCGACCTTCTTACCGAGTTGGCCTTCCAACCACTCATTACATTCTTCGCTAGCGGCTGACCATTTCGGATTTGTAACGAGGCCTAACGGTCCGGTATCAAGCAAAATGATTTGGCTCATGGGAACAGTTTCCGGGTAGTGAACCGATCTTCATCGAGAGCTCTCACGAGAAATTCCATCGTCTCGCGTTGCTCTTCTGCATCGCTCTCATCCTCGCGCCAGGATCGAAGTAGCGCAATTGCTTCCTCGAAGTTACAAGTTGGCAGCTCGAAAGGCTGGTCGTCCGGCGAGATCGCAAACTGGTCAATCTCCGGCAGCGATTCCGGCTCAAGTTCCGCAACTTCTTCCCATTCAATTTTGTCTTGTGGAGTCATATCGCACCTCCTTGTGGTTAAATCAACAACAAGCTTCGCCCGGTCATCTCTGCCGGTTTTTCAATGCCGGGCAATTCTAACACTGCCGGCGCAATGTCTTCGACCGAAACGCCAACAAACCACCTCAGTTTGTTTGGGCTTTTCATCTCCGGTTTCAGATCGCCAGCAATCACTCCTTCTTCTGCAACTGCCCGGCAACGGCATCGGTCGCCTTCCTCACCACCTCTGGGTCGCCGAGATAGAAATGGCGGATCGGCTTCAGATCGGCTTCAAGCTCGTAAACCAGCGGGATGCCGGTTGGGATGTTCAACCCGACGATCTCTTCGTCCGAAACGCCGTCGAGATATTTGACCAGCGCGCGCAGGCTGTTGCCGTGCGCGGCGACGATGACGCGGTTGCCTTCGCTGAGCGCGGGCGCGATGGTTTCGTGCCAGTAGGGCAGAAAGCGCGCGACCGTGTCCTTCAGGCATTCGGCCAATGGCAGCTCTTCTGGTTTGAGCGATGCATATCGCGGGTCTTTGCCCGGATGCCGCGGATCGCCGGGCGCGAGCGGCGGAGGCGGAATGTCGTAACTCCGCCGCCAGATGTTGGTCTGCTCCAAGCCGTGCCTGGCTGCGGTCTCGGCTTTGTCGAGTCCCTGCAGCGCGCCGTAGTGTCGCTCGTTCAACCGCCAGCTCTTGTAAACCGGAATCCACAGCAAGTCCATCTGCTCGAGCGCTAGGTTGAGTGTTTTGATCGCGCGTTTGAGAACCGAAGTGAAGGCCACGTCGAACGTGTATCCGGCCTTCTTCATTTCGTCGCCGGCGGAGACGGTTTCCCGAACGCCCTTCTCGCTCAGGTCAACATCGGTCCATCCGGTGAAGCGGTTTTCGCGGTTCCAGTCGCTTTCGCCGTGCCGCAAAAGGACGAGAGTCTTCATCAATAATGCTCCTTCGTGATTGGTGATAAAAGATTCGGTATGCACTGAGGCGGCATAATAGCAATCGGGCGCGGTTTGTAAAAGTTGGAGCGCGATGGCGTGTTTGCGCGCTCCTCGATTCTGTTTGCATCTCCCACGTTTTGATTTAGACTACTCCCGCTTTCGCGCTGTTCTTTTATCAGTCCATACAAACCACCGGGGCGAAACGCGGAATTATTTTCTGCACAAAACAGAGAACAGACACCAATGACATTTTGTACCAACTGCGGCAATCAACTGAATGCGGGCGCGACGAAATGCGAAGCCTGCGGAGCAACTGCGGTCGCGGTCAAACCGACGCCGCCGGAGGCCCCGATGTCCGGCGATCCGTCGGACTTTGACGCGCTGAAGACGCAGGTCTCAAATCCGGGCGCCGGCAGCGATTACTCGACGATCTCGCCCGCCACTTTACCGCTCTCGGTTGCGATAGGCGCGCAGAGCGGGCGAGTGCTCGGCGGACGCTACAAGCTCGAACAGTGCATCGGCAGCGGCGGGATGGGCGAAATTTACCGCGCGAAGCGGATGCACATCGGCGACACGGTGGCGGTCAAAGTCCTGCGCCCGGACGTGGTCGAGAACGAAAAATCGCGCCAGCGCTTTTACCGCGAAGCCCGCGCCGCCGCGATGCTCCATCATCCGAACGCCGTGGTCATTCACGATTTCGGCGAAGACGATGACGGCACGGCATACATCGTGATGGAGCTGCTGGTCGGACAGAGCCTGCGGCAGTTGCTGGTCGAGCAAGGCTCGATCAATTCGGCTCGCGCCTACGGGATCATGCGCCAGGCTTGCGCCGCGCTCGACGCCGGGCATCGCAACGGCATAGTTCACCGCGACATCAAGCCCGACAACATCATCCTGCTCGATTCGCACGACGATGTAGACCACATCAAAATCCTCGATTTCGGCATCGCCAAGGTTCTGGACAAGGCGCTGGACACGCTCAGCCTCGAACAGCGATTGACCAACGTCGGCTCGGTCATCGGCACGCCGCATTACATGGCGCCCGAACAATGCCAGGGCGAAGAGGCCGATGCGCGCTCGGATATTTACAGTCTCGGCGTGGTGCTTTACGAACTGCTCACCGGCGTCGCCCCGTTCATTGCCAAAACGCCGACGGGGGTGGCGATCAAACACGTCACCGAAAAGCCGCGTCCGTTGCGCGAGCTGAAACCGAGCATTCCGGAATCGGTTGAGCGGGTAGTACTGCACGCTCTGGAAAAAGACCCGAACGCGCGACCCCAGACTACGCTCGAACTGGCGCGCGAATTCGACGCCGCGCTCGCGAATGAATCGGATACTTTGCGGTTTGCCAGAAGCGGTGAGCACCTGGAGGTGGACACCCTGAAGTTCGCCCAATCCCGTGAGCCGGAAATTTTGCCGAAAGCTCCTGAGATCGGCGGCCAGCTCGTCGCCGACGCTCCGCCGCAGAGTTACGAAACTGCCGTTTCGATTCCACCGGCAGCGACCGATCAACTGAAGCCATCGAGCGAGGCGACCACTGATCAACTGAAGCAGGCCGACGAAGCCGCCACCGAATTGCTCAAGCCGTCCGGCGTCACGGCTGAACAAACGTTGGCAACGCCGGATTTGAAAACCCAGGCAATGCAGCAGGCTGAGATGCGGCAACAGACAGCAGCTCCCGCGCCGGTTAAAGAAGAGAAGAAAAAATCGGAGACTAAATCCGCGCGAGTCGCCGCTCCTCCGAAGCTTGCCGCACCTCCTGCGGCGAAATCGAAAACGCCTTTGTTGATAGGCGTCGGCGCGTTGGTGATCGGACTGATCGGTTTGGGCGCGTTGTGGCTCGGCTCGGGCAAATCGCAGACTGAAACGGCAGCCACGACCGCTTCGGCATCGCCGGGGGCATCCACCCAAACATCGCCGTCAGCGACTTCCGCCTATCCCGAAGTGAAAGCGCCAGAAGGAATGGTCTACGTGCTCGGCGGAGTGTTGCGCGTCGGACGCGACGACGGCCACGAGAACGAGCGGCCGGCGCACGTCGTCACGGTCAAGCCTTTCTTCATTGATCGCACAGAGGTGACGAACGAGCAGTATCAAAAGTTCATTGACGAGAAAGGTTACCCGCCGCCGCCAGCGTGGGGCGGCAATCATTTCCCCGAAGGCGCTGGCGCTTTGCCCGTGACCGACGTGACCTGGGAGGACGCGAACGCTTACGCGCAATGGGCGGGCAGGCGTTTGCCCACCGAAGAAGAATGGGAGTTCGCCGCGCGCGGCGCGGACGACCGCCGCCTCTATCCGTGGGGCGAGAAATGGATCGCCGATGCGGGTAACGTGAAGGCGGACGAGAAAGATGTGCGGCAAATGGCTCCGGCCGGACAATTCCCGAAAGGCGCCAGCCCATTCGGCGTGCTCGATCTTTCAGGCAACGCCTGGGAGTGGACTTCGAGCGATTTCAAGGAATATTCCGGCGGCAAGGTCAAGTTGCCTGAAGGATACTCGAATCTGAAGGTCATTCGCGGCGGCTCGTACGACCAAGTTCCGAAATATGCCACCGCCACCTGGCGCGTTGGCTGGCCCGCGACGCGCAAGGATTGGCCGGATCCCAAGCGGATTGATTACGCGAAGACGGGATTCCGCCTCGCGCAGGATGCGGAGAGCCAGTGAAGGTTCGGTGACGGAATGGACTTCGAGAGCCGCGCGTCTCGTTTGGTAAAGATCGCCGATCAAAATCGGCCATTGTCATCAGGAAGTATTGCTTATGAAGAGACAACTGATTCCCCACATCGCAGCAGTCCTGGTGTTGATTCTCTTCTCATCGCTCAACGCCGCATTCAATGTTTACGCTCAGAGCGGCAGCGGCGAGTTGCCCGGAGCCAAGCCGACTCCGACTCCGAAAGGCGGCGCGAAGGGGCCGTCGAAACCGGCGGCGCCGGCCACTCCGGCGCTCAGCTTCAATCAGGAGATGAAAGGCCGGCTCGATCCGCGAGCTTCGGAAAAAGGCGCGGCCGGAACTTATTTCGAGGAGTACCTCCTCAACGCCAGGAGCGAAGACTGGCTGGCGTTCCGGCTGGAGAGCGAGAACCCATCGCTGGGTCTGCAAATCCTCGATAAAGACAAGGCGGAGGTCGCAATCACGAAAGATTCTGCGACCGGCGAGTTCAAGCTCAACACTCCAGGTGGAGGTCTGCCTGCTGACGGCGAATACCGTGTGCGGGTGACCGGCGCGGTCAGCGGCAGAACCGGCGTTCCCTTCACGCTCAAAGTCAATCGCCTCGGGTTGACGACCAACATTTACAACGAACGATTTAACCGGATCGTGCTCAATTTCCGTGAAAACGACGCGGCCTCGGTTGACGAGACTCAGACGAAGCTCGAAGAGCTGGCGAGCGCCGACCCCAATCGCGCTGGCGCTTTCGAGCTGCTCGGCATCATCTATCTCTACAATCGCCATGACGTGCAAAAAGCCGAGCAGTCGATGGAGCAGGCCATCAAGCTCAAAGGCGTGGCGGTCGTCAAAATCACTTTCGACAGCCAGTGGCGCAAAATAGCCAGACTGAGGTCGGGCAAATTCGATTGGGAAGACGCGCGAACCGGCTGGCTCAGAATCCGTCCGGGGGAGCTTGTGCTCACCGACCCGTCGAACAAGACGCTCGCTACCTTGAACGGCGCGCAGGTCAAAGAGCTGTCGAAGATCGTCACCGCGACCAGCTTTATGGTTCAAATCATTGTCGGAAATGTGCGCAGGCCGTTCATCTTCGCGCCGGGCAGTAAAGAATCGGCGGAGGCCGATCTGGTCGTAAAACTGATAACCAATCACGTGATGAGGAAGACCAACTGATGAGCCTCTGGGGAGGGAGATTCACCGGCGAGACTGACAAACACTTCGCGGCCTTCAACGCCAGCTTCCGTTTCGACCGCCGTTTGATCTTCGCCGATTTGCGAGCTTGCGCCGTTCACGCCGAAGCTCTGGGTCGCGCCGGAGTCTTGCAGCAATCGGAAATCGTCGCCATCACCGAGGGCTTGAAGAAGATCGGCGAGTTGGCCACCGAGCCTGGCTTCCTCGACCGCCCGGAATTTGCCTCGACTGAAGACGTTCACTCTTTCATCGAATCCCGCCTGATCGAACTCATCGGACAGACCGGTTACAAGCTCCACACTGCCCGCAGCCGCAACGACCAGGTCGCGGTCGCCACGCGGTTGTTTCTGCGCGAAGAGATTGAGCGGATTGACGCCGCGATGCGCGAGGCGCAGGTCGCTCTCATCGAGCTGGCCGAACGTTATACTGGCGATCCGATCCCCGGCTACACGCATCTGCAAAAAGCACAGCCCGTGCTGTTCGCACATTTCCTGCTGGCCTATTTTCAAATGCTTGCGCGCGACCGCGAGCGGATGGCCGATGTCAAAAAGCGCGTGAACGTTTTGCCGCTCGGATCAGGCGCATTGGCGGGCACGAACTTCGCGGTTGACCGCGAATGGATGGCTGCCCAGCTTGGCTTCGACGGCGTGACGCGCAACAGCCTGGACGCCGTCAGCGACCGCGATTACGTCATCGAATTCGTGAGCGCGGCGGCGTTGACGATGATGCACCTGTCGCGGCTGGCCGAGGATTTGATCATCTACTCGACCCAGGAGTTCTCAATTATCAAACTCGGCGACGCGATTGCCACGGGCAGCAGCCTGATGCCGCAGAAGAAGAACCCCGATTCGCTGGAATTGATTCGCGGCAAATCGGCGCGGGTCTTCGGCCATCTGACGGCATTGCTGGCGCTCACGAAAGGCTTGCCGCTCGCTTACAACAAGGATTTGCAGGAAGACAAAGAAGCCCTCTTCGACACGATTGATACGCTCACCGGCAGTCTGCGCGTCGCAGCCACCGTGCTTCGCCACGTCGAACTGAACCGCGAGCGGGCGCGCCAGGCAGCCATCGCCGATTACACCAACGCCACAGACCTCGCA
>Ga0247727_10009063_pt1 | contig 18210 bp, 19 predicted proteins | sample WisWelCaveWW1625_FD_202498 | JGI IMG/M metagenome (GOLD analysis project Ga0247727, IMG submission 202498) | Biofilm microbial communities from Wishing Well Cave, Virginia, United States - WW16-25 | ecosystem: Environmental > Aquatic > Deep subsurface > Groundwater > Cave microbial mat | place... | reverse complement strand
CTCTTTTGATACCATTGTATATCAGAATCAAATTCATACAAAACATAATGAAGTGCTTCTCGAAGTCTCATTTTCTCGATACTTGTACTAACATTTGATATCAGAGACTGTAATTTGCTTAGAATCCACTTGTCCTCCGCCTGCAAATTGGTTGGTTTTCCGGGTTTTATCTTTGAGCATTCCTCTAATAATGAAACAAGCTTGTTCTTTATTCCATGCACTGATTCTAGATTAAAATCAGCATCTTGCAATAATTCAGCTGATATGATTATTGCAAGCCTGATTGGATCTGCGCCATAGTCACGAATCGCCTGTCGCAGTGGAATGATATTTCCCATGCTCTTTGACATTTTTTTACCATCCATCAAAACAGAACCATTTACAACTATCTCACAAGGCCATTTCTCTTCAGGAAATATTGCAACATGGTTTAGAATAAAAAACGTCAAATGGTTTGGAACAAGATCTCTGCCAGAATGTCTCGAATCAACAGGATAAAAGTAAGAAAATTCATTTTTTATTTCATCTACTATAGCTTTTGGAATTTTAGTAACTTCGGCAACCTTCACTACACTGCCTTTTCCAAGAAAAATACAATCAAAAAACTCCTTTGATAATGAATCAGCTGATATCTTTCCTTCATTTACAAACTTTGCAATAATGTAATATGCCATGTAAATTACAGAGTCTGACAAGCTTTCAACAATCCAGTCCTTATCCCATGGAAGCTTTGTACCAAGTCCATGCTGTCTTGCACAAGCTCGTTCTCGCAACCATCCTATAACATAATTAAATTCAGGCCGTATCTCTGGTGGCAAAATGCTCATTTTATCAAGACACCTTGTTGCCTTTTCCTTCCAGGATTTGTCACCATAATTTAGAAACCATTGATTGGTCAGAATTTTAACAACACATTCAGCACCACAACGACATCTTACAGGAGAATTTGTTAATTCCAAAAGAACATCTGAATACTTTTTTTCAGCTAACCATTTTTTGATGGCATCTTTAGCTTCAGAAACCTTTTTTCCTGCAAACTGTTCGGTATTTTGTTTTAAAACGCCACCATAGAACTCTTTTCCATAGATCTCCTCAGTTGCCTGTTCAAGTTTTGGATCATTTTGGTCCTTTATGCTAAGTCTTTCAACTGCCTCTTTTGCAGGAAACTCGCCATATCCCTCAGTTTGTATAATTGAAATAGGTCTGATTAGCTGATACTCAGAACCTTGAGGCTGATCTTTCTTAAAATCAAGGAGTGCCTGATAGTCAAATGGTGCATGAGCTGGAACTGACATTACAAGGCCAGTCCCAGTGTTTGATTTTACAAAGCTGGCCTCAAGTATTGAAATCTTTTTGTTTTTGTGTGGGACAGTTACCTCTTTTCCAACAAGCTCAGAACCTGAAATCTCACCGTCATAGCTAATCTTTCTATCCAAAAATTCCAGCTTGCGTGCACACTCTGCACTTAGAATCCATTTTTCTCCATCAACTGTTACCTTTTTGTAATTTATATCAGGATTCACCCACAGGTTTGTAACGCCAAACAAAGTTTCTGGTCGTAGTGTCGCAGTTGGTATGATATAATCACTAAACATGAACTTGATCAAGATGTATTCAGTAAAGTCTGGCTCTACATCACCAAGTGTGTCATGTTGTGATACAGGATTTTGATCCTTCGGACACCATCCTACTGGATGAGATCCTTGAATGATTAGATTTTTTTCTTTTAATGTATTTATTTGCCACTCGATAAACTTTTGATATACAGAATCTATTGTTGTAAATTCTCGGCGCCAGTCAATAGAGTAACCCATCTCTATCATGCCAGCTTTAATCTCTTCATGAAAGTAATTTGCAATCTTTATTGGTTCAGAAAATGTTTTGATGTCTTTATCAGGAACATGATAGATGTTTTTTAGTCCATCAATAATTTCAGAATCTCCAGCTTCAACTCTTTTTGCCATGCCAAGAATTGGGGTTCCTGTATAGTGAAAACCCATTGGAAACAACACATTGTATCCTTTCATTCGATAGAATCTTGCATGAACATCAGCTATTGTGTATGTTCTGCCGTGTCCAATGTGCTGTGGTGAGTTTGGATAAGGATATGCTACTGTAATGAATTTTTTTTCTTTTTTATTTGGATCTGCTTCAAATTGTTTAGCTTCAATCCACCTTTGTCTCCATTTTTTTTCAATACCTAACCAATCTAATTCCATGTGGTTTACACTATTCCAAAACCATTGATTTTGCTTTGTTGATGGCCTCATCTTTTTTAGACTTGTTTGGTCCTCCCCCTTGAGCAAATCTTGGATTGCCTCCTCCATAACCTCCAAGTATTTGGGAGATTGCTTTTGCTATATCGCCTGCTTTGTTCTGCTTTGAGGCCTCTTCTCCTGCATGAATTATTGTCCTAACTTTTCCACCTTCTTCAAAAACTCCGCAATATACTATTCTTGGATCGTGCTTTACCAACTCTTCACCAAAATTAATGTGAAAATATTCATCATAGTGGTCATTTGCAGTATAGACAAATTTCCTAGATTTGACTTCAAATACATAAATTTTATTATCTTTCAGTGCAATTAAATCCGGTTCGTAAACTTGCCGAAGCAAAGCTGGAATCTTTTCTCTAGATTCTTGTTTTCGTTGTTCTCTTAGTTTGTCGCTTTGTTCTTTTACAGCTTTTTCATGTAACTGTTTTTGCAATTCTTCCGCATGTTTTTTGATATACTCACGAGCTGCTTTTCCAGCTACAAACTCTAGTCGAACCACACCATCTTGAATTCTTTTTGTTCTTGTAATTTTGATAAGCTCAACATCTTTTGTACTCTTGACATGTGTTCCACCACACGCCTCTACATCAAAATCTTTAATTGAAACAATTCGGACTGACTTTACTGGAACAATTCCACCTTGGTAAATTCTAAATCCATATTTTTGTTCTGCTGTTCCCCTATCGAAATTTTGAATTATTATTGGAATGTTTTCTTTGACTTTAGCATTTGCAAGCTCTTCAATTTTTGCAACTTCTTCCTTCGTTAAAGCAGAGTGATGTGTAATGTCCAGTCTTGCATGATCTTCTTCTTTAAATGCAGAATGCTGCCAAACCCATGAACCTAAAACATTCCGAGAAGAAGAATTGAGAATATGTGTACTGGTATGATGTTTTGTAATTTCATCTCTTCTTTTTGAATCAATTACACATGAAACAGCTTGTCCTTCTTTTGGAATTCCGCCTTTTAGCTCATGTACTATGATATTCCCATGTTTGTTTACATCAACAACATCAAACCCAGCAATTTTTCCATAGTCTGGTTCCTGTCCTCCACCCCTTGGATAAAACGAAGTTTTATCAAGAATTACAAATTTTTTATTTATTACTTTTAAAACCTTAGCTTCAAATTCGGCCGGATCTTCTCCATAATATAACGCAATTGTATCTGGAATTCCATCTAAATTGAGGATCTCCTTTTTCTCTACTTTTTCTGATTGATGTAAACTAGACAGTCTTTCATAAAATGTTGAAGGTATCTCTGAAATTATTTGCTCTTGTTTTAAGAAATCTGGTGTTATGCCATCAGATTCGTATAGTCTAATTAAATCATCTACTGTGAGCATTTTATTTTGTGTCTTTAGAGTATTTGCAATGCCTTTCATTCTTGTTTTTGATTCACCATATCTTTCCCTTTCTATTCCAATTATCGTCTTTACATCATTTCGTGTTTCATCAAGTTCATGATATGTAGATTTAAGATAGTCAATATGCATATCAGCTAATTCTTTCAAATCAAGATTCCATCCAAATCTGTCCATTGTAGCTATCACCCTTCGTAAGATCATGCGTAGGTTGTAACCTCCACCAACATTACTTGGCAGAGCACCATCAGAAATTGCAAATACCAGCGTCCTCAGATGGTCAGCAATGAGGTAAATTCCCTCAAGCGGTGCTATTATTTTGTTGTATTTTGCTTCATCAATCTTTGTTTGTTTTGTAGCACTTTTCCTGACTTGTGTCAGATCCGTTGATTCTCTGAGTCCTTTTGATATGGCAGTGAAGTATTCTTGTAACAGCTTAGGCTCTACATCAATACCTACCGTTTCTATCAGATTTTTTGTGATTGGACCAAAACAGCAGTCATATGCGGTAGGGGTACCCATGGTAATCCAAGCAAACCGCTCAAGGCCTGCTCCCATATCAATTATTTTTTGATCTAAAACTGAGTAGCTGTTCAGATCTCCACCAAACTCTGTAAAGACTGCATTTCCAAGTTCAAGGCCTCGCACAAAATATTCTAAAGAAGATCCAAACGAACCTCCACCTACCCAGACATCCTCAACAAATACAACTTCTTTTTTATCAATACCAAACTTTTCAGTCAAAAGTCTAAAGTCTAGTTCAATACATTTGTCCTTCCAATATCCTTGTGAGTTTGGTATGCTATGTTGGCCAATCATACAAAAGCTGGAAAAGTGTCTACCTGTAACCCCTACATTTTCAATATCTTTGAATCTAAGACAAGTCTGAGGTACAACTAATGGATTTGCAGGAAATTCAAAAACAACTTTTGATCCCATGACCCTTTGAAAGTCAACAATTGATGCTATCGTAAAATACAAATCATCCCGCCACCTGCATACTACAGGATATCTACTTACTGATTTGTGGCCATTTTGCACAAAAAATGATTCTACTTCTTTCCATGCTTGAACATAATCAAACCTTTTCTTTGTTGGAGGGTTTCCTATGAATGAGTAGTTATTTTCAGAATCCTCTGGACAAAAGCTTTGGGTTTGGTCCAAAGTCCAAAAAAATCGTTTACACTTTGTGCATGACTTGCGCACAAACCCTTTTTCTTCAAACAGAGATACTTTGTAATACCTCTCAGGATCAGAGGAAAACTTTGCAAGAATTTGACTTTTATCCATCTTTGAGAAGTTTTCGGTTTGACCGATATTAAGCATTCTGAGGCGACAAATTAAATACAATCATTTTCAAAAGTTTGCTATGTTTGGTAAAAATAAATGGAAAGAAGGCGATTATGTATTTTCATCCAAATCTGACGGAGAGTACAAGAATGTCATAGTTGGTGTAGTGACAGGCGTTGAAGATTCAAAGATGGGTGTAAATGGCATTATAATAAACGCGGTTGGCCTAAAAAACAAAATTTCACAGGGAAAAGCTGGTCCGAGGTCTGAAGAGATCCTAAAAAACCCCAATCCAACTAACTGTATACTAGCTCTGATCTATAGAGTTGAACACGAAAATTTTACAGGTATTTTGGATGTAAACTCAGATCCTGTGATAAAAATAGACAAGAAAGCATATTCAGTTATTGATGGATGGGTCCGAGAATCACTACCTGAGATGATAAACAATGTTCTTTCTCTCCCAGATGGTTCAGAAAAAGATCAAGCAAAAAGAATTCTCAAACAAAGAATGGACACCTTATACGATAAAGAACTGAAAAAGCATCTATACTCTATATGTCGAAGTCTTAAGATTCTTACTTAGTCATACCTTGGCAACTTTCCGTACTTGTCAAACATCTTTTGTACGCCATCTTTATATTTTGCAAGTAAACAGGTTTTGAATCAAAATACACGCGGTTTCTCCATAGTTTTATATTATGCCTAAAGCAAAACCCGTTTACTATGGAATACGTATACGCTGCATTGCTTTTACATAAGCAGAAAAAGGAGATCAACGAAGCTAACATTACTAATATAATCAAAGCCTCTGGCGCTGAGGTAAAGGAAGCTCAGGTAAAGGCACTTGTGGCTGCACTTGCAGACATAAATATAGACGAAGCAATCAAGGCAGCCCCAGTGGCTGTTGCCGCAGCACCAGCCGCACCAGCAGCTGGCGGAAAGGAAGAAAAATCAAAGGAAGTTGAGACTCCATCTGCAAAGACCGAAGAACAAGCAATGGAAGGCCTCTCAGCACTGTTTGGTTAAAAAAAATCATTTTTAAATTCTCTTTCTATTCTAACCGTTGTTGATCTCTAAACATTATTTAACATACGTTACAATAATGTGTTGGTTTGCCAGAATTATCGCTCTCAATTCAGACTCTTATTTATGCATTGGATCTTTTTGGAACAATGGCATTTGCTGTGACTGGTGCTTTCAAGGCTATTGAACACAAAGCAGACATTGTAGGGATAATAATTCTGGCTACAATAACTGGAGTAGCTGGTGGTACTCTAAGAGATATAATACTGGGTAAGTTTCCACCAAACTCGCTTTCAGATCCTTGGTATGTTGTAATCACTGCTTCAACAGCAGTCGCAATATTCTTCTTGTACCCAAAAATTCAAAAACATTGGAATCTGTTTTTAAAATTTGATGCACTCGGCCTTGGAGTATTTACAATAATAGGAGCTACCTTTGCGTACCATATTTTTGGAATGAACTTTCTTGCGATAGCGTTGTCAGGAATGCTTACAGCAGTAGGAGGAGGAATCTTACGTGACGTTTTTGTAAATGAAGTGCCGATTGTATTTGTAAAGGAACTCTATGCTTCTGCAAGTTTTGTAGGAGTCTTGGCTTTCTATATTCTTCTAAGTTTGGGAGCAGAATTATATGTGGTTACAATAGCTAGTATGGTAATTACCACAATACTCAGGCTTGTCGCAATGAAATACAATTGGAACCTGCCAAAGGTAAGAGAAAAAATTTAGAACTTTCTAATTTGCTGTGCTCAAGCTTTATCTGAACTTGATAATTCGGATTCTATTCTGGAGAATAATTCTTAGCTTTTGCTGCAAGTGCTCTTGCTTGTGCGTGAGCTTTTTGTAACACTTGCTCTCTGGTTTCATCTGTAAGATATCCAGCTTCTATTGCAAGAGATTTTGCTCCCTGTGACGCCTTGGAAAGTAACGGTATGATGTTTTCTTTTGTGACATAGCTTATCTCTATAGAAAGCGATAATGCTTCTTGGTGTGCTTGTGCAAAGGCCTTTCGATACTTTTCCACATCTATTACCATCTCATCTTTTGCGTAGAGAACGCCATCGGCTATTGCTGTGTCTAGTGAGATACCCGCCTCTACTGGCTTGACATCAAGTTTGCTTAATAATGTAGCAAGCTTTGCAGAAATAACACCGCCCTTTTTAGCTGCAGTGGAATCTTTTGTTATCCAAATTGTTCCCTGATCAATTTTTGTAGCAATTCCTGCTTCCTTGAAATCAGTAAGTATTGGACCTGGCGTGATGCCTGTGTTTCCTGCCTTTATTACTACATCAATACTGGCTACATCTCCACCACGTGCAGGCAACATTATCTTGTTTTTGCCAAGCAGAATGTTTAGCTTAAACGGACTCATATTTGTAAACATTAAAACACACTGGCCAACTAGTTTATCCAACATCTTTTCAACTGAAGGAATTTTTAGTCCTGCAAGTGCCTTTTGTGCTACCTTGTCCTTTATACTGAGAATCTCTACTTCGCCTTTGAACTTTTTCCTTAAAGGTAATAGCTGTGATGATCTTACTTTTTCCATCCGTACAAGTGCAATAACGTTGTACTTTTTGGGAAGTTCTTGAAGTTGTTGATACATCTGAGTTTTCTTTTGTGGATAATGGGTTCTGTTTTGGTGCATTTTACTTCTTTTCTACCTGTGGTTGCTTAACGAGCTTTCCCATTGTTGTCTTTACCATAATTTTTTTAATGTTCTTATCCCCGCCTGGGAGCTTCTTTTCTACCATACTTATTACAGTACTAGCATTTGCCGCCAAATCATTATCTGTCATAGTTTCATCGCCAATCTTACAGGCAAGTGAGAGCGAGTTTCTTAGTCTTACCCGTATAGAAGATCGGAATCTTTCCAAAATAGAGTCAATAGGAGCATTGAAAGCAACAGGAGTTGGCATCTTGCCTCTTGGACCCATGAACTGACCAAGAGTCTTACCAACTGTTGCCATGAGTTGTGTATCTGATAAGAAAAAATCATAACCGTTTATCAGCTTACGAGATTCACGTTTGTTTGCACCTACTTGATTTAGTTCAGCTCCATCAACCACTCTATCAGCCTTTGCACCCTTTGCTTTCAAGCCTAGGTCGCCTGATGCAACCACGCATACAGATGCTGGTTGGGCCATCGTTTTTGGAAGCTGGACAGTCTCATTTATTGCAAAACCCTTCTTAACATCAATATCCTTGAAAACCATTATCAGCTCTATCGCTTGTTTAAACTTGCGTTCTTTCTGACCCGTCTTAGCTTCTTTTATCATCTGTACCAGCTGGGCTTCGTTAATCATTACGCAAACTTTTCTGGGTTGCCTATTTAAAATCGTTTACAGGTTAAGACCCAAAAATGATCAGCTTAATCTAAAAATTTCACATTATTGAGTTTATGTTGTAAGAACAAAATTTTCTAGAACGAAAACTTACATTTATTAAATCGTAACAAAAACTAGCTCGCACAGCCTTGCACAAATTTGATGAACTAGATATGAAGATCCTTACTGAACTTACAAGGGATGGTAGTGTTTCAGTTCCTAATCTATCGAAAAAACTCGGAATCAACACTTCTGTTTTGTACAGTAGAATAAAGCGATTGATCAAAAAAAAACTGATTACAAAATTTACCATTGTTGTAGATGAATCATTAATAGGCATAGGTGTCAGAGCCACAGTAGGAATAAATCGTGATCCAAAACTCAAAGATCCGATTCACAAAGCCCTTTTGAAGACTTCAGAGGTGATAATGATATCTGAGGTAACAGGCAGGTTTGATATTATAATCACAGTACGTGCCAAGAACTTGGAGGAACTACATACTGTTGTTATAGAAAAGATTGGTAAGATTGATGGAATTCAAAATACAGAAACCTTTGTGGAATTACAACGAACCGATAAAGATCCAGTCTACGACACAACAGAATAATCTACTTGAACTTTTCGTCCCACTTTCCAGCATTAATTTCTACTGTAACCTCTTTTGGGTTTTTTCCGTCAATTTTGATCCCCAGTGGTAAGCAAGTTCCAACAATCTCTTTTGTAGCTGCTTTGAGATCTTGGGCATAGGAAGAATCAATTTTTAACTTTGCAACCTTAATTATAGAATCCATCTTCACGTCGCCGACCCAAGTGGCACCTGAAGTTCCAGAACCTTTCTGTAAGCCGGCCTCCTTTAAAATAAGAGCTGATGCGGATGGAATACCAACCTCAACTGTCCACTGTTTTGTTCCTTTATCAACCGTAACTGTAACGGGAACTTTCATTCCTTCAAAGTCTTTTGTTTTATCATTAATTGCACTTACAATTTGTAAAATATTAACACCCAGTGGACCAAGCGTCGGACCAAGTGGTGGTCCAGCATTTGCCTGTCCTCCTGTTACAAGTGCAGAAACAGTCTGAATATCTGTCATAATTTTTCCTTCCCTAAATCTATAAATTTAATCCTTGCTACGATGTTGAAAGCTTTAGGTAGTTCGCGTCAACGGTTACTGGTAGCTGGTACGGTGCATCAAGCAAAATTACTGTCGCTTCTTCTTTATCATGATCAACTCTAGTAATTGTTGCTTTCATACCCTTAAATGGTCCCCCTATGATCTCAACAACCTTATCTACAGCAAGTTCGGATACTGTTGATTTCTTGATTAGGTATCCTTCTATGTCTTTGAATTGTAATTCGCCTCTAAGCTGTCCACGTATGTGCCTTATTCCTTGCATGGCATCAAAGGCAGCATTTGCATCTATTGCTTCTACTACAACATATCCCTTGAGATTATCTAAGAGCAAAACAGACTGGATATTGATTTTTTTCAGTTTTATTCTGTTTTCTAATAGTCCCATGACAATCTTTTCCTGTCCACCTGTTGTCCTTACTGCAAAGAAGTGAGACTTTTCCTGAGACAATGTCATCTATTTCCGAAAGTAATTACTGTAAACACAAACTGGATTATGAATCCTATTGTGCCAACTGAAGCAACTCCAAGAAGGACTAGCCTGAGATGTTGCATATAGTCGTCTTTGTCTGATTTTTTGGCAAGTTTTATTGTGTTTGCCATGTCCCTTAACATCTGTCTTGGATTAACCATTGGAGGACGTTAATAAAGTGTACTTATATCTCTTATCCTGTGCAGTTACTTGTTGCATACAAATCAGATCCTGCCGGTTCTAACATGGCACATTTCATATCTCAAAACATGCAACACGATTGTGATATTTATCGTGGGAAAAATTTCGATCTACTTGTAATTCCAACACCCGCGATATCTGCAGATTGGCTTGAAGAAAAATATAGCTATGACGGATTCGTGTTTTTGTCAAAACATGCCTCTGAAACTGGTACGCTGGCACTTACATGTCACAGTACCGGAAATTTTTCAGATGCACTTTTTGGTGGATTTGCAAAACAGGTAGCAATTCCACATCCACACTTGCAAAAATCATACATCCAATCCCTTTGGGAAAAAAGAAAGAATTTTGCAAGATTTGAAATTACAATAGAAGCAACACATCATGGGCCCACAGCACTCAACAAACCAGCCTTATTTGTTGAGGTAGGCACTACAGAAAAAGAGTGGAATGACAAGTCATTATGCGAAGAAGTTGCTAAAATAGTCGTGGAGATTATGTCAAAACCTCAAAAAAGACATGATGTGGCCATATGCTTTGGCAGTACTCATTATCCTACAAAATTCACAAAAGCTCTAATAGAAAGTGAATATGCATTAGGCACTGTTATGCCAAAGCACGCTTTAGAATTTTTGGATGAGAATCTATTTTCTCATATGTTAAAAAGAAATAATGAAGCCAAATTTGCACTCTTAGATTGGAGTGGTTTAGGGAAGCATAAACAAAAAGTAATGGATTTTCTAGAAACAACAGAACTTGAGGTAATAAAGATTTGAGGCTTGAAGAAAAAGTCTACAAAAAACTTCTAGAAGTTCCAGCAGGAAAAGTAACTACATACGGTGAGCTTGCAAAAGCGATAGGTCTTAAAAATGGTCAGAGAGCAATTGGCAAAATCATGAACAAAAATCCGTATCCTGTTATAATTCCATGTCACAGAGTTATCAAGGCTGATGGTAAAATTGGAGGTTATGCATGGGGGGAAGAAGTAAAAGCTAAAATGCTGTTAAAAGAGGGTGTAAAAATTAAAAACGGAAAAATTGTTGATCTAAAAAATATCCACAGATTCTAACTACGTCTTTTTGAATGGGTTTCTTCTATCAAGCTGCGAAGATGAGCCAGGTTTCTAATTTGGTTTCCAGTAACTTGTCTGTACAAATTCCAGTAATCCTTGTTTGTAATCTCTTTTCTATATTTTGAGACCTTAAGTTGATGGCGCATGGATCTCATCTTCTTCACATACACTTCCTTTTTGCCTACGCGAGCACCCTTCTTTCCTTTCTTTGAACCTTGTTTTGTTCCGCGTTTATGTCTTTGAAACTTTTTAAAATGTGCTCTGCCTCGCGAAGTTCCTTTTATCGGTTTTATCGCTATTACATTTGCAGTAACTAAACTTCGTATGTTATCACGCGTGATTGCATCTGCAACATCATCAAGATGCTCAGAGTCAAATCTAACTCTGTTTGCACCAACTCCCAAAATTCTTGAGACCAGCCGTCTCTTTGTCTTAAGATTTACTACCACTTGTTGACACCCTCGCGTTAAACACCTTAAAGTTACTCTCTTTTGCTTTGGCTAAAATTGCAAGTCTTTTCTTTTTTCCAACTCCGTGACCAAATCTTATACCATCAGTTTTTGGATTAAGTTTTTCCAAGTCTTTAATGTTGTAAACTAGATTATCGGTATATCCAGATGGATGTAATCCACGTCCGATCTTTGGGCCCCCAAAGCCAGCTCTGACGATTCTTGGCCAGCCTTTTTTCTGTTTTCTCTGATGATTATCAATTCCCTTCGGTTTTCGCCAGTTTTCTGCAAGTCTGGCATATCTCCAACTCTCTTGCCTTACAAAGGCTGGTCTGTTGTGTGATACTTTTTTTCGCAGTTCCAGTATTTCTTTATTGATTGGCATGTAGATGACTCTGCTCGAATTTTAAAATAAATGTGTTTCTGGGAGCAAAATCTACAATCTAGAGTAGAGTAAGAATAATAAGTAAATGAGAGGCGGAGTGTTTTATCGTGATTGAAGACCTAAAACCTAAAGTTACAAGCAAATTTATCGTACAGCTTGAAGAAGCGGGAATCAAAGCTGGCAAAATACACAGAAACCTGCCAGTAAAAACGCTTGTGGAACTAGTGGTTCAAAAAAACGAAGGCATTCTTACCTCTACCGGCTCACTTTCAGTTAAGACGGGAAAATACACTGGCAGATCACCTGATGATCGTTACATAATTGATGATGATGAAACCCATAACAACATCGATTGGGGTAAGGTAAATCACCCGTTTTCTGAGGAAAAGTTTGAAAAAATCTTTCAAAAGATGAAAAAACACATAGAAGAAAAAGAGATCTATGTCTTTGATGGTTTTGTTGGAGCAAACTCTGAAAATAGGTTACCGATCCGCATTATAAACGACCATGTTTGGCAGAATCTTTTTGCACGACAGATCTTCATCAGACCTTCGGCAGCAGATCTTGAATCACACACACCAGAATTTACCATGTTTGCAATAAACGACTTTAATACCATGCCAGAAGTTGATGGAACAAGAAGTGATGCGTTTATTCTGATAAATCTCTCAAGAAAGATTGTGTTGATAGGAACCACTTCATATGCAGGAGAAATAAAAAAAGCAATGTTTTCTGTGATGAACTATATTCTTCCTGAGCGTGGTGTGTTTCCCATGCATTGTTCTGCAAACGTTGGAAAAGATGGTGATACAGCTCTCTTCTTTGGACTTTCTGGTACTGGGAAGACAACACTATCCGCAGATCCAAATAGGATGTTAATAGGAGATGACGAGCATGGATGGTCCAATAAGGGAATTTTTAACTTTGAAGGAGGTTGTTATGCAAAGTGCATAAATCTGAATAAAGAAGCGGAACCGCAGATATGGAACGCAATAAAATTTGGCGCTGTATTAGAAAATGTTGTGATAGACAAGAACACAATGACACCTGACTTTAATGACGGAAGCATTACTGAAAATACCCGCGCTGCTTATCCACTAGACTATATTCCTGGAGCAGTTATACCAAGCTTGGGAGGAAATCCCAAAGTCATCGTATTCCTGACCGCTGATGCATTTGGTGTAATGTCACCAATAGCCAAACTGACGAAAGAAGGTGCTATGTATCATTTCATGTCAGGATATACAAGCAAGCTGGCTGGAACCGAAAGAGGAATAACAGAACCAAAAGCAACCTTTTCAGAATGCTTTGGTGCACCGTTCATGTCGCGTCATGCATCAGTATATGCAAAGATGCTTGGAGAAAAAATTACAAAACATAACACCATAGTCTATTTAATCAACACCGGATGGTCTGGAGGTCCCTATGGAATTGGCAAGAGAATAAACATCAAGTACACAAGAGCCATGGTCACAGCCGCGCTCACGGGCACGCTTGACATTGTAAAGTATCGGCATGATGACATATTCAATCTAGATGTACCTACCACATGTCCTGCTGTACCTATCGAGATATTAAATCCAAAAAACACTTGGGTAGAAAAAGATGCATATGATCTTTCTGCAAAGAAGCTTGCACAGATGTTTGTGGAGAACTTTAAGAAATTTGGCGACACTCAAAAAGAAATAGTGGATGCAGGACCCCACATTTCATAATGCATCAGGAATGCCTAAACTTTAGTCCAACTATAACGACTGCTACAAGTATTACTGAGATTATAAGGATGTGTTTTAGAGGAATGCCAAGTAATTCCAAAAATTCTAGTCCTGCTTTTTCTGAGGAGTGTTGTACTGCTATGGTACCATACGCAGTATCAATTCCATTCTGTGTAGTTATCTGAGCTTCAATCCAATTCTCACCTGCATCATATACTACAAGTGAGGAATTTTTTCCAGGTGTGATTGATGTGATCCTAGTCTGACCAGTTTCCATATTTGTTACAGAAATTTTTGCATATTGCCAAGTTTCTGGATAATCAAGACTAAAACTTAGCATTCCATCTTTTTCTATTGTATTGATCGCACCTTTTGTTATATGAATGAGAATTGGTACGTGATAACGTGTTTTATCGTCATGAAGTATAAGCGCCCCTTCAAAGTCTCCAAGTTTTTCTTCAGTGCAAGATAGCTTAACATTCAGCAAATCATTTTCAAGGGAGTGTTCAAATTTTATACCACTTTCTTCTGATGAAAATTCTACTTCTAGTGGAGGCATTATACCTTGGATGCTTTTCAAATGTAATGATTTTGTTTCAAAAGGTTTCTCAAGCGAGAGATTGAAGACAAGGTCATGTGGTACAATAATCACATCCGCAGAAAATGCTCTGGTAAGATTGACTCTTCCACTACCAGATATTTCAACTGGAAAAATATTTCCATAAGAATCTGACACTGGATCGGTTGTGGTAGAAAGTATTGAAGCAACATCAGAAGGGTCGAGATCCGGATTTTTCTCTAAAAGTAATGCAACGGCTCCAGATACATGTGGGGCTGCAAAACTTGTTCCACTTGTTAGATTGTATTTTCCTCCTGCAAGAGTAGAGTTCACAAATACACCTGGTGCTACAAGATCTGGTTTTATGTAAAATGGTGATACGGGGCCACGAGAGCTAAAAGGCGTAACAAAGTCTGGATGATAAAACACATTCAATTTTGCAATTGTCTCATTTTGTAGTGCTTCTTTTAGGGCAAGACCATCATCTCTTGACATTGATAACGCAGGTATGGTAGGACGATAATTCGAATCTTCATTTGGGCGGGCAAGCTCGCCAAAGAATATCCCAGGTTCATTATTGTAAACTATAACAGCTTTGGCTCCACTTTGTGCTGCATTGTATTCTTTTTCAGAAAAATAGATCGTTTCTCCTTTTACATCACTTCCTCGCTCTACAAGTAAAATTGAATCCTTAAGATCCAAATTATCTAGGTCATTTACCCTACCATATCCACCAAAGACAACTCTTGCAGTAATTGGTTCAGACAAAGCACTTGTTCCAAGCATAGGAAGTATTTGGTATTGTTTTTCTCCTACTTCAAATGTTGAAACAAGACTTGAAGTAATGTTGTTATATGAAGCTCCAACTGTTAGTGCACTAATACTCTTTGCTGGACTACCAATCGTGCCAATTCCAGGACCATTATTTCCTGCAGCTGCAACAACAACTATTCCATTCTTTACAGCTTCTCTAACAGCGCTATCAAGTTCATCGTTTGTTTTGTTTACCCCCAAACTTATGTTAATAATGTCAACTTGATCCTCAATTGCACGATGAATCGCTTTCACTATGAAATCAGATGAAACTGATTCTCCTGTTGATGAAACCCTATATGCAAGTAACTTAGCCTTTGGCGCCACTCCTTTTAGATTTCCATTAGCAGCAATGATTCCCGCTACTTCTGTTCCATGACCATTTGTATCCATTGGCTCTTCGTCGTTATCAACATAATCATATCCTCCAACTACCTTTCCATCAGGACCAAAACCAAAAAGATCTGGGTGATTGTAATCTATTCCAGTATCTATAACACCAATTTTGATTCCTTCTCCTTCAAAACCGAGATTTCTTGGGAGATCGGCGCTAATAAGAGGTACACTTTTTTCTAGATATGTCTCTATTTTTTGCTCATTTTCTACATTTGATAAAATAAAGACAGCACACAAAACCACAACAACAGAAAAAAATATGATTTTGTAAAGTTCCATCAGATTTTTCATAATCTAATCAGATAAAATTCATTGCGTAACCAAAGCCATAAATTGCATCTATGCGTGGGGGGTTACATGGCAAAATACGAACTTCCAAAGTTGCCTTATGCATACAATGCGCTTGAACCGCACATTGATGCGCAAACAATGGAAATTCACCACACAAAACATCACCAGGCCTACACAAATGGTCTGAACACTGCTTTAGAAAGTCTAAGTGCGGAGTTGCAAAATATGGAACTCACAAAACTACTTGCCAGCTTGGATAAGGTGCCTGAAAACGTAAGAGGCGCAGTTAATTTCCACGGTGGAGGATATGATAACCACACGCTATTTTGGAACAACATGAAACCAAATGGCGGAGGAGAACCTGGAGGCAGCGTTGCTGACGCTATCAAGTCATCTTTTGGAGGCTTTGCACAATTCAAAGAAAAATTCTCAAAAGATACTGGTGCAATACAAGGCAGCGGTTGGGGTTGGCTAGCTTACAATCCACAAAGCAAGAAGGTTGAATTTACAACCATGCCAAACCAGACCAGTCCTAGAACAAAAGGCTTGGTTCCTTTGTTAGGATTGGATGTATGGGAGCATGCCTACTATCTCAAATATCAAAACAAACGCCCCGACTACATTGTAGCGTGGTGGAATGTAGTAAACTGGGGAGAAGTAGACAACAGACTTTCAAAGGCGAAATAGCTTTTTCTCTTTTTTTGTTTTTGTCAGACAAATCTAGATTCAGAACAAAATAAAATTGTCTGATCAAGTTCGCTTCAAAAAATTCCACGCATAATGTTTAACTTGAACATGTTTGACATATGAATGAGATTTGAATATAAAATTAGAACCGTGGAAAGAACTTGTAATTCATGAAGTTTTAGAGCTAAAGTTTGATGAATGGATACAACAAATCATCTCAAGCACTAAATACTCAGGCGGTGGAATACCTACAATGTTTTGGGCTAATGGAATTATCTTTTCGGCACAAGGTTTTCCTGATACAGAGACTATAATTCAAGAGAAACTAAAGGGAATAATTCATTACACATCAGTAACTTTTGCAATTAAAGAAAAGTTTGAGAAACAGATCATTAAAGATGGTGCAACTATTAATTTTGCGGATGTTAGTCATAATGAGATCTTTGGAAAACTAACAGACACACTTAAAGAACAATCTAAATTCAAATCAACCTAATTGAATAGGTCTTGTAGATACTAAACTGCGAAACTTAACAGGGAGAATTTTCAAGTGTCAACCTCTAACATCTTAGCAGAAGTATACTTCAGAATGCATTTATACATGGGAAAGAGAATTTTTTGCAAATGAGCGAAGAACAAGCCCAAGCACTAATCCAACAGATGCAAGCACTTGAAGCTTACATGGCAGACTTGATGCAAAAAGAAGAGGCTGTCATCAGACTAATGCAAGAAGCATCCGGTGCCATAGAATCAATGAAGGCTCTAGATGGTAACACACCATATGAGACTCTTGTGCCAATGGGTATGGGGGCATATGTAAAAGCAACCATAAAACCAGATGACAAAATGATTGTCAGTGTAGGTGCAGGTACTGCTATTGAGCACGATAAAAACTCTGCAATTAATTATGTGGAGGCAAGGATTAAGGAATTAGAAGTTGCACTGCAGCAAATTTCTACTCAAAAGCAAGACATTGCAGTAAGACTTGAACAGGGTCAGAAGGAAATCAATAGGCTAATACAAGCAAGCCGCGGTTCAAAGCAGTAAAAGGCAAAACACCATGTTTGACAAACTAAGGAATGCGTTTTCCTCTGCAGCCAAAAGTTTTGGCCAAAAGGAGCTAAAAGAAAAAGACATAGACGAGGTTTTATTTGAGCTTGAAGTTGCATTGATGGAGTCTGACGTTGCAACCGAAGTTATTGATTCACTAAAATCTGATTTAAAACAGAAACTAATCGGGACAACGGTTGAAAAAGAACAGATAGCAAACATAGTTAAACAGACTCTACGACAAAACATTTCTAACTTGTTTGATGCTGCAGGAAAAATTGACATTTTAGCAAATATCACAAAGAAAAAGGAGACAGGAGAACCCTACATCGTATTATTTTTGGGTATAAATGGTACGGGAAAGACTACTACATTAGCTAAGGCCGCACATCTTTTACAACAAAACAAGTTCTCTGTTGTTATTGCAGCAGCTGATACCTATAGGGCCGGTGCAATTGAACAGCTAAGCGAGCACGCAAAGAGGCTTAATCTAAAAATCATAGCACAAAACTATGGTTCTGATCCAGCGGCTGTTGCTCGTGATGCAGTTCTTTATGCCAAGTCCCACAAAATTGATTGCATCCTAATTGATACGGCAGGAAGGATGCAGACAAGCAAGAATCTCATGGACCAGATAGCAAAAATCACCAAGGTTGTAAACCCTGACTTGAAACTCTTTGTGGGAGATTCGCTTGCAGGCAATGATAC
>Ga0247727_10009062_pt1 | contig 18212 bp, 13 predicted proteins | sample WisWelCaveWW1625_FD_202498 | JGI IMG/M metagenome (GOLD analysis project Ga0247727, IMG submission 202498) | Biofilm microbial communities from Wishing Well Cave, Virginia, United States - WW16-25 | ecosystem: Environmental > Aquatic > Deep subsurface > Groundwater > Cave microbial mat | place... | reverse complement strand
TCCGACCGAGCGCCTCGACACACTCGGCCGCGCGGTGGAGCTGGTGCGCGAGGAGTGTCGCTGACGAGCGCTGGATCTTGGCGCCCCGGGCAGGAATCGAACCTGCGACCCGCTGCTTAGAAGGCAGCCGCTCTGTTCCGCTGAGCTACCGGGGCACGGGCGCGGAGGGTAGCGACCCCGCACCCGCTTCGGGCCGCAGCGAGCCATGGCGCCGCGCATAGACCTGCGTGAACTCCGCGCCGAAGAAGAGCAGCTGCGAGGAGTAGTAGATCCAGAGCAGCAGCACGATCAGGGAGCCTGCCGCGCCATACACCGACGCGCCGCTCGCGCGCCCCAGGTACCAGGCGATGCCGAGCCGGCCGACCGCAAAGAGGCCTGCGCTCACCGCGGCGCCCACCGCGACGTCGCTCCAGCGGATGCTGAGGTCGGGCAGCACCTTGAACAGCAGGGCGAAGAGCAGCGCCGTCACGCCGAAGGAGGTGAGCAGGTCGGCGATGCGCGCGGTGACCAGCGCTCCGGGGAAGAGCTTGCCGATCTGCTCGGCCAGCGCGGTCACCGCCGCGCCCGCCCCGAGCGAGACGACGATCAAGAAGCCGATCAGCAGCAGCATCGAGAAGGCGCGCACACGGCCGGCGACGAGGCCGCGCCACCCACGGCCCGGCGCAGGCCGCACGTCCCAGATGTCGTTCAGCGCCTGCTGGAGCTGACCGAACACGCCCGACGCACCGAGCGCGCTCATCGCCAGGCCGATCGCGGTCGCGAGCAGGCCCGAGCGGGGCTGGCTCGCGCGCTCGACCATCTCGCGCAGCGTCGCGGCCGCCTCGGCGCCGACCAGCGACTCGACGCGGCCCATCACCTCGCCGTGCGCGAAGTCGTCGCCGAACACGAGCGCCACGATCGCGATCGTCACCATCAAGAGCGGTGCGAGCGAGAGCAGCGTGTAGAAGGCGAGCGCCGCTCCGAGCCGCAGGCAGTTGTCCCTCTGCCACTCCGCGAAGGTCTCGCGCAGCAGCTCGTACCAGGCGCGCCAGGAGAGGAGCGACACGCGAACGCCGGCTCAGCCGACCCGTTCGACGTCGGCGAGGACGCCGCGCGCACAGCGGGCCAGGCGTGCGTCCGCGGTGACGAGGCTCGCTTCCCCCTCGATGGCAGCGGCCAGATAGACGCAGTCGTACACCACCTCACCGAGGCGAAGCGCGAGCTCGAGAGCCCGAGGCACGAGCGGCACGCTTGCGACGAGGCGAGGCGCGTCCGTCCCGAAGGCGTCGAGGATCTCCTCGGCCTCGCCGCGATCGCACTCCTCGCGCTGCACCTTCTTCCAGAGCACGCTCGCGAACTCGACCAGGATCAGGTCGGGCGCCAGCAGTTGCCGCTCACCGTCGATCGCTTCGGCGAGTACGCGCCGGGCGTGATCCGAACCCGCCTCGGGGAAGTACCACTTCACCGAACACTCGTATCGACGACGGTCCTCACCGGCGCCGGTCCTCGCGCACCAGCTTTTCGGAGGGTGTGCCCTTGCCGTAGCGGCGCCGAATCGCTTCGCGCAGGGCATCGACCCGGGGGCGCTGCGCACGCATGCGTTCACGGCGCGCCTCCTCGTTCGCCTCCCTCGTCAGGATCTCGCAGATCAGGGAATTGAGGCTTCGACCCTCACTCCGTGCACGTCGCCGAAGCTTCTCGACGACATCGGCTTCGAGGTTGCGCAGCGTCATGGCGCCCATCCGAGGACTCCGGGGTGATGGCAGAGTGGTATCACCTGATCCATCGACCTGTCATCGTCCATTTTGCCGAGAGGGGCCGGCTCAGCCTCCCGGCGTGAAGCGCACCGGCATCTGCTCGAGCCCCACGATGAAGTTGCTCGGACGGATCGGCAGCGGGTCGCTGCTCGCCAGCTCGATGTCCGGGAAGCGGCGCAGCAGCTCCTCGAACAGCACCTCGAGCTCGAGCCGCGCGAGCGTGGCGCCGAGGCAGTGGTGCGTGCCGAAGCCGCCGAAGGCGACGTGGCGGTTCGGGTCGCGCGTGATGTCGAAGCGATCCGGCTCGCTGAACTCGGCGCTGTCGCGGTTGCCCGAGGCGTAGAGCAGCAGCAGCCGGTCGCCCTCGCGCAGCTTCTGGCCGCGCAGCTCGGTAGCGCGCGTGACGGTGCGGTTCATGTTCTGGATCGGGCTCACCCAGCGCAGCATCTCCTCGACGGCGGTCAACAGGTGTCGCTTCGGATCGGACGCGAGCCTGCGCTTCTGCTCGGGGTTCTGGATCAGCGCGAGCAGGCCGCCCGTCATCACGTGGCGCGTGGTCTCGTCGCCGCCGATCAGGATCAAGAGGCTCTCCTGGAGCACCTCCTCCTCGCTGAGCCGGTCGCCGTCGAGCTCGGCGTTCACCAGGATCGAGATCAGGTCGTCGCGCGGGCGGGCCTTGCGGTCGGCGATCACGGCCTTCGCGTAGCTCATGTACTGGAGCGCGACGCCACCCTGGCGCGCGCGGCGCTCTTTCTCGTCCGCGATCTCGGCCACGGCGCCGCCGCCGAGCAGCTCGTCGGACCAGCGCAGCAGCTCGGCGTGGTCTTCCCTCGGCATGCCCAGCATGTCGCCGATCACCGCCATCGGGATCCACTGCGCCACGTCGGTGACGAAGTCGCACGCGCCACGCGGCGAAACGGCGTCGAGCAGCTCGTTCGTGAGCTTGCGCAGCGCCGGCTCGTGCGCGGCCACGCGGCGCGGCGTGAAGCCACGGTTCACCAGGTTGCGGCGGCGCTTGTGGTGCGGATCGTCGAAGTTGATCATCGACGGGATCCACGAGTCGCGCTCGGGCCGCGAGCTCTTTCCCGAACAAAAGAGCTCGGGCTGGCGCGAGATCTCCATGATGTCGTCGTAGCGCGCAATGCCCCAGAGCCCGCCGTCCGCGCTCTCGTCCCAGTACACCGGCGCGTGCTCGCGCAGCCAGCGGTAGTGCGGGTGCGGGGCCACGTAGAAGAAGCGGTCGTGCAGGCGAACCAGCGGGTTCGTGGGATGGTCGGGCACGCGACAGCTCCTCCAGGCTGGGAAGGCCCCACCATACCGCGGCGCTCGATCGACACCCCCGAGGGCTGGTGGTAGCCTCCCGCGCCTTCGGCGGTGGGCGTAGCTCAGCTGGTTAGAGCGCCAGGTTGTGGCCCTGGAGGTCGCGGGTTCGAACCCCGTCGCTCACCCCATCCACTCCGCGCCCTCGTGCGGATCCAGGCGCGAGCAACGACGCGCCCCCTTCGGCAGCAGGCAACTCGGCTGCTTCCAGGGCTGAATTCCCGCACGGAAATCCGTCACTTGCCGGTGTCAGCCGCCCGAAAGGCGAGCGAACCAGAGAATCACGGAACGCTGTTTCCATGTGACACACTGTGCGGCTCTCATGACCCGACTTGCGCTCACCTCGTGCCTGATCGCGGCCGTGCTCGCTGCGGCGAGTGCGCGCGCCGCCACGAACGTCGACGTGCGCATCGCAGCCAGCGCGGACGACGCGGAGGAGAGCAACTCGGGCAGCGTCCTGCTCACGAGCACCGACCTCGAGCTGGTCTATGACGGCAGCAACCAGACCGTCGGGCTTCGCTTCCCCGGCCTGAACGTCCCGCAGGGCGCAGAGGTGCTCGAGGCGTGGGTGCAGTTCGAGGCGGACGAGACGAGCTCGAGCGCCGCGTCGGTGCAGATCCAGGCGCAGGCCGCCGACAACGCGCCGACCTTCACAACGGCCAAGAACAACGTCTCCTCCCGCGCGCGCGCGCTGGGTACGGTGCCGTGGATCCCCCCGCCCTGGACGACGACGGGCGTGGCCGGTCCCGCGCAGCGCACCCCGAATCTGGCGGCGCTGATCCAGGCAGTGGTGGACCGGCCGGGCTGGGCGCCCGGGAACGCGTTGGCCCTGCTGATCACCGGCACCAACAAGCGCACTGCCGAGTCGTACAACGGACGGGCCGCGGGCGCCCCGCTGCTGCACGTCGCCTACGCGCTGCCCGAGGTGAACGATCCGCCCGCGGTCTCCGTGCTCTCGCCCGCTCACCGCAGCCAGTTCGTGAGCGGCGAGACGGTCCCGCTTCAGGCCACTGCCGACGACCCGGAGGACGGCGACCTCGGCGACATGCTGCTCTGGGTGTCGAGCCGCGACGGCATCGTCGCCCAGGGCGCGAGCGCCGAGCTCACGGGGCTCTCGGTCGGCATCCACACGCTGACGGCGCACGCGACCGACTTCGACGGGCTGCGGACGAGCGTGTCGGTGGACGTGCAGATCAGTGCCGAGGGACACGTGCTGGTCGGCGCCGGCGACATCGCGCGCTGTAGCACCACGAACGCGTCGGAGGCGACCGCGCAGCTGCTCGATCAGACCTTCGGCGGCGTGTTCACACTCGGTGACAACGCCTATCCCGACGGCACGGCCGCGGAGTATGCCGGCTGCTACGGGCCGACCTGGGGCCGTCACCGGGCGCGCACGCGCCCCAGCGCCGGCAACCACGAGTATCACGTGGCCGACGCGGCGGCCTACTTCGACTACTTCGGCGCGGCCGCCGGCGACCCGAGCCAGGGTTGGTACAGCTACGAAGTCGGCGCCTGGCACGTGGTGGTGCTCAACTCGAACTGCGCCGAGATCGGCGGCTGCACGGCCAGCTCGCCGCAGGCCCAGTGGCTGTCAGCCGACCTGACCGCGCACCCGAGCGATTGCACGCTCGCGATGTGGCACCACCCGCGCTTCAGCTCCGGCGAGAGTCACGGCAGCCACACCTTCATGGCCCCCTTCTGGACCATCCTCCAGCAGCACGGCGCCGATCTGACGCTGGCGGGCCACGAGCACCTGTACGAGCGCTTCGCGCCCCAGAACGCGCAGGGCGCCGCCGATCCGCTCGGCATCCGCCAGTTCACGGTCGGCACGGGCGGCGCGGGGCTCTACCTGTTCGATCCGACGCTCCCGAACAGCGAGGTGCGCTACAACGGCGGCTTCGGCGTGCTGAAGCTCACGCTGCACGACACGAGCTACGACTGGAGCTTCCTGCCGGTCGCAGGCACGACCTTCACGGACTCCGGCAGCGCCTCCTGTGTGATGGCGGGCGGTCCGGGCAACCATCCGCCCAGCGTCCAGATCACGGCGCCCGCGGCCGGTGCGAGCTTCGTCGTGGGCAGCCCGGTGGGCTTCGCAGCCACGGCAGCGGACGACGAGGACGGCAGCCTCTCCGCGGCGCTCGCCTGGAGCTCGGATCGCGACGGCGCACTGGGGTTCGGGGCCGCGTTCACGACCTCGGCGCTCTCCATCGGCACGCACGTCGTGACGGCGAGCGTATCGGATACGGGCGGCCTCTCCGCCAGCGCGCAGCGCAGCATCGTGGTGGCCCCTGCAACGCCGACCACGCAGATGATCGAGCAGCGCATCCCGACCGGCCCCGACGACGCCGAGGAGGACACCTCGACCCGCGACATGTTCCTCGGCAGCGCGGACCTCGAGCTGGGCGAGGATGCGGGCGACCAATATGTTGGCTTGCGCTTCACCGCCCTCGCGATCCCACAGGGCGCCCGCATCACCGACGCCTGGCTCCAGTTCCAGGCGGATGGATCCACCTCGACCAGCACCTCGGTCCAGGTCTTCGGCCACGACACGGACGATGCACCGGCCTTCACCCGCACCGACCGCGACATCTCGAACCGGGCGCGTACGGCCGCAACGGTGAGCTGGGCGCCGGCGGCCTGGGGCGCCGGCCAGCAGGGGCCGGCCCAGCGCACGCCCAGTCTCGTGGCACTGATCCAGGAGATCGTGGACCGGTCGGGCTGGGCTCCCGGCCGCGACCTCGTGCTGATCGTCGAGGGCGTCAGCGGTCTGCGCCGCGCCCAATCGTATGAGGGCGATCGCCTCTCCGCACCCCTGTTGCACGTCGAGTACACCGCCCCCTGAGCCGCCGGCTCGACGCCCCGTGAGGGCCAGGTGCTTGACTCCGCGCTGCGACCGGCACAAAGTGGCCGATCGTGCGGCTCCTCCCCCCCCTGCTGCTGGGACTTCTTGCGCTCGCGATCGGCGGAGGCGCCGGGGCCGCCGTGTTCGACGTGCGGATCGCCGCCGGGAGTGACGACGCCGAGCAAGACTTCGGCTCGACCACCCCGAACCTCACCAGCAGCGACCTCGAGCTGATCGCCGACGGCTCGACGCCGCAGACGGTGGGCATGCGCTTCCGCGGGCTCACCGTTCCGCAGGGCTCGGCGATCACGAACGCGTGGCTCCAGTTCCAGGTGGACGAGGTGAGCACGGAGGCCGCATCGCTCAGCTTCCGTGCGCAGGCCGCAGACAACCCCCCGACCTTCACGACGGGAGCCGACGACCTCACGGGGCGCCCGGTGGGCGCGGCCTCGGTGGCATGGGCGCCGCCGAGCTGGCCGACGATCGACGTGGCTGGCGACGAGCAGCGCACGCCCAGCCTCGCGGCGTTGGTGCAGGAGGTGGTGAATCGGCCGGGCTGGGCCTCGGGCAACGCCCTCGTGCTGATCGTGACCGGCAGCGGCCGGCGCACGGCCGAGGCCTTCGACGGCGTCGCGGCCGCTGCACCGCTGCTGCACGTCGAGTACGACACCAGCGGCATCGACCAGCCGCCGAGCATCACGATCTCGCTGCCGGCGAACGGCGCCTCCTTTGCGCTCGGCGCGCCGGTCGAGTTCAGCGCCAGCGCGAACGACTTCGAAGACGGGAACCTGACGGCGGCGCTCGCCTGGTCGTCGAGCCGCGACGGCCCGATCGGCTTCGGCGGCGCCTTCACGACCTCGAGCCTCACCCAGGGCACCCACACCGTGACGGCGTCGGTGAGCGACAGCTACGGGCACGTCGCCAACGCCACGCGCCAGATCGAGGTCGGCTCGACCTCCATCGTGTTCGTGGGCGCCGGCGACATCTCGGAGTGCACGAACGACCACGACGAGGAGACCGCCGCACTGCTCGACAACATTGCGGGCACGGTCTTCACCGTCGGCGACAACGTCTACGACTCGGGCACGCTCACCGAGTTCGAGACCTGCTACGGCCCGACCTGGGGGCGCCACAAGGCGCGCACGCGGCCCGCCACGGGCAATCACGACTGGGACACGGCGAACGCGTCGGGCTACTACGGCTACTACGGCGCCAACGCCGGTACTCGCAGCGACGGCCTCTACAGCTACGACCTCGGCGCCTGGCACATCATCGTCCTGAACTCCGAGTGCTCGAAGATCGGCGGCTGCGAGCGCACGTCGCCGCAGGGGCAGTGGCTCGCGGCCGATCTCGCCGCGCATCCGAATGCCTGCACGCTCGCCATCACGCACCGGGCGCGCTTCGGGTCCGGACCGAACGGCGACCACACCTTCCTGTCCGAGCTTTGGGATCTGTTCTACGAGGCCGGTGCCGACGTGGTGCTCTCCGGGCACGACCACAACTACGAGCGCTTCGACCCGCAGAGCCCGCTCGCGCAGGCCGACGCACACGGCATCCGCCAGTTCATCGTGGGAACCGGCGGCGCGGGGCTGTCGAGCGTCGGGGCGCCGCACGCGAACAGCGTGATCTCGAATGGCAACACCTACGGCGTGCTGAAGTTCACGCTGCGGCCCGGCAGCTACGACTGGCAGTTCGTGCCCGCCCCGGGCGGCGGCGGCTTCACCGATTCCGGCACCGCCGCCTGCGTGAACGCCGGGCCGGTGAACGCCCTGCCGCAGGTCACCCTCTCGTCGCCGGCTGACGGCGCGAGCTTCCCGGTGAACACGGCCGTGAGCTTCGCCGGCACGGCCATGGACAACGAGGACGGATCGCTCACCAACGCGCTGGTGTGGACCTCCGACCGTGACGGCCCCATCGGCCTCGGCGGCTCCTTCGTCAGCTCGGCGCTCTCGGCCGGCGCACACGTGATCACCGCGCGCGCCACGGACAGCGCGGGCGGAGTCGGGCAGAAGCAGGTGAGCATCACGCTCACCGTGGCCGGCGCCGCGACGGCGCAGCGCCGCATCGCGGCCGGCGCCGACGACGCCGAGGAGCGCGCCTCGGACGGGCGCATGAGCCTCACCAGCAGCGACCTCGAGCTGATCTTCGACAAGCGCAACCAGGTCGTGGGCCTGCGCTTCACGGGCATCGGGGTGCCGAAGAACGCCCCGATCCTCGACGCCTACGTGCAGTTCAAGGTGGACGAGACGCTCTCCGCCGCGGCCACGCTGAGCATCCAAGCCGAGGCCGCCGACGACTCGGCGCCCTTCACGACCGCGTTGCGCAGCGTATCGGCGCGCCCGCGCACGACGCCGCCGGTGCCGTGGACGCCCGCCACCTGGCCGACGGTGGGCGCCGCGGGTCTCGCCCAGCGCACACCGAACCTCGCGAGCCTGATCCAGCAGGTTGTGGACCGTGCAGGCTGGGTCGCGGGCAACGACCTCGTGCTGGTGTTCACCGGCACGGGCGTCCGGACGGCCGAGGCCTTCGAGGGCGACGCCGCCGGCGCGCCGCTGCTCGTCATCCAGTACGTGGCGCCCTGACCCGGGAGCCGCGCGGGGCCGGGCGTCAGCGCTGGCTGATCTCGGCAAGCGTGCGCTCGATCGCGGCGCGGCATTGCTCGAGCGTGCCGTCCTGGAAGGCGAGCGTGGGCAGCAGGCCGGCGTCGCTCGGCGCGGCCGAGGCGCGCGGGCGCCCCGATCCCAGGCTCGGTCCCCACACGCCGAACTCGTGGACGCCAGTCAGGCCGCGCGGCTCGCCCTCGCAGAGGTGCGCGAAGCGCCGCACGTAGCGGGCCGTCCAGGCCGGCGGCCGCTCCCACCACGGGCGCTGGAAGAGCGGAAACAGGCCGAGCAGCGCGTCATAGTCGGCCTCACCGGCGAGCAGCAGCCCGGGTGTGTGCGCGTGCAGCCGCTCCACGAGCGCGCGCACGCCGTCGAAGACGGGCGCGTGCGGGTCGTTGGTCCAGGCGTGGACGGTGTCGAGGAAGACGGCGTCGAGGCCGAAGGCGTCGAGCACGGCTTCGATCTGCTCGGCCAGCCGCGCGCGCCAGCCCGCGTCACCCGGGTTGAGCCACGCTTGCCAGCCGGTGTCGTGCGCGCGCGCGAGGTCCCAATCGGGCTGGTTGCCGTGGAAGCGGTTGCCCGTCGCGCTCGCGAGGTGCGCAGCGCTCGGCGTCGCGGCGAGCCCGGGCAGGCGCAGGTTGGCGCAGTTCGCGCCGAACATCGGCATCAGGTGGACGCCGAGCGCGCACGCGCCGTCGCAGAGCCGCGCGAAGTCGGCGGTGCCGCCGAGCCTCGGCTCGGGTCGATAGTCGCCGTACTGCCAGTAGTAGCGCCCCTCCCAGCCTGGCAGGTAGGCGAGGATCGCCTCGCCGGGCAGGCGCTCGGCGAGGAAGCGCAGCACGCCGAGCATCTCGCGGTAGGTCAGGAAGACGCGTCCGGTGAAGTGCATGCCGTGCAGCGTCGCCACCAGCCGGAGCCCGCGCGCCCAGGCCGGCACGTCGCGGCGCTGCTCGAAGGGCACGAGCCCGAGCACGCGCTCCGCGAAGGCGAGCTGTTCCGCTTCGGCCGCGCCGGCGGCCGCACCCGACGCGAGCCACAGGTCCGGCGCCTCGAGCGTGCGCCCGAAACGCGTGGCGTCCTCTTCGTGGATCCACTCGACCACACCGCGCCCCGCCAGCGGGCCGAGACGCTCGACGGAGAGCGCGCAGCGCTTGGCGCGGACGCGCGGGTCTTCCGCGCGCAGCGCGAGCCGCTCCGCACCCGCGCGCAGCTGCACCAGCGGCGCCGGCAGGCGCGTCGGGTACTCGAGCAGCTCGCCGAAGCGCCCCACCGGTGCCTCGCTGCCGTCGCTGCGCAGCACGACGAGGTCGGGATCGAGATCGCGCACCAGCCACTTCACGCAGCGGATCTCGGCCGGCGCGCTCGCGCGCGCAGAGAGCCGCAGTCGCCCCGCGCCGGCCCGCTGCACGCGAGCCTCGAAGCCACCCGCGGCGCGCTGCTGCCCGCCCGCCCAGGTGAGGCCTTCGGCGCGGAGCCACCACTCGTCGCCGCTGCCGCCCTGCTGCGTCCGGGCGGGATCGAGGCTGTAAAGGTTCTCGAGCGTCACGACCTGGAACGAGAAGCGGCGCCCGAAGCATTCGAACACGGGATCCGCGAGGTCGAAGCTCGCGAATTGCATCCGCGCACTCTATCAGAGCGAATGCGTCAGAAGCGCCTGGCCTCGGCGAGCTGCGCGCGCGCTTCAGCGATGCGCGCCGCGGCCTGATCGAGCGAGCTGCTACGCCAGTGCTTCATCGGCACGGACGCTTCGCCCGCCGAGACGGTCGCCACATGCAGCTGATGGCAGGCGTCGCCGAGCAGCTGGTGCGCCATCACCACGCGCAGGTCGTCGTCCAGCGCAGGCCGAGCCGGCGCCTGCCCGCAGGCCTTTGTCACGCGCTCATCCCAACGGCGCGCGAACGCGAGCCAGTCGTCCACGAGCTGCGCCTCTTCCGGCGAGCCTTCGGGCACGTCCACGTAGACCTCGCCGAAGGCGAGCATCTCGCGCCGCCCGCTCGCGAGCAGCGGATCGAGCGCCTTCGCGAAGCGCTCGAGCGCCCCGATGTCGAGCCAGTCGGCTCGGCGCGGCGCAGGATTCTGCACCGCGGCAAGGTCGGGCCCCTCGCGCCGGAGCCAGGGCGCCGGCGCGAACAGCTCGCTGCGCAGGCGCTGCCACGCGCGGCGCGAACGCGCGAGGTCGGGCAGCGCGTAGCCGGCGTCGGCGTTCGCCTCGGCCTCCATCGCGAAGGCGCTGAGGCGCAGCAGCACCGCATGCGCCGTGATGCGATCGAGCTCCGCCGTCATGTGATCTGCAAGCTCGCGCGCGGCTGCGGCCACCCGCTCGCCGTCCGCCCACTCGGCCTGCGTGTCGCGATACAGCACAGCCTCGATGGCCTCGATCTCGGCGCGATACGGGGCCGGGTCGAGGTTCGGTGCGCTGCTGCGCAGCTCGAAGCGGCGCTGCGCTTCGACCCGGTTCGTGAGCCTCGGCAGCAGGCCCTGCCAGTGCGCGGCCGCAGCGACAGCCGCGAGCAGCAGCAGCGCGGCCGGCACGCCGCTGCGACGCGGCGGCGGCGCGGGCAACCGCTTCGCGCGCGCGGCGCAGTCGGGGCAGCCGGCTTCCGACCACGAGTCGTAGACCCGTCCATCGAGGGGGCAACGAGCGCTGCGCGGACTCCCACCGGATGTGGCCATGCGTCGGCTCCGGCCCCCCTCATCGGCGGGCCCGCCTCGCAACGCGAGCGCGATAGACTGCCGAGCCGCAAAGGGAAGGAACGGATGGGACGTGTGGCCGCCAAGGTGGCGATCGTGACCGGAGCGGCCTCGGGCCTCGGCCGCGCGCAGGCGACGCTGCTAGCGCGCGAGGGCGCGAGCGTAGTGGTGGCGGACGTGAACGAGGCCGGCGGCGCAAGCCTCGCCGCCGAGCTCGGCGCCCCGGCCTGCGCGCTGCGCCTCGACGTGCGCGACGAGGCGTCCTGGCAGCAGGTGATCGCGGAGACCCTACGCCGCTACGGCAGGCTCGACGTGCTCGTGAACAACGCGGGCATCGTCGTGCTCGCCACCATCGAGGAAACCACGCTCGAGCAGTGGCGCCGGGTGCAGGCCGTCAACTCCGACGGCGTCTTCCTCGGCTGCAAGCACGCCATCCCGGCCATGCGAGGCGGGGGCGGCGGCTCGATCGTCAATCTCTCCTCCACGGCGGGCCTGATCGGCACGCCCGCCTTCGCGGCCTACGCCGCGAGCAAGGGCGCCGTGCGCTCGCTCACCAAGACCGTGGCCGTGCACTGCGCGCAGCGCGGCTACGCGATCCGCTGCAACTCGGTGCACCCGGGCGGCATCGACACGCCGATGACGCAGGGCCTCGGCGCGCTCGCGGCCGACGCCGCGCCCATGGCGCTCGAGGCGCTCGCGAAGCAGCCGCTGTCGCGCATGGGCAAGCCCGAGGACGTAGCAAGCGGGGACGTTCATTGACTTGGTTGACTCGTTGCCTCCGAGTCGATCGCTGGTCGACAAGTCAACCAAGTCAATGAACGTCCCCGTTCCCGGCTCACCGCTCGCCGGCGAAGCGGAAGGTGCTCACGTAGTCGATCACCAGCTCGGGGTGGCCGGCCCAGGCGCGGCGCTCGGCCTTGTCGGGCAGGCGCGCGAGCGTGGCGGGCGTCATGCGCTGGAAGGCGTCTTCGGCGTCGGCCGTGTCCAGCTCGTAGAAGTGCAGGAAGCGCGGGCGTCCGCCGTGCACGTTCTCGTAGGGCGTGATCATGCTGAAGCCCGGCACCGCGGCGGCGGCGATGTGGCGGATGTGCACGAAGTCGGCCCAATCGCGCAGCGCCTGCGCGCCCCCTTCGCTGCGCGGGCTGATCAGCACCAGCTCGAGCCCGCGCGTCGGCCGGCCGCTCATCACGCCCTGCCCCGGCCGCACCTGACGGAACTGGTGCACCGCCGCGCCCGGCGGCGCCGCCGGTGAAGCGAAGGGCGCCCGCGCCTCCACCACGCCGAGCGTCTGGAACTCGGGCAACGTCCGCGGCAGATCGCTGCGCCCGGGCACGCAGTTCGTCCACGCGCTCACGCGCTCGACGCCGGCGGCACCGAGCAGCGCGGCGCCCCGCTCGCGCAGCCACACTTCGGGCCTGAGGTCGCAGCACTCGAGCTGCAGGATGGGGGTGAGACGATCTTCCACGCTAGTCGAGCCTGCTCCCGTACACGCGTCGGACGGGGATGGCGTCCAAGTCAATGCCCTCGAGGCAGCGGACATTGATGCCCCAGCCCGAGAAGGCAGGGAACCCCTGGGCGACCTCCGCGGACGTCCGGTGGCGCGGCCGCCTGAACGGCAGGATCCCGCAGGTCGGACAGAAGTAGTCCTCTGCGGTGCGTGTATGCCACTGGTACAGCGTGAGGTCTGCGAGAGGCGTGAGCAGGCGAAGGCACTCCGCTTCGACCCGATGGATGAGCGCGCCTCGCCTCCGGCAGATCGAGCAGTCGCACGAGCGGACGTGATCCAGGTCGAGGTCCACCTCGAAGCGGACGCGGCCGCAGTGGCACGAGCCTCGATGGGTCATGACGCGTCCTACTTCTTCTGCTGCGCCGCCTTGATCTGCGCAGACAGCTCCGCGGCGCTGCGCTGCACGCCCTGCAGATGCGGTCCCGCCTGGAGATCCGCGCCGTTGCGAATCACACTGCGTCCGCCGCGCGCCTCGAGCGCGCTGTAGACGTAGCGCTTGTTCACGGTCACCACGGCGGGCGGCGTCTCGGCGATGGTCTGCGCGATCGCGAGCACGCGCTGCTCCAGCTCGTCGGCCGGGAAGGCCTGGTTGATGAGGCCGATGCGCGCCGCCTCCTCGCCGCTGTAGACGCGCCCGGTCAGATGCAGCTCCATGGCGTGGCGCGGGGCGAGGAAGACCGGGAACCAGGCGAAGTCGGGCAGCCCCGCGAAGCGCAGCACCGGATGCGAGAGCGCGGCGTCGCTCGCCGCGTAGGCGAGGTCGCAGGCGCCGGCCAGCTCGAGCCCGCCCGCCATCGCGTAGCCATGGATCTGCGCGATCACCGGCTTGGCGAGGTCCCAGAGCGACATCCAGCCCTCGCCCACGTGCCGGGCCCACTGCATGCCGACCTTCGCCGTGAAGTAGGGCTGGTCGCTGCCGAGATCCGACTTGAGGTCGTAGCCCGACGAGAAGCAGGGCCCGGCGCCGCGCACGATCGAGACGCGCACCGCGTCGTCGCCGTCCGCACGCTGCAGCGCCGCGAGCAGCTCGCCGCGCAGTGCGTTCGAGAGGGCGTTGCGCTTCTCGGGCCGGTTCAGGGTGAGGCGCTCGACGCCCGGCGCGGGGCGATCGACGAGCAGCAGGCGCGATTCACTCACGGTTGCCTCCCCAAGCAGTCGGCCGGCGAGGGTACACGGACGTGCAACGCAGGCGCAGAAGGCCGAGAGCATGGGGCTTTCGACCCGATCGAAAAGGAGCCTGGATTTTTCGCAGAACTCTTGACTCCAACCGCCCGAGATCGGCTACGTACCACGTGCCATGCCCCCCAACAAACATCGTTTGTGCCACACCCTTGCCTTTGCTGCGCTCGCGGCCGCCTCGCCGGCCAGCGCCCAGATGCCGGTGACCACGGCCACCCACGTCCAGACCATCCACACCTCGCTGTGGAGCCCACCGTCGCCTGATCCCGCGGGCATCAACTGGCGCGCCGAGACGCAGGACCTGTGGACCACCGACAACGAAGTGGACGAGATGGGGATCTTCGCGGGCGTCACGCTGTGGAGGCACGGCACGACCGGCGCCGTGTCGCAGACCTTCGACCTGACCGGCTTCACGAACGAGCCGACCGGCATCGCCTTCGATCCCGCCGGTGGGCGCGTCTGGATCACGGACGACAACCAGAAGACGATCTACGAGATCGGCTTCGGAGCCGACGGCCAGTTCCCCTCGGCCGACGACCAGCGCTTCGACATCGACGGTCTGATCGGGGCGGGCTGCCTCGACCCCGAGGACATCACCTACAACCCGTTCACCGGGAACCTCCACGTCACGAGCATCGACTTCAGCCACGCGCTCTGCACGATCTCGCCGGGACCCAACGGACACTTCGACGACATCGAGCCGCAGGGCGACGACGTGGTGACGATCGTGCCGCTCGAGCCCCTCGGTCTCTTTCCCAAGGCCATCCTGAAGCCGAAGGGAATCACGTACGACCCGATCCAGAACACGCTGATCGTGGCCGACCGCGAGAACCGCGATCTGTTCGAGTTCAGCATCGACGGCGCGCTGCTGCGCAAGATCGACGGCACCGTGGTGGGCGGCTACAAGCCCTCGGGCGTCACGATCGCGCCGTCCACCGTGAACCCGCTGCTGCGAGCGCTGTTCGTCACCGACAACGCAGTGGACAACGGCGTGAATCCGCTCGAGAACGACGGCAAGATCCACGAGTTCATCGTGCCGCCGCTGAACGGAAACGCCGCCCCCGTAGTGGATGCCGGAGCGCCCCAGACCATCGAGCTACCGGTCGACACGGTGGATCTGAACGGCTTCGTCACGGACGACGGGCACCCCTTCCCGCCCAGCGCGCTGACGGCGGAGTGGAGGCTCGAGAGCGGCCCTGCCGGAGTCACGTTCGGCAACCCGGCCGACGCCATGACCACGGCGACCTTCACGCTGGCCGGCGTGTACGTGTTGGCCCTCGAGGGCGACGACTTCCAGCTCACGACGACGGACAGCGTGGAGATCACGGTGGATCCGCCTGCCCTGCCGCCTTCCTGCGGCATCGGGCCGGAGCTGGCCTTGCTGATGACCGGGCTCTCGGGGCTGCGCGGGCGGCTCCGCAGGTCCCCCGCGAGCTGATCGGACCCGCAGCGTGTTCGCATCTCGACACCAGGGCGCTTCGATCGCCACAGATAGAAGGGTGCGCCGCCTGCGGCGGGACAAGTTGGAAGAGAAGGGCGGCTGGATGCAGGGTTCGGCAGGGTTGCGCCGGAGGTCGCTGCGGCTCCTTTCGCCGTGGCTCGTCGCCCTGGCGCTGGCCTTCGGCTGGAGCGCTCCGGCGCGCGCCCAGTTCACCACCGACCCGGGCCTGGTGATCAATACGGTCCAGACCTGGCTCTGGCTGCCGCCCTCGCCCGATCCCTCCGGCATCACCTACCGGCCCGACACGGGGCAGCTCCTGACCTGCGACGCCGAGGTCGAGGAGATCGTGTCGGGCATTACCCATTACGAGGGCGTGAACGTCTGGACGCACTCGCTCACGGGCGTCGTCAGCTCGACCTACACCACCCTCCCCTACAGCAACGAGCCGACGGGCATCGCCTTCGACCCGGCCGGCGGACGGATCTGGATCACGGACGACGTGCAGGGCGCCATCCACCAGATCCTGTTCGGGCCCGACGGCCAGTTCGGCACGGCGGACGACGTGATCTCGGACCTCGACGACGTCGGCAACGGGATCTGCGACGACGTCGAGGACGTGACGTACAACCCCTTCGACGGACACCTGTACATCGCGAGCGGCGCCGGCCAGGAGATCTGCGAGCTCGAGCCCGGCCCGAACGGCTACTTCAACGGCGTGCCGCCCACCGGCGACGACCTGATCTCGACGGTCACGACGGCGCCTACCATCCCCGATCCCGAAGGCATCGTCTTCGACCCCTTCTCGGGCACGGCGGGCACGCTGGTCATCGCGGACCGCAGCACACGCGATCTCTACGAGCTCACGCCCGAGGGTGGGTTGCTGCGCAAGATCGACGTGAACTTTCCGAGCGGCACGAAGCCGGCGGGCGTGACCATCGCGCCCGGCTCGACGAACCCGCTGCTGCGCAACTACTACGTGGTCGATCGAAAGGTGGACAACAACGCCGATCCGAACGAGAACGACGGGCGGCTGTTCGAGGTCGTCGCCGTCCCGCTCGGCGGCAACGGCGCGCCGATCGTGGATGCGGGCTCGCCGCAGACGCTCCAGTGGCCCAGCAACAGCGCGAACCTGAGCGGCTTCGTCAGCGACGACGGGCATCCGTACCCGCCGAGCGTGGTGACGGCGGTCTGGAGCAAGCAGACCGGCCCGGGCTCCGTCTCCTTCGGGAACGCGACACAGCCGGTGACCACGGCGAGCTTCTCGGCGCCGGGCGCGTACGTGCTCCAGCTGGTCGGCAACGACTCGGCGCTGAACACCCTCGACACCGTCGCCATCACGCTCGAGCAGGACGTCACCCTCAGCGTCGTGACGAGCGGCCCCGGTACGGTGACGCTCGACCCGCCGGGCGGCACCTACAACTTCGGCCAGAGCGTGACCCTCACGGCCGTGCCCGACGCCGGCGCCGCCTTCACGGGCTGGAGCGGCGCGCTCGGCGGCGTCACCAACCCGCAGATCCTGGTGATGGACGCGGACAAGTCGGTGACCGCCTCGTTCGCCACCTTGGTGAGCCTGGACGTGACCACGAGCGGCCCCGGCAGCGTGAACCTCTCGCCGCCGGGCGGCAGCTACCTGCCCGGCACCGAGGTGACGCTCAGCGCGGTGCCCGGGGCGAACGCGGTGTTCAGCGGCTGGGGCGGCGCACTCGCCGGCAGCACGAATCCCGAGCTGCTCACCGTGAACACGAACACGGCGGTGAGTGCGAGCTTCACGCAGCTCTACAACGTGGCCACGTCGGCGGTCGGCCCGGGCAGCGTGACGCTCGCGCCCCCGACCGGGCCGTATCCGGCGGGCACGAACTTGAGCGTGACGGCCACGGCGAATGCCGACGCCGTGTTCCTCGGCTGGAGCGGCGACCTCGCTGGCGCCGTGAGCCCGGCGAACCTGCTCGTGGATGCGAACAAGAGCGTGACGGGCACCTTCGCCACACTCTACGACGTGGGCGTCAGCACGACGGGTCCCGGCAGCGTGACGCTCGACCCGCCCGGCGGCACCTACGCGGCCGGCACGGTCGTGAGCGTCAGCGCGACACCCGACGTCGGCGCGATCTTCACCGGCTTCGGCGGCGACCTCGGCGGCAGCGTCACGCCGCAGCCGCTCACGGTGGACGCGGACAAGACCGTGTCTGCGAGCTTCGTCGCGCAGTACACGCTCTCGGTCAGCGCGAGCGGCCCGGGCTCGGTCACGCTCGATCCGCCCGGCGGCCTCTACGACGAGGGCACGTCGGTCACCGTCACCGCGACGCCGGATCCCGACTCGGCCTTCCTCGGCTGGAGCGGCGACCTCAGCGGTACGACGAGCCCGCAGATCGTGGTGATGAGCGCGAACACGAGCGCCACGGCGACCTTCGCGACGCTGTTCGATGTCGCGGCCTCCGCCACGGGCCCCGGCACGCTCACGCTCGACCCGCCCGGCGGCACGTACCCCGCCGGCACGGTCGTGACGGTCACCGCGACGCCGAACGCGAGCGCGATCTTCACCGGCTTCGGCGGCGACCTCAGCGGCACCACCACGCCGCAGCCGCTCACGGTGGACGCGGACAAGACCGTCTCTGCGAGCTTCGTCGCGCAGTACACGCTCAGCGCCCTCGCTAGCGGCCCCGGCACGGTCACCCTCGATCCGCCCGGCGGCGTCTACAACGAGGGCACGTCGGTCACCGTCACCGCGCTGCCGGATCTCGACTCGGCCTTCCTCGGCTTCAGCGGCGGCCTCAGCGGTACGACGAGCCCGCAGATCGTGGTGATGAGCGCGAACACGAGCGCCACGGCGACCTTCGCGACGCTGTTCGATGTCGCGGCCTCCGCCACGGGCCCCGGCACGCTCACGCTCGACCCG
>Ga0247727_10009061_pt1 | contig 18215 bp, 16 predicted proteins | sample WisWelCaveWW1625_FD_202498 | JGI IMG/M metagenome (GOLD analysis project Ga0247727, IMG submission 202498) | Biofilm microbial communities from Wishing Well Cave, Virginia, United States - WW16-25 | ecosystem: Environmental > Aquatic > Deep subsurface > Groundwater > Cave microbial mat | place... | reverse complement strand
TTCCTTCATCATGAAATCCGCCGCGGCTTCCATGGCCTGCGGGTACGGGAAAGACCGGAACTTATTGAAAGGCATCGGCCCAAAGGCCCCCTCCAAAGCCACCAGGCCGACATTGTTTCCGTTTATCAGTCCCTGAAGGGTTTGACCGATGTTGGCCTGGGCCTCGGAGTTCATATGCACGTCCTGAATATGAACGACAATGGGGAAATCCGAATTGTCGGTTTTCCCGGGCAGGGAGATCTTCCGGATCGTCCCATATCTTTGGTCCAAAGCGGCGAAAAGTTCCCGGTGGCGAGCCAGGAACCTTTCCGGAAATTTCCGAGCGACGTGGTCCGGCAATTGGGAAAGGCGGGGGACGGCTTCGGGAATTCCTTGAAGGAGATTGAGGGGATCTGCAGCGGCGCCGGAGGAAAGGCGGGCCAGTGTCAAAGGGGCCTGGCGGCGGTTGGAATGGCGCCGGCGTTCGGACCAGAAATTTGATTCGGGCGTGTAGGCGAAGACCCCGTTGACCGCGAAAAAGACAACGGCCAGGGCCCCGGCAATGACTTTGGGAAACAGCGGTTTTCGCATTGGGTTTGCCGGAGCGTAATTGCCTCCGGTTTCGCCTCTATATTAAGGAAGGGTGGTTAAGAAGGAGAGAATTATCAGTAAATTACTTGTAAATCGTTTTTGAATCCAAAGATGGAACTAAGAGCCTCTAACTGAAAGGGCCGCGCCGAGGACGCCTGCATGGGTGCCGGATGCGGCGAAATTCTTGATCCTGTCCGCCGTGAGCATCCGGACACCGGGGCCGGTCTTGGCCAATACCCTCCGGGCTTCAGGCAGGGATAAGGCCCGCCCGGCCCCTTCCAGCAACCAGCGCCCCCCCAAAAGATATACGCGGGTTCCGCGCGTCGGCGGCTTGAACGGCACGCGGCATTTTTTGAAATTTCCGGACCTTGTCAAATGAACGAACCGCGCGAAATCCCTCCCGACTTGGACAAAGAGTCGGCGCGCCCGCTTTTTTTGTTCGCCGGTTCCGCGCAGGGCCGCCCGCGACAACGCCTTCCCATTCATGTCCCGGCCGAATTCTTGGCTCCCTAGACACTCAAGAGCGCGACCCGTCATGAGGTGTTCCGCCATGAGCGGTTCCCCGCCCCGCGCGGGATGGACGATCAAGCTACCCTCAACGGCAACGATGATGGGTTCCCCCCGTTCGGCCCTACGGACCACCACGTCGAAAAGCTGTTGAGGGCCGGGGACCGGCCGAACATTGCCCCCGGACGCCTCGAAGACCCCTGCGCCGAAACCCGTCCCCGGGATCAGCGCAATGATTTTTCCCCGCCGCATCCCGGCTACCCTGGCGTAGGCGGCGGCCATGAGCCGCCCCTGGGCGACGCCGTCGTTTTGGACATGCGACGGCGTCACCGTCCAAGCCGATCCGAGCCGACGGGCGAAGAGCCGGTAAAGTTCAATTTTTTCCAATTCCGGGATGTTGGGCGCCGTCCCGGGATAGGCCCGCCCATTTTCCAAATAGGCGCCCGGAGCGCCGACGCCCACCTGGCGGACAACGCGCCACCCATTTTTTTCTAGCCGGGCGGCATTTTCGACGATAAAAGCGGAGGCGCGAGCGACGGCGGCACGAATGTCCGGTGTTCCTCGCCGGCGGGGAAGCGAACTGGACCGGAACGAAATCACGCGGCCGGAATCCACCCGGACGAACCCGACCCGAAGATTGGTGCCCCCAATGTCAACGCCCACCTTGAGGCCCTTAGAATCCATTTTCCTCATTCCCCTTTTTTACCACCGAAATTCAGTGGAAATTCAGGGGACGGTATAAAAAAATAACTTGGGGTCATGCTTTTTTAAAAACATACTCGGTTTTAATTCAATAGGTATACTGTCCCCGGAAAAGATTAGGCGGGGGTGGGAACTGGAGAGACTACGCCTGGGGCGGTGCCGCCCTCGTTCCTGCGGCGGGGGGGCGGGGAGGCCGGGGGAGCAGCGGGGGGGGGCAGCGGGCGGCCTTCGATTAAGGCTGTGATTTCCTCGCCGTTCAAAACTTCCTTTTCCATGAGGGCTTTCGCCAGGGACTCGAGGGCGGCGCGGCTGTCCACCAGGACCTTTTTCACGCGCTCTTGGGATTCGGCGATGAGGCGTTTGACTTCTTCATCGATCACCTGGGCCGTTTGGTCCGAATAGTTCTGGCCTTCGCCCAGTTCCCTGCCAAGGAAGATCTCCTCGGATTTTTTCCGGTAGGTGATGGGCCCAAGTTTTTCGGACATACCGTACTCGCAGACCATTTTGCGGGCGATCTGGGTGGCCTTGGCGAGGTCGTCCTGGGCGCCGCTGGTGACATCGGAAAAGACAAGTTGTTCGGCCATGCGGCCGCCGAGAAGCACGCAGAGGCGGTTGAGCATCTCCGATTTGGTGGTGAGGTAGCGGTCCTCCGTCGGAAGCTGGAGGGTGTAGCCCAGGGCCGGGCCGCGGGGGATGATGGACACCTTGTGCACAGGGTCGCTGGCGAGTTTTTTCGCCACCAGGGTGTGGCCGGATTCGTGGTAGGCGATCACCAGCTTTTCTTTTTCGGACATCATGCGGCTTTTGCGCTCCGGCCCGGCGATGACGCGCTCGATGGCTTCCTCCAGTTCCTTCATCTCCACCCAGGGTTTGCTCCGCCGGGCGGCCAGGAGGGCGCCTTCGTTCACCAGGTTGGCCAGGTCGGCCCCCACGAAACCGGGCGTCCGGCGGGCGATGACCGACAGATCCACCCCCGGCGCCGTCTTGACGGGTTTGGTGTGGACCTTGAGGATCTGCTCCCGGCCCTTCAAGTCCGGGGCGGGAACGGAAATTTGGCGGTCGAAACGGCCGGGGCGGAGGAGGGCCGGGTCCAGCACGTCGGGGCGGTTGGTGGCGGCGATCAGGATCACACCCTCCTTGGTGTCGAAACCGTCCATCTCCACCAGGAGCTGGTTCAGGGTCTGCTCCCTCTCGTCGTGTCCGCCGCCGATGCCGGCGAAACGCTGGCGGCCGACGGCGTCGATCTCGTCCACGAACAGGAGACAGGGGGCGTTTTTCCGGCCTTGATCAAAAAGGTCCCGCACGCGGCTGGCGCCGACGCCCACGAACATCTCGACGAACTCGGAGCCGGAACTGGAAAAGAAGGGGACGCCCGCTTCCCCGGCAACGGCCTTCGCCAACAGCGTCTTGCCCGTGCCCGGCGCGCCGAAGAGGAGCACGCCCTTGGGAATTTTCCCGCCCAGTTTTTGGAACTTGGCCGGATCTTTTAAGAACTCGATGATTTCCTCGAGTTCCTCCTTCGCCTCGTCGCAACCGGCCACGTCGCCGAAGGTGATCTTCTGTTTTTTTCCCACCAGCTTGGCTTTGGAACGGCCGAAGGCCATGGCCTGCTTGCCCCCGCCCTGCATTTGCCGGATGATGACGAACCACCACAGGAAAAAGAAAACGCCGATCCAGAGCAGGTTCACCAAGATGGAGTTGATCCAGCCGCGCTCCATTTCACCGGAAAACTTCACCCCGGCCTTTTCCAGGTCGCTGACCAGGCTGGGGTCGTTCAAGGGGACGGTTCGGAAGGATTTGATTTTGTCGCCATCTTTGACGCGCCCGCGGATGAGGTCGGGACGCACGCGGACATCCAGGAGGCGGCCCTCCTTCAGTTGGCGCTTGAAGACGGAATAGTCGATCTCGTCCTCCGTCGCCCGGGCGGTGCGCAGGCTTTGAATGAAAAAGAGGACCCCCGAGAAAATCAGGAGCCAGAGGATCAGGTTGCGTCCGTTGCCTTTCATATGGTTTCCCTTTCGTAGAGGCGCCGCTTCAAAAGCCCGATGTAGGGCAGGTTTCGGTAGCGCTCCTCAAAATCCAGGCCGTAGCCAACGACAAACCCCGGGGGGAGGCGGAACCCCGCGTAATCGGGCTTTAACGCCACGCGGCGGCCCGAGGGTTTGTCCAGGAGCGCGCAGGTTTTGAGCGACGCGGGGCGGCGAGCCCGCAGGTTCGCCTTGAGTCGCGCTAAAGTGACGCCCGTGTCCGCCACGTCCTCCACCAAAAGAATGTGCTTCCCCTCCGGGTTGCGTTTCAAATCAAAGGTGACGCGCGCCGTGCCGCTGGACGCGGCGCCTTCGTAGGAGCTGACGGCCATGAAATCCAGGGCGCAGGGGACCGAAATGGCGCGGATGAGGTCGGCGAGAAAGATGACGCCCCCGCGAAGGATGGCCACCACCAAAAGCTCCCGTCCGGCGTAATCCCCGGAAATTTTCCGGCCGAGCTCTTTAACCCGCCGCCGGAGGACCGCTTCGGAGAACAAGACGCACTCAATGTCCGGGTGACGGCTCACAACGTTCCCTTCGTTACCCGAGATCCGCGGAGAAAGAGAAGACGGAGGCCCGCTTTTTTCACGCGGGCGCCGGGAAGGTCAAGGGGGCCGCGGGCCCGGGCGGCGGCGAAGGCGCGGACGCGCTCAACGGACTCGAAGCGGGTGAGGCCGAAGAGATGGCGGAGCCGCCGCCGTTGTTCGACGACAGAATACCTCAAAAATGAAGGGATATCAAGGCGGAGGGGGGCCCAGTTCCGACGGGAACCGACGGTCCTCAAGGGGGACAGGCGCCGCCGCCAATAGTCTTCCTCGTCCCGCAACAGGCGGGCCGTCTGGGCCACGCGCGAGAAGAATCCGGGCCGGAGCTTTTCCCAGGCGTTCAACACGGGGCGGAGCCGGTTCCGCAAAAAGGCGGCATCATCGTTGGAGGCGTCCTTCCGGCAGGGCCGTTTTCGCCGGCGAAGATGGGCCAGGATGCGGCCCCGGGAAACATTGAGCAGGGGCCGGAGAAGCCGGGGCGCGCGACCCGGGACGGACACGGGCCAATCGCTATCGGAAGCCATGCCCGCGAGGCCCGCGGGGCCGGCCCCGCGGATCAAATGGAGAAAGACCGTTTCCACCTGGTCGTTCAGACTGTGGCCCGTGGCCACCGCCGCGCACCGGAAGCGCCGGGCCGCTTGGGCCAGGGCCCCGTAGCGGAGGGTCCGGGCGGCGTCCTCGATCCCTCGCCCGTGGGCCTTCGCCCATTTTTGAACGGGGGCCTTTATCACGGCGACGGGGAGGCCGCGCGCGGCGCATTGCCGCCGGACAAAGTCCGCGTCCGCCCGGGAGGCCGCGCCCCGCAGGTCGTGGTCCACGTGGCCCACGGCCAGAAAGGCGCCGGTCTCACGGCGCCAGCAATCTGATAGATCCAGGAGCGTCATGGAGTCCGGGCCCCCGGAACAGGCGATGAGGACGCGACGGAATGACCGGGGAAAGAGGGGGTCGGGAAAAGCGTCAAAAAGGGGAACCACCGGCTACTTGCTCGTCATCACGTACACGCCGTCCCAGTCCTTGGGCGGCGGCACGTGGAGAAATTCCTCACAACGTTTGATGTAAATCTTAGAGGGGTGGTCTTCGGCGTAGGCGCCCAACACGGCGTTGAATTTGCCCTGGGCCTTGACGAAGGCGCGATCGCGGTAAAAGGCCAGACCCTCCCGGAAGTCCCGCAGGGCGCCCACGACGTCGGGAGTTAGCTTCGCGGTTTCCGACACCAGCTCGTACACCCGAATCGGCTGGGTTTTCCCTTTCACGCGGAGGAAATCCAACTCCCGGACGGCGAATTCGTCGCCGACGATTTTTTGGGTGAATTCGGAAATCATGGCCCGGGTGCCGAACATTTTGTTGGCGCTCTCCAGCCGCGACGCCAGGTTGACGGTGTCGCCCATCACGGTGTAGTCGAAGCGGGTGTGGGAGCCCATGTTGCCGATGATGGCCCGGCCGGTGTTGAGCCCCATGCGGCAGTCGATGGGGGGCCAGTTCTTGTCGGCGAATTGCTTTCGGACCAGTTCCAAGGCCGCCCGCTGTTCGACGGCCGCGAGGCAGGCGAGCGCGGCGTGGCGGGGCTGGTCCACGGGAGCGTTCCAAAAGGCCATGATGGCGTCGCCGATGTATTTATCCAACACTCCGTCGTGCTTCAAAATGATGTCGGTCATGACCGTGAGGTATTCATTCAAGGCGGTGACGAGTTCCTGCGGCGTCATGCGCTCGGCCAGGGTGGTGAACCCGGCGATGTCGGAAAAGAAAATCGTCATCTCCCGCTCTTCCCCGCCCAGCTTGAGCCGCGAGGGATCGCGGATCAGGATGTCAATGACTTTCGGGGACAGGTACTGGCCGAAAGTCGACTTGATGCGGCGTTTTTCAAATTCCTCGGACAACAATCGTCGAAACGACATGGCCAGATACACCGTCAAAAGCGCCAAAGTGGGCGCGACATAATCCATGACGAGGTTGGCGCGGTTGAAGAAGACCTGGCAGGCGATGAAATACACCACGACCCAGGTGATGGCCATCGTGGCCCCCCGCCAGGCCCGGGAGCGGGCGATCAACCGGCCTCCACTTAACCCGAGAACGAGGATCAAGAGGAATGTCCAATAACCGGGGACTTGCCGCAAGAAACTGTTGGAAAGCACGTTGTCGATAACATTGGCGTGAATTTCAGGGCCCGGGAAGTTGCGAAGGTTCGGGACGGCTTGAGTGTCAAAAAGTCCGGTGGCCGTTCCACAGATGATGACGATTTTGTCCTTGAAGAGGCTCGTGGGTTTCCGTCCCGTCAGGACGTCGGCGTAAGAATAATAGGGAAAGGGAGAGTTCGACCCCCTCCAGCCGGTGTAATTGATGGTGACTTCGTTCCAATTTCCAACCGTCACGGTGGCCAGTTCCTGTTGCTGTTCTTCGAGCGGCATCCCGCGGGCCACCGCCAAGGCCGAAAGGTCCAGGGAGGGGAGCGTCGAGCCGTTGTGGTCGGTCCATAGCGCGGCGGTGCGGACCATCCCGTCCTTCTCGGGGAATACATTGACGAATCCCGTGGAGACCCCCTTTTGACGAAGGGCCCGAATGGGCTCTGAAATAACCTTCGGCTGACCGCCCGATATTTCTTGAATGAGGGACCCCAGAACCGTTCTGCCGCTCTCGGCGAGCGCCCGGCCAAAGGCAAGGTCGGAATCGGGACGCGCCGTGTCCTCTTCCAGGAACATAACGTCGAACACGACCGCCCGGGCCCCGGCGCGGGTCAATTTATTGACGAGCTTCGCGTGCCGGTTTCGCGGCCAGGGATAGAGGCCGAGCTCCTTGAGGGATTTATCGTCGATGGTGATAAGGGCGATATCCGAACGCGGGGCCCGAATCCCTCGGAAAGTGAAACGCAAATCCACCGAGGCGTTTTCCAGGCGCTGAAACAATTGGAAGTAGTAAAAAAGCAGGACCAGGACCGTAAGGCTCCCGGCCCACATCGTGTCTTTGGAAAGACGCTTCACGGTCACCTCCCGGGGTCCTGAAACCACGCGATGGTCCGTTCCAGCCCGGTTTGCAAAGGAACGCGGGGGGTCCATTTCAACAGTTGCCTAGCGAGGGCGATGTCCGGCTGGCGGACTTTCGGATCGTCCACCGGCAGGGGCTTGAACCGCAGGCGGCTCCGGCTTCCCGTCAATTTCACGATGAGCCGCGCGATGTCAAGGATGGTGTTTTCCCGTGGATTGCCGATGTTGATGGGCCCCACGTGGCGGGAAAACAAGAGGCGCAAAAGCCCGTCCACCTCGTCGTCCACATAGCATAAACTCCGGGTTTGACGGCCCTTGCCGAAGATCGGCAGGGATTTTCCATTGAGCGCGGCGTCGATAAATTCCGGCACCGCGCGGCCATCCTTCTTCCTCATGCGGGGGCCGAAGGTGTTAAAAATACGAGCGATGCGCGCGGCCACGCCGTGGGTGCGGTGATAGGCCATGGCAATGGCTTCAGCGAAGCGCTTGGCCTCGTCGTAAACCCCCCGCGGGCCCACGGGGTTCACGTGGCCCCAGTAGTCCTCCCGCTGGGGATGCACCTGGGGATCGCCGTAGACCTCCGATGTGGACGCCAAGAGGAAGCGGGCCTTCTTGGCCTTGGCCAGGCCCAACATCTTGTGGGTGCCGAGCGCGCCGACCTTGAGGGTTTGAATGGGGAATTCCAAGTAGTCCCGGGGCGAAGCCGGGCTGGCGAAGTGGAGGATGCCGTCCAGGGGGCCCGGGAGATAGAGGTCTTGAGTGACGTCGTGTTTGATGAAGCGAAACCGCGGATGGCCCGCCAGGTGGGCGAGGTTGGCCGGGGATCCCGTCAGGAAATTGTCCGCGGCGATGACGCGGTGGCCCCGCGCGAGGAGGCCGTCGCACAGGTGGGAACCGAGGAAACCGGCGCCGCCCGTAACGAGAAATACGCCCGCTTTCACGGCTGGAAGCGCGTGAACCGGTCGATGCCGGCGAGGACGGCGGAGCTGAAAACCGCCGCCAACAGACCGAGGACCGCCCGGGACACCGTTCGCGCCCGCTCCCACACCCCCACCGCCCAGACGGAGGCGGCGTAAACGCCCGCAGCGAAGGGCAGGAAGCCCAAATAGCCGAGGGCGGGCATTTCGAAAATTTTCACGCGGTCGAGGCCCGGCAGAGTGTATTCCCAATGGGCGCCGGCCAGGGTGTTCCAAAATTCCCAAAGGACGCCGCACATCAGTCCCGCGATGACGAGGAGGGCCAAACGCCGAATCTGGCCCAGGCGCCAATCCGCCAAAAGGGATTCCCGCCCGGCTTTCTCGTTCAGAGCGTCGAAGACAAAAAGCGGCGCTCCCCAGACCAGGGGAAAAAAGAGACGGGGCCACAGGAGGGGCAGGGCGATCATGGCGGTCCCCAAGGAGATGAAAACCCATCGCCGGCCGGCGGGGAGGGGCTGGATGGAAACGGTCTTGAGAAGCCCGGCGCTGTCGGCCAGGTCGGCGGTCTCGAGAATGGCCGGGACCACGGTGGCGAAACCCAGCGCATACCCCAGCCAGCGAAAGGAGGCTTCGGCGGGAAGGGAGAGGTAGCGCCAGTTGTCCAGGCGGAAGTTCAAAAGTTCATGGAACAGCCAGAAGGGAATGGACCAGACGGCGAGGAAAAGAAAACGCCGGGGGTGGCCCAGGATCAGAGATTCTCCCCGGTGGCGGTACACCCATCCGTCCACAATCAGGATGTAACTCCACCAGGCCAGGACGTAAAACCACGTGTGGAAGGGCTCGCGCCCTTGACGGGCGAGAACGGCGGACACGGCGAAGACGGCGAAACCCAGAAGCATGAGGCTTCGGGCCAGGTCGGCGTGGGGTAAAATTTTGGCGCGCAAAGTCGGTGTCAAAGTAGGGTCTTTCCCGGGAGGCGCTGCGCCGGCCGGTCAGCGACGACAGTTTACCTATTCAACCCTCGGGCCGAAAGCCCCCGAGGCGGTTTTGAACAGCCCGGCCATTTCCCGAAAAATCGGCCGCGCCAGTGTCTTCAGAGCGCGCGCCCGCGCCGGCAAATTTTTGATCACGGCCCGTCGGGCGCCCGGGCCCGTGGCCGCGATTTCCCGGTCCGCCCCGGGCTGGGACAGCCATTCACGGACCAAGGTCGCGTCCACTTCAACGTGGAACTGGAGGCCGACCACGTTGTCCCGGAACCGAAAGGCCTGGTTTCGGCAGAGGGGCGAGGTGGCCAACAGCGCCGCGCCCCGCGGCAGGTCGAAGGTGTCGCCGTGCCATTGAAAAACCGTTTCCACCTTTCGAAAATGTCGAAACAGGGGGTCGGAACGTCCCGCCGGCGTGCGGTGGAGAGAAAACCAGCCGATTTCCTTTCGCGGGTTGGGATGGACGGCGGCCTTCAGGGCGTGGGCGATCAATTGGGCGCCCAAACAGATCCCGAGCGCCGGTTTGCGGGCGGCGATGACTTTTTTTATGAAGGCGATCTCTCGATGGAGGAAAGGGTAGCGTCGTTTTTCGTAAACCCCCATGGGGCCGCCCATGACGATCAGCCCGTTCAGGTTGCTAACGGAGGGCAGGGTCGGACGGCCCCGGGCGATATCCAGATAACGGAAGGAAATGTTCGAGGACCGGAGCGCCGGCCCCAGAGTGCCGAGTCCCTCGTGGGGGACGTGCCGGAGAACCAGAACGGTCCCTTTCACGGCCGGGGCTAACGGACCGGCGCGGCGTCGGCCAATTCTTTGGGGAGAGAAAAATGGACGTCCTCGTCGCGGACATGGACTTCCTCTACCGTTCCCCCCCGCGCCTCCAACACTCTGATGACGTCCGCGACCAAATGTTCGGGCGCCGAGGCGCCGGCGGTGACGCCGATGCGTTGGGCGTCCGCGAGCCAGGCGGGATTGATTTCGCCGGCGCCGTCGATCAGGTGCGCGGCGCAGCCGGTTTGGCGCGCCACATCAACGAGGCGCTGGCTGTTGGAACTGTTTTGGGAGCCAACAACGAGGAGGAGATCGATCTCCCGCCGGACGAGTTCCTTCACCGCGTCCTGGCGGTTTTGGGTGGCGTAGCAAATATCGTCCTTGGGGGGCGTGGCGGCGTTCTTGAATCGATTCTTGATCGCGGCGATGATGTCGCGGGTTTCATCCAGACTCAGGGTGGTCTGGGTCAAAATCATCAGCTTCTTGTCCAAGGGAAAGGGCAGTTTCAGCACGTCCTCCATCGTTTCCACCAGATGGATATGCCCCGGCGCCTCGCCCAGGGTGCCTTCCACCTCATCGTGCGACCGGTGGCCGACCAACAAGAGGTCGTATCCCTCGCGCAGAAACCGGTGAACCTCCAGGTGGACCTTGGTCACGAGCGGGCAGGTGGCGTCGATCACCCGCAGGCCGCGCTCGTCCGCGCGCCGCCGCACCTCGGGGGACACGCCGTGGGCGGAGAAAATCACCAAACTCTTGGCGGGGGCCTCGTCCAGATGGTCGATAAAGATCACCCCGCGGACCTTGAAGCCCTCGACGACGGCGCGGTTGTGGACGATCTCCTTGCGGACGTAGATGGGCGCGGGGAACTTCTGGAGGGCGATCTCAACGATGTCGATGGCGCGGACCACCCCGGCGCAAAACCCCCGGGGGCGGGCCAGCAGGATGTTCACGACGTGGACCGGTTGACCAATCGGAAAAAACGGTCCTGGAACTCGTCGAAAATCTTATACCGGTTGAGAAGGTCGGCCAGCGGTTTCACCAGCGACGGATCGGCCTCCGCCCGGCGGAAAAACGCCTCCGCCTCGCGCCGCTGGCGGTCTTCGGCGGCCTCGGGGTTGAAGAACCCCCGTTCGTTTAATTCCCGGACATTGACGGCGAAACTCTGGGAGGTTTCTTCCAAAATGAATTTCATGAGGGCGAACCCCCACCCGCTTTCGGGGCCGAGGATCACGGCGGAACGCATGGCGTCCCGGGCGTCCAAATCCCGGCGTATGGCGCCCGCCAATTCCCGGGCGTCGGCGTGATGCGGCGCGGTGGATTCCAGCACGTTCCGGAAGTTGTATTCGATGCCCCGGAAACTGCCGGCGAATTGGTCCTTCAGGAACCGTTCAAAGGAGGCGGAATCCTCGCCGAAATCCTGGAACCGCTGGACAAAAGCGTCCGGCGTCAGGATTTGCGGCCGCTCGGCGATCACCCGGCCGGTGCGCAGGTTGGCCCGCGCCGGCAGGGCGGAAATCGAGGTGACCAATTGGTACTCGATTTCGCTGCGGCCGAAGGTGGCCAAGCGATGCCGGGGGAAGCGCAGGACGCGGGTTTCGCGCAGGGCTTCCCAGAGATGGCTATGACCTTTTCTAGGCTGTGGCATAGGTGGGAAACGACTCTACTTCTTAGCTTGTTTCTTCTCCGGCTTGGGCGCTGGGGCCGCGGGTTCTTCCACCGGGGACAGGTCCTCCACCGGGCCGGCGTCGGACTCAAGATTAAAGTCGCCTTCGTCGCCAAAATCTTCAATGGCCGCATCTTCGGGAAACCCCGCCGGGGCCGCCTTCATGGAGGAGTAAATGAAGAAGAAGAGACCGGTAAACACTAAAAGACCAAATACTGTGGCGACGATTTTCTCTCCCCGGCTCATGGACGGCTCCTTTTGGACTGCCTATTTAAATCGATTTGTTGACCCGGCAACAACCTATATTTTACCATATCTGTGTAGTGTCTCACTATTCGCTTTACAATTGGAGGCCCGAGTCCGAGCCGGATTCGAGGCGCGAGGAGGGCGCGATGCGGGCCATCGTAACTGACGAGCAACGAAGAAGCCGGCCGGAGGCGGGCCTCCCCTCCTATGATGTCGCCTCGCTAAAGCGAGGCGATACATTAAGGAAGGACCGGGCGCTTTTGCGCGGGTGCCGTGTGCCCTTTGGCACACGTTTGGCACGCCCGGTTGCAACCGGGCGGGACCGAGGCGCCTCTGGCGCCGAGGGGCTGCGTCGCTCCTCGGTCACATACTCCCGGTATCCCCTTCGGGGTCAGGGCCTATTCGGCCCGTCGCAAACGCCTGCCACCGGCAGGCGCGACCCCTCGTCGCTCCTTGTCGCCCCGCAAAATCGCCCGGCCAATTGCAAAGGGAATAGTGAGACACGACACTAATGTTCAAAGTCACACGCGAAATCCACTTCTGCTACGGCCATCGTTTGATGAATTATTCCGGAAAATGCCGCCATCCCCACGGCCACAACGGCCGGGTGGAGGTGGAGGTAACTTCAAAAAAGTTGGACAAACGCGGCATGGTGGTGGATTTCGGCGACATCAAGACCCGCCTGCAAAGCTGGATCGACGACCACCTGGACCACCAGATGATCCTGCGCAAGGACGACCCGTTGGTCCCCGTCCTGAAGAAGATGGGCGAGCCGATTTATCTCATGCAAGACAACCCCACCGCTGAAAACATCGCCCGGGAAATATTTCGCGCGGCCAAAGCCAGGGGCCTGTCCGTCACGCGGGTAACGCTATGGGAAACGGACAAGTCTTGGGCGAGTTACGCCCCCTAATTCCATTCAAGGCCGCCGGATTTCCATTCCCGCCCAGTCAATGCCGGGAAGGGCGCGTTTTTTGATCAAAACGGTGACGGCTCTGGGTTTAAATTTTTTTAACAGGTAATCCGCCGCCTGTTCGGCCACGGCTTCGGCCAATCGAAACTTTTTGGGCGTCAACAATTTCCGGAGTCCCTCCACCGCAGCGGCGTAATCGATGGTCTTGGATAAATCGTCGTTTTTTCCCGCCGGGGCCAAAGGCAATTCCAACGTTACGTTCAATTCGATGCGCTGGGCGAAGGCCCGTTCCCTCTCGGCGCATCCCACCTTAAGCCACAGTTCGATGCCCGCGATCAACAGTTTGTCGGTTTTTTCATTCATGGCTTGAGAGCGACGAATTCAATCTCCAGGGGAATTTTGCCGGTGTTTTCGAAATAATACGGCGTATCGGGAGGAATGGTCAAGTAGCCGTATTGGAAATTGACTTCCTCGGATCCCACGTAGGCAACCCCTCCGCCCGCCGTCGGCCGCATCACCAAGCGCGCGCCGGCCCTCCGTTCGGTCACGGTGCGAAAGCCGACGGGGACGGTTAAAGCCCCCTGGGAAACGGGAGGAGCGTCCGGCAACAGGTCTACGGCGTGGTAGAAGGCGGAAGCATCCATGGTCACGGCGGGCGGGTGCTCCGCGGGAACCAGGGCGCGGACGGACCCGCGGGTTTTCTTGGGGCCGACCTCCAGCATTTTAAGAAGCTTGTTCCGGTCGAGGACCAGGGCCGCGGCCAAACTGAGTTCTCCGGGCGGGGTGTTGTGGACGAGCGCGGATTCGGTTTCCGCCCGCAGATCCTCAAAAGCCCGCAAAGCGGACCAATAGACGGTGCTCTCCGATTTTCCGGCTCGGTGTTCTTTCTCCGCAGACTCAAAAATGTCGTCGCGCCGCGCCTCATAGAAATTCCATCCGCGCGCCACAAGCGTTGCGGCGGCGGGGTCGGCCGCCGGAATCTGGCCGGCGGAACGCAGGCGGAACCATCGTCGGCCCTCGGCCCGGAGCGTTGAGACCTCCGCGGAAAGGTTGACCGGCGGCGTCCCCCCCCGCACCTGGAATTCCTCGAAAAGCGCCCGCAAGCGGTTTTCGCCGGTCACCAGGGCGCGCGAGTCCTCGGGGGCGGCGCGGATTCGATTCGCCGTCAGAAGGCGAATTTCCCCTCGCGTGTCGTTAAACTCTTTAACGGACATTCGCTCCGCCGCGCCCGCGCCCATCGCGGTGAAGGAGACTAGAAAGGACAGGAGTTTTCGCATGTCAGAACGCCATTCAAAACGGCCAAAAGCCGGCCGGCGGAGCGGAAAGATTTAAAGACGTTGAGTGCGGACAGCAACACGGAGCGGCTTTCCGGGGCGGCGGTCAGGCGCGGAGCGACAACTTTTTGTACTTGGTTCGGCGGGATTCCTCGCGTCCGCCGAGCTCGGCCCGGCGTCTTTCCTGGTATTCATCAAAGTTGCCCTCGAACCAGCGGACCGTCCCCTCCCCTTCGAAGACCAGGAGGTGGGAGCAGATCCGGTCCAGGAAGAACCGGTCGTGGCTGATGACGAGGACGCAGCCCGAAAAGTCCAGGAGGGCGTCCTCCAGGGCGCGGATGGTGTCCACATCAAGGTCGTTGGTGGGCTCGTCCAAGAGCAGGACGTTTCCGCCCTTGAGCATTTGCTTGGCGAGGTGCAGGCGGTTCCGCTCGCCACCGGAGAGGGAGCCGACCTTCTTTTGCTGGTCGACGCCGCGGAAATTAAACCGCGTCAGATAGACCCGCGCCGGCACCTGCTTGCCGCCAATGTCGAGGATGTCCACGCCCCCCGATATCTCCTGAAAGACGGTTTTGTCGGGGGCGAGGTTCTCCCGCTTTTGGTCCACATAGGAAAAGACGACGGAATCGCCGATCTTGACGGTCCCCGCGTCCGGACGCTCCTCTCCGACGGTCATGCGGAGCAGGGTGGTTTTCCCAACGCCGTTGGGGCCCACCAGGCCCACGATGGCGCCCCGGGGGACGCTGAACGAAACGTCCTTCATGAGCGGATCGCCGAAGGCCTTGCTGACGTTTTCGAAGTCCACGACCCGGTTCCCCAGCTTGGGCCCGGGCACCACTTCAATATCCAAACTGTCGGCGTGGATTTCCTGTTTTTGAGAAACCAGAGTTTCGTAATCCCGCACGCGGGCCTTGCTTTTGGTCCGGCGGCCCGCCGGCGATTGTCGCATCCAGTCCAATTCCTTCTCCAAATGTTTTTGCAATGCCGAGGCCTTTTTGTCCTCGTTGGCCAGGCGCTTCGCCTTGGCTTCCAGCCATTGGTGATACTGGCCCTCGAAGGGGATGCCTTTGCCCTTGTCCAACTCCAGGATCCATTGGGTGATGTTGTCCAGAAAGTACCGGTCGTGGGTGACGACGATGACGTTGCCGGGGTACTCCTTGAGAGTCTGTTCAAGCCACGCGACGGTTTCGGCGTCCAGGTGGTTCGTCGGCTCGTCCAAGAGGAGCATGTCGGGTTTCTTGAGAAGGAGTTTGCAGAGCGCCACGCGGCGGGCTTCGCCGCCCGACAGGACGCGGCAGGAGGTGTCGTCCGGCGGAAGCACGAGGGCGTCCATGGCGACGTCCACCTGCCGCTTCAGGTTCCAGCCGTCCACGGCCTCGATTTTCTCTTGCAGTCGCCCCATCTTTTCCAGGGCCTTTTCCATGGCCTCCGGGGACAATTCACCGGACATGCTGTCCGAAACCTTATCGTAGTCGGCCAACAGGGTCTTGATGTCGGAGAAGGCCTCTTCAACCTCCTCGCGCACAGTTCTGTCGGGGTTGAGGCGCGGCTCCTGGGGGAGGTATCCCAGCGTGGAGCCTTTCTTCATCTCCGCCTTGCCGATGAAATCCGTCTCCACCCCCGCCATGATGCGCAGGAGCGTGGATTTTCCGGACCCGTTTTCGCCCACGATGCCGATCTTGGCCTTGTGGTAAAAGGAAAGGTGGACGCCTTGGAAAAGTTTCTTGGAGCCGAAGGATTTCGAAAGGTCTTCAATGGTGAAAATGTATTCGCCGGCCATGGGTTGCCTTTCTTGTTTAGAGGTGACGGTGACTATTATACTCTGCCGGGAAGAGAGGTGTCAGGGAAAAGGGGGGTTATTTTCGTCAAGAGACCAGCGCCCAGACGCCGTCGCGGGGCCGCAACGTGATGAGAAGCTCCGGCCGGACGGCCGGGGGAGGAGCGACCAGGTGAATTGGCGCGCGAAGAAGAAGAGCAGTGTTTTCGCCAACGTCGTCGCGAACCCTTCGCCGATACAGCTTCGAGGGCCGGCGCCGAAGGGAAGATATTGGCGCGGCTGGATTTTTGCGCGGGATGAGGGAGCGAAACGGTCCGGGAGGGGAGGTCATCAAAACAACGGGGGTGAAAGGACGGTGACAAAAGACGCCGCTGGCGGTCGCGCAGAGGGCCGTTGCTGGTGACGAGACACTGGCCCAAGACTTCATACCCGACGGCCAGATTCCCCTGCTTCCGGTAGGCCCCATGACGGGTCACGAGAATATGGGAAATGTCCTCGGCGGAGGAGAGAATTAAAAGCGGGGCGCCCTTGTGCGGCAATTGAATGACGGGGCCGTATCGCTCCCGCCATCGGGTGAAAACACCCAGGGGATCCCGAAGGAGGGAAACGTATTCCAAGAGGATCGTGCCCCAGGAAGGGCCCGGCGCCACACGGTGAAAGGACGTTGATGCCAAGACGGTCCTGGTTTAAGGGAGATCCTTTGCGGGCGCGGTGGGCCTTCCGTGCTCTTCCGAGCGACCCCAAAAAATCAGTCCGGGCCGTCGGGGAAAGGCCCGGCCTTCCCGGCACCGGGTGAAAGAGTCGACGGGCCTCTTCCGCTCCTATGTAGCGCCAATGCCAGGGCTCGTAACTTACCCCCTGGGAGTTTCCGTGGGGAAAAGACAATTCAAATTGATATTCGGAGGCGTGGGATCGTAGCCAAAGGAAGGCCTTTGTCTTTTCAAATTTCGGGTCCACGTCCGTGTCCGGCGCGTCTCCATCCCCCAAGTCCAGCGTCCATCCGGTGTGGTGTTCCGAGTAGCCGGGGGGGGCCACCCATTTTGCCGCCGCGCGAACGGAATTCCCGTGGCGTTGGCGGCGGGAGCGTTCAAAGAGATCGTGTTGATACTTCCGGGACCTGAAGCCCGAGATCGGGATGATGGAAACCCCCTCGGATTTTGCGGCTTCAGCCATCTTGTTGAACGCCGCGGCCGCAGATATCCGCAATATTACGACACGGCCCGACGTCCGGTAGACCCCCGCTTCGGCGAGGTCCGCCGGCAGGGCTTCCTCGTAACGGCGATGACCAAACTTTGTATCGGGTTCGCTGGCCGCAAGCAGCGTCGCCAACAGCGCGGTCAGGCCGAGTGCAAGAAATCCCTTCAAGACACGCGACGCTTTTTTCGGACGTACTCCCGGGCCCAAAGCCAGGCGTAAAAAAGCGTGACCAAGACGGTGAGTCCCGTCATGGCTTTTACAATCTGAAACTGGGTCAGATCCCACCAAAGGATCGGCTGAAAATAGCGAATAATGAATGAAGTTGAATAGGCCTTGGAAGGATCGTATTGTGTCATAAAGGCGTTTTCGATTTTCGTCATGGGACAATAGAGGCCCAGTGACAGAGTGATAAAGGCAATCCAAACGCTCGCCAGATGAACGGCCCGCCACACGGGCCGTTTCCACGCGAAGAAAACGCCGAAATTGATCCACAACACGTTTAAACCGTGGTAGACAGCCATCAGGTGGGCCAGGATCCGCCAAGTCATTTGGTCAATTATACATCGAGAAGGGTTAAGAAGATAACAAAATTTCTTGTCGGGCTCGTGAAAGTCCGAAGGCGGGTGTCGCGGGTCCTGTCCGGGAGGAAAGGCGTCCCGCGCTATGAATGTCCCGGTTCAAATGAACCAGACATCTCTGTTTGTCGCCCGAGAGCTTGCTGTAGGCGCCGTAGAAGTCGCTGGAGACGACTCCTTGATGAGGATATCTAAGGATTGCCAGGCTTACACCGCCCCCCCTCCCCCCCGGAACAAACCACCGGGGGGCTGGGGGGCTGCCCGGCTGTGGCCCCCCAACCCCCCCAGGGTTTTTTCCACCAAAACCAAAAACCTAGAGAATCGGGCGCAAAAACCGCGCCCCATCAAACAACCATCTAGTAGACCCGTGCCAGTTCCTTGTCCAACAACTCCTGATTAAGGTACATGGCCACCAAGTTAACCGACGGTGGCCAGTTTCCAGGGGGTGGGGCCTCCGGGGATGTGAGCCAGGGACTTCCAGCGTTTCCTGGCGGCGCAGAAGCGCAGACGGCGTCTCTTGGTGCGCCGGTGCTGGAGAAGGATGGCGCCCATCTTGACCGAGGCCCCCGG
>Ga0247727_10009060_pt1 | contig 18216 bp, 12 predicted proteins | sample WisWelCaveWW1625_FD_202498 | JGI IMG/M metagenome (GOLD analysis project Ga0247727, IMG submission 202498) | Biofilm microbial communities from Wishing Well Cave, Virginia, United States - WW16-25 | ecosystem: Environmental > Aquatic > Deep subsurface > Groundwater > Cave microbial mat | place... | reverse complement strand
GGCACCCCACGCCGCGGCTGCCCTTCGTGGCCGTGGCCACCGGCTCTCTCGGACAGGGCCTGTCGGTGGGGTTGGGGATGGCCTTGAGCGTCCGGCGGATCGACCGCACGGACCAGCGTATCTATGTCTTGCTGGGGGACGGCGAGTCGGCCGAGGGCTCGGTCTGGGAAGCCGCGGCGGTGGCCTCCCATTACCGGCTCGGCAACCTCTGCGCCACCATCGATATCAACCGGCTCGGCCAGAGCCAGCCCACCATGCTCGAGCACGATCTGGAGACTTACCAGGCCCGCTGGCGGTCCTTCGGCTGGCAGGCCCTGGCCGTGGACGGCCACAGCCTTCCGGATCTGCTGGCCGCCTACGAGAAGGCGGCCGCGGCCGAAGACCGGCCCACCGTGATCCTGGCGCGCACCCTCAAGGGCAAGGGCATCCCCATCGCCGAGGACCGGGACGGATGGCACGGCCGGCCCTTGAAAAAGGGCGAGGAATCCGACGCTGCGGTGCGCGCTCTGACCGCCCAACTGAACGGCTCCCCCGGCCAGTGGACGCCCAAGAAGCCCGCGGCCTCGGCGGCCCGGCGCGCCCCGGCCTCGGCGGCGCCCCTGCCGGCCCCCGCCTACTCGATCGGGCAGCAGGTGGCGACGCGAGAAGCCTTCGGCGCGGCCCTGGCGGCGCTAGGCCAGGCGCGCCCGCTGGTGGTGGCGCTCGACGGGGACGTCAAAAACTCCACCTTCAGCCAGGAGTTTCAGAACAAGTTTCCGGAGCGGTTCTTCCAGGGCTTTATCGCCGAGCAGAACATGGTCGGCGCCGCCATGGGGCTGGCCACCCGCGGCCTGGCGCCCTTCGCCTCCACCTTCGCCTGCTTCCTCACCCGGGCCTACGACTTTATTCGGATTGCGGCCATCAGCAATACCAACGTGAAGCTCATGGGGTCCCATGCCGGCGTCTCGATTGGCGAGGACGGACCCACCCAGATGGGTCTGGAGGACCTGGCCATGATGTGCGCCCAGCCCAACTTCACCGTGCTGTATCCCTGCGATGCGGTCAGCGCCTGGCGGGCCACTGAGTCCGCCGCGGCCATCGCCGGACCGGTCTACCTCCGCACCAGCCGCCCCAAGACGCCGGTGATTTACGGTAATGAAGAGACGTTCCAGATCGGCCGCTGCAAGGTCCTGCGGCGCAGCGAAAAGGACCGGGTAACGATTGTGGCCGCCGGGGTGACCGTCTTCGAAGCCCTGGCCGCGCAGGAGCAGCTCGCCCGGCAGGGAATCCCGGCGCGGGTCATCGACCTCTACAGCGTCCAGCCCATCGATGGCCAGGCCTTGCGCGAGGCGTCCCGGGCCACCGGCGGAAAGGTGATCACGGTGGAAGACCACTACGCCCACGGCGGCATCGGAGACGCCGTGCTGGCGGCCCTGGCCGGCGACCGCGTGGAAGTGCACAAGCTGGCCGTGCGCGAGATCCCGCGCAGCGGCGCCCCCCAGGAGCTGCTCGACCGCTACGGAATCTCCGCGCGCGCCATCGTGGAAAAGGCCCGCGGCCTGACCGCGTAGCTTGGAATTCTACCGCCCCCGGGCCCACCGCCGCAGACGGCGGCCGGCTTCCTCCAGCGTGGTCTGCTTCTTGCAGAAGCAGAACCGGACCTGGCGGGCGCCGCGGGCGGGGTCTGAGTAGAAGCTGGAGCCAGGCACGGCCGCCACCCCGGCCTCGCGGATCAGCCGGCGGACCAGCTCCACGTCGTCGGCGGCGTCGAAGCCGGAGATGTCGGTCATCACGTAGTAGGCCCCGTCGGGAACCCAGCAGCGGAAACCGGCGGACTCCAGCAGATCCAGGAGGCGGTCCCGGCGGCGCCGGTAGCCGGCGCGCAGGCGCTCGTAATAGTCGGCCGGAAGCCCCAGGGCGGTTACCCCGGCCTGCTGCAGGGGCGCGGCCGCCCCCACAGTCAGAAAATCATGCACCTTGCGGATCGAGTCGGTCAGGGCGGTGGAGGCCACCACCCAGCCCACCCGCCATCCGGTCACCGAATAGGTCTTGCTCATGCTGTTGACCAGCACCGAGCGGTCCCTCATCCCTTCCAGCGCGATCATGGGGTGGTGAGGGGTCTCGCCGAACAGGATGTGCTCGTAGATCTCGTCGCTGTAGGCCAGCGCGTCGAACTCCCGGCAGAGCCCGGCGATCAGATCCAGCTCCAGGCGGGTGAACACCTTGCCGGTCGGGTTGTTGGGCGTGTTCAGGATGATGCCCCGGGTCCGTGGACCGAAGGCGCGCCGCAGCTCGTCGGGATCGAAACGCCAATCCGGCGGATGGAGCGGAACCAGGCGGCGGGCCGCGCCGCACAGCTCCGTGTCCGGACCGTAGTTTTCGTAGAACGGCTCGAAGACGATCACCTCATCGCCGGGATTTACGGTCGCCAGCAGCGAGGCGATCATCCCTTCGGTGGAGCCGCAGCAGACCGTGATTTCGCGCTCCGGATCCAGCTCCAGCCCGTACCAGCGGCGGTATTTTTCGGCGATGGCCTGGCGAAAGTTCCTCGCCCCCCAGGTGATGGCGTACTGGTTGATGTCCTGGGAGATGGCCTTCCGCGCGGCGGCCTTGATGGCGGCCGGCGCGGCGAAATCGGGATAGCCCTGGGCCAGGTTGATCGCGTCGTGCTCGACGGCCAGCCGGGTCATTTCGCGGATCACCGACTCGGTGAAGTTGGCGATCCGGTCGCTGGCCAGTTGCCGGGTGGCGGCGGCGTCCATGGGGTCCTTACTGTCCGTACAGCTTCCGGTATATTTCGGCGTTGCGGAGCACGGCCTGAACGTAGTCCCGGGTTTCGGTGAAGGGGATGTTTTCGACGAACTCGGCGGGATCGTAGGAAGAGTCCCAGCTCAGCCAGCGGTCGGCGCGATGCTCGCCGGCGTTATAGCCGGCCAGGGCGGGCTCCAGCCGCCCCTGGTATTGGTCCAGGACGCGGCGGAAGTGCAGGGTACCCAGCCGCAGGCTGGTTTCAGGAACATAAAGCTGGCGGGGGGAAAGGGTCCGCAGGCCGAGCTGGCGGCCCAGAAGCCGCCCCGTGGGCAGCATGATCTGCATCAGCCCGCGGGCCTTGGCCCGGGAAATCGCGCCAGGGTTGAATTCCGACTCCTGGCGAATCAGGGCCGCCACCAGGTAAGGATCCAGGTCCCGCAGCCGGGAGTAGCTCTCGATCTCCTCGCGCCACGGCCACGGGAACAGCAGCTCCCAGTAGCGCCGGGGCAGGGAGTTGATCGGGAAAGCCATGTAGCCGGGCGTGTAGCGCTTGAGCAGCCGCATAGCCAGGTGATGATCGCCGCGACGGGCGGCGTGCTGGGCCAGCTCCAAGGCCGCCGGATACGCCAGCGCGGGGGTCTGGGCTCGGAACCGCAGCTCGCGCTCGGCCAGATCATCCAGCCCCAGCTTGTCGAGCAGCCGCGCACGGTCTAGCCAGCGGATCCATTCGGAGGGAGGCGGCGCCGGAGGCGCCTGGGTCGCCGGGAGCGCCGCCGGGAGCGCCGCCGGCAGACGCCCCGCCGGCGTAGCCGCATCGCCGGCGGCCGCGGGCAGCTTGCCCAGTCGGTCCTTAGCCATCTGGGCGTGATAGTAGTGCGGGAAACGGGCTGCCAGGTGCGAGTAGTAGGTCCGCGCCCGCGCCGGATCCCGGCCCGCTTCCGCCAGCCGCCCGAGCCAGTACAGGGCGGCGGCCGTTTGGGGGTCGCCGGGGTAGAGCCGGAGGTGATCATCGAAGAGCCGCGCCGCCTCTGGGCCGCTGTTCATGTAGGCCCGCCAGGCGACTTTCCAGTGGGCCCGCGCGGCGTGCCGGCCTTGCGGAGAATTCTCAAAGACCGCCCGGTAGAACGAGACGTACCGCTCCGGCTCGTTCTCGACCAGGAAGGAATTGCCCGCGGCGAACAGGGCCTCCTCGTGCCAGCTCGACGCCGGATGCTGGCGGCCGAGCTGGGCGACCAGGTTGAGGAATTCCTCCGAGCGCCGGAGATGGCGGGCGCAGGCGGCCAGATAATAGAGCCGTTCCGCCGAGGCTTCCGATTCGACCGGGCTCAGTTTCTTCAGTGCCTGATAGGCGCGAGTATACGCCTTCAGATGGTAGTCGCAGACCGAGACGCGGACGGCGGCTTGCTCGCGAGGGAGGCCCTTCAGGCGCAAGGACAGGGCGGCGTACTCGGTGCGGGCCTCCCGGTAGCGCTCAGCGGCAGCCAGCCGGTCGGCCCGGCCCAGCCGCCAGGCGGCGCTGGGCGAGGGATACCGCGCTCCCAGCCGCGTCTTCAGGCTGTTCAGGGCGGCCCGGGCCGCGGAAGCCTCGGCGATCGTAGGGTATTCGTAATAGACTCGCTGGTAACCCTGGGCGGCCTGCGCCAGTTCGCCGGCGCGCTCCGCGATGCGGCCCAGCCGCAGCCATCCGGCGGCGGTCGCCGGCCGAGCCGCGGCGAGAAGCTCGAGCGCCTCCCGCGCCCGGCCGCTCAGGCTCAGGCTCTCCAGGCGGGTCCCCTCCGCCGCGGCCGCCAGCGGACTGGCCGGGAACCGCCGGGCGAAGTCCGCCAGCAGGCTCGCCGCGCTGCTATGCTCACCCAGCTCCGCCTGGGCCAGGGCGCGGTAGTGGACGGTGTAATCGGCGAGCTCGGAGGTAGGTTCCAAGGCCAGAGCGAACTGTTCGGCAGCGACCGCGAATCGCTGGCCCTGATAAGCCCCCCACCCCAACACGAAGCGGGCCAGCGCGGCAGCCTCGCTTCCCGGGCGCTGCTGAGCGAACTGAACCAATGCCTGTTGGGCGGCCGCGCCACCGCCCTCCAGATACCGGCGGCTGAGCGCGGCCAACGGATCGATTTCGGAGGGGGCGGCCGGATAAGCCAGCAACAGCGCGATCACCGGACCCAGGGCAAGTCTCAATTCGAGCGTCCTCCGCCTCAGATCAAGGGCCCCGGGTAGTCGGGTCCCAGCAGCGCCTCCTGCTCGCCGGCCAGGGTTCGGACCAGCTCCATGTGGAAGTAATCGATCCCGGCCGTGTAGGACTGGCCGAACTTGCGATAGTAAACGTCCCGGCTCTTGTCGATCTCTTCCTTCAGGTGGCCATAGAGGTCGCGCTCTTTCCGGCCTTCCCGGATCTCCTGGGCGCGGTAGAGCTGCAGGTCGGCCACCAAGACCCGGGCGAAGCGCTGGGCGCGCAGGTGCATGTCCCGCTCGGTGGCCGGCATCTGGTCCCAGTCGGTCGGCGCCGCCCGGGAGGCGGGGCGGGGCATAGCGAATTCGAGCTGGCCAGGCTCAGCGGCCGCCGGCCGGCGCGCAGCCAGGATTTCCAGGCACGCCTCGGCGACCGAGCAAAGCATCTCCAGCGCGGCTGGCTGAACATCCTCGCGGCTGCCTACCGCGTCGGCGTACAGCAAGGCCACCACGTTTTGCCGCAGGGAAAGCGGGAACAAGTAGACCTTCTCCTCCGGCGGGATGGAAAAAGCCTCGCTCATCGCCGGGGACAGATGATCCGCCAGCGCCAGGGTCACTACCGGCTCCCGGGTGTCGATGGCCTGCGCCACCGCCAGGGCTTCGCGCAGGGGCACCTGCAAACCCGGGGGTAGATCCCGGGGAGCGCTGTCGCCGTTGCCGGCGAAGCCGCACCCGCGCCACCCGGTCAGGGAATCTCCCCGGTGAACCATCAGCGCCGTGCGGCTGCAATAGCCGGCTGTGATCTCCAGCAACGAGGCTGCCACCTCGGTGAAGCTGGAGGCGGCTCGCAGGCGGCGGATAGCGTTGTGCAGCGCTTCGGCTAGCTGATTCCGGGCCAAGCGGGAAACCTGTGCGGAGGCCCGAGCCACCGCCTGATCCTGCGTGACCCCACACTCTCGGGCCAGCCGCTCGGCCAACTGGAGCCGCAAGCCGGCGACCGGCCGGTCCCAGGCCTCCTCCAAGATGTTCTGGATCGTCTGGCTGATCTCTTCGGCCATTAGCGTCTGCCCTGATAGTATTGTAGCGCGACCGGAACCGGGCCGAATGAGCCAAGAACTAACCGATCGGATCGCTTTGGTGACCGGGGCCAGCCGGGGAATCGGACGCAGCATCGCCGAAAAGCTGCTCGACGCCGGCGCCAAGGTAGTCATCTGCGGGCGGAACCCGGCGGCCGTGGATCGGGCCGTTGAAGAGATGAGCCAACGGGGGGCCGTCGCCGGCCGGGCTTGCGATGTCTCCCGCTATGAAGAGGTGGTCGAGCTCTTCCGATTTACCAGTGAGCGGTTTGGGCGCCTCGATATCCTGGTGAACAACGCCGGCATCGGCTGGTTCGAGCCGGTGGACCGCATCGCGCCCGAGCGGTGGCGCCAACTGATCGAGACCAACCTTTCCGGCGCTTTCTACTGCACCCGCGAAGCGGCTCGGTTGATGCGGCAGCAAGGAGGCGGCTACATCCTCAACATCGGCAGCCTGGCCGGGAAAAACGCCATGGCCGGCGGGGCCGCCTACAACGCCAGCAAGTTCGGCCTGCTCGGATTGAGCGAGGCCTCCATGCTGGATCTCCGCTACGACAACATCCGCGTCACCTGCCTGATGCCGGGAAGCGTCGCCACCGAGTTCGGCGGCGGGGATACTGCCCGGCAAACCTGGAAGATTGCTCCGGAGGATATCGCTGAGACGGCGCTCGATCTATTGCGCCTGCCTGGGCGGTCGATGGTGAGCCGGGTCGAGATCCGGCCCAGCAAGCCGCCGCGCGGGACCTAGCCCACGGCTCGTTTCGATCACGCCGGTTAGGCAAAAATTTGCCCTTTATCTTCAGCCGGTTGTCCACCGCCCTCCCCGGCGCGCCGCATCCACCCTTTACACTGAGAGTAAGAGCAGCCCGGAGGCCGGGTTCTGAATTCACCGCCTCTGTCCGATATGTTCTGTGAGGCAAAACCCCGGACGGTGAACGGGGACGCCGGCGGAGAAAGGCGGGCTCGGGGGCGCCAGATGTCCCAAACGCTCAAGTCCTTGGATCCCAGCCGGACCGGTCGCGAGGCCGACCGGCTCGACCAGAACCTCCACCGGCGCATCGTCGGCCAGGAGGAGGCCATCGAGCAGGTAGTCAATATCTACCAGTCCTATGTAGCAGGAATGAACAGTCCCGGCCGCCCGGTCGGAAACCTGCTGTTTCTGGGACCCACCGGCTCGGGCAAGACCCGGCTGGTGGAAGCCACCGCCGAGAGCCTGGCCGGGGACTCCCGCGCCGTCATCAAGATCGATTGCGCCGAATTCCAGCACAGCCACGAGATCGCCAAGCTCATCGGCTCTCCGCCAGGCTACCTGGGACACCGGGAAACCCACCCCCTGCTGAGCCAGGAGGTCCTGAATCAGTATCACACCGACAAGGTGAAGCTGTCCTTCGTCCTCTTTGACGAAATCGAAAAGGCCAGCGACGCCTTGTGGAACCTCTTGCTGGGGATCCTGGACAAGGCGATCCTGACGCTGGGCGACAACCGGCGGGTCGATTTCTCCCGCTCGCTGATCTTTATGACCAGCAACCTGGGCGCGGCCGAAATGAGCGCGCTGCTGAATCCCGCGATCGGCTTCACCCAGGCCCTCGCGGCCAACAGCGACTCGCTCAGCTCCCAGACCATCTCCAAGATCAATAGCGCCGGCGCCGCCGCGGCCCGCCGCAAGTTCACCCCGGAATTCATGAACCGCATCGACAAGGTGGTCGTTTTCCGGCCCCTGGGCGAGCCCGAGCTGCGCCGGATTCTGGACCTGGAGCTGATGATGGTCCAGCGCCGCGTGCTTTCCAACGCCCACGGCGCCCCGTTTCTGTTCAAGCTCACCGACGGGGCCAAGGACTATCTGTTGCGCGAGGGCACCGATCTGAAATACGGGGCCCGCCACCTGAAACGGGCCATCGAGCGAGCCCTGGTCTATCCCCTGTCCAACCTGATCGCCACCGAGCAGGTCCGGACCGGCGACCTGGTCCGGGTCGACTACGATCACCCCAGCTCCCGCATGTCCTTCCTCCGCGAAGCCGAAGGGATGCCCGCCTACGCCATGGTCGAAGCCGTCGGCGGCGAGGCCGCCGCGTTCCAGCAGGCCGACGCCGCCGGGGCCAGCATCGAGCAGTCCAGACCCACCGGCGTCCGTTCCACGCGCAAGTAACCTCCGTAAGCTTGTTAACACCTCCCGCCACCCGGCGTCTTGGAGATTGGCCCGCGCGTTCTGACGGGCCGATTCCAACAGGGAGGATCACATGTTACATCTATTGCGGCTGAAAACTCCGGCGCTGGCAGTCGCGGCGCCGGCGGTCATGGTAACGGCGGCGCTGGCCGGCGGCTTCTGGATCAGCGCCTACTCTCCGGCGGCCCCGGTGGCGGCGAATATCCGGGACGCGGTGGTGGTCATCGCCGCCGAGGGCTGCGCCAATCCCTCCGACGCCAAGCTGAACGGAACCGCCGAGGGACTGGTGCGCGGCCAGCGGCAGTCGGTCGCTTTGCAGTTCACACCCACCTCCAAGCCGGGCGTGTACGCGGTCAAGAAGCAGTGGCCGGCCGAGGGCGCCTGGGTTCTGTCGATCACCGGCGACTATCGGGGACACAACAGCACGGTGCTGGTCGAGCTGGAGCCGAATGGCAAGTTCCGCGCCGAGCCAGCCCGCGCCGGCGTGAAAGCCGCGGACCGCGTGGAGGCGGCGCTCAGGGCGATGGCGGCCAGGACGTCGTGAGGCTGGGAATTCGAGCAACGGGCCGCGAATGAACCCGACCCTGCGCGGCCATAATGACGTATACTGATAGGCAACGGGCCGCGAATGAACCACCCCTGGCCCTTTGGGCCACCCTGAATCATGAAAACGCCATGGATGGCCGTCCTGTGGAATCCTGAGCTTGCCGGTATTTTCAGAGCAACGCGAATCCAGCTTCTGGACGCGCCCTTGTCGGTTTCATACAAGGGGCAATACGTCGGCGAGTACCTGGCGGACATTTTGGTGGAGGACGCTCTCGTGGTCGAGCTCAAGTGCGTCTTTTGAACCTTTGATGGTTTTCATTCGCGTGAATTCGCGGCCCTTTTACAAGCTGCGCGCTACTTCTTCGCCGCGGCGGGCGGAACCCAGTTCTCCACCACCGTAATCGGCGACGCCGCGGCCTCCTCTAGTGTCGAGACGATCAGGAAGCGCTTGCCGTCGGCGCTGACGTCGTATGCGGGGTGAAAGAACGGGATCGCCGCCGAGACACGCGTCTGAAAGAGTTCCCGGGGCTGGCCGGCCCCGAAGCTCACGCCCGTTGTCTTCACCTCCACGGCCATCATCTTTCCATCCGGGCCGAGATAGAACAGCTCCTTGCCGTCGCCCCGCCACTTCGGCCGGGTCCCGCCGCTGGTTGACGCCATCCACTTGCCGCCGGACTTCGGGAAGGCCTGCACGTAGACCTCCGCGCGCGTGGTTTCCTCCGAGACGTAGGCGATCCACTTCCCGCCGGGGGAAAACTGGCCGAGAAACTCGGCGAACTCGCCTTGCTGGTATGGAACCGGTTTGCGGTCCCCGGCCATAGACAACACCCACAGATCGAAGCCAGTCCTGCCCGCGCCCGCCACCTGGTACAGGAGATGGCGGCCGTCTGAAGACCAGTCGGTGGCGTACTTAGTCTCGCCCGATTTCAGCAGCAGCTCTTCCTCCGCCGCGCCGCTCGATACTTTCTGATAGAGGTCAAAAGAGCCTCCCCGGCTCGACGAGAACACGATGCGATTGCCCTCCGGCGACCAGACCGGGGCAGTGTCGTTGTCGGCATGGAACGTAAACCGCGTGCTGCTGTTGCGGGTCAGGTCGCGCACCCAAATGTCGAGATTGCCCTGGGCGTCCGGCCGCGTCTCGGCGACTCGCTTCTCGTCGGGCGCCAGATTAAGGCTAAGGCCTCGTTGCCCCGGGTCGCCGACCGTGGAAAGAAGCTTGCCTGCGCGATCGAACCAGGCGAGCCGGCTCTGCGTTCCGCTGCCGGTCAGGTAGACGATGGTCCCGGCGCCGGAGACAGTGAAGGCGTGCCAGGCGATATCGCCGCTTCTGTCCCCGATTTGTTGGGCTACGGGAAACGGCGCGCCGGCGAGCTCCAGTTTCCCCAGGTCGAACGGCTGGGCCATGAGCGTGCCCTCGCGAACAAACAGCAGATGCCCGGCGCCCGAGGCCATCCCGGTGTAGGCCGCCATGGAGGACCCTCCCAGGAGGCGTTTGTGGTCTTTCGACTGAGGCAGCTTCGAGTCGAGGACGGCGACGTAAACTCCACCCTTCTCCCGGTTCGCAAGATAGTTGTAGTACAGGTAGTGACGCCCGTCGGGCAGGAATTGCGCCCAACGGTGGGAATTCTCGCCCGCATCGAGCTTGGTGAGCGGCTCGGAGACCCCGCCCGCCGCCGGGACGCGCCGCAGTGAGTCCCGAGGGCCGAAGCCAAAGACAATCACATCCTCGCGGTTCCAGGCGCCCCCGCGACCGGGATTCCCCGCGTCGCACAGGGTCTGCGGCGGACCGCCGGAGACGTCGACCTTCTTCAGCTTGCCGCCCGCGAAGAAGCCAAGGAAGCGGCTGTCCGGCGACCAGAAGGGAAACGAGGCGTCGTCGGTTCCGGAGAGCGGATGCGCAGCGAGGGACTCGAACGGCCGCACCCACAACTGCGTCTTGCCCTCGACGGTGGCGACCAAGGCCAGCCGGCGGCCGTCCGGCGAAATGGCCGGAAACTCGACGTTCGAGGCCTTTTCCGGGGGCAGGACTATAAAGCGCGTGGTCTCGAACGCGGGCGCCCTCTCGCGGAAGTGCATCACGGACAGCGCCAGCGCGGACAAGGCAAACAGCGCGGCCACGCCCCACGCCAGCCGCGACGGCTTCCGAGCCGCGACGGTGAGGGAGCCGTCCTCCAGCCCTTGGAGCTCCATCCGCGCGTCGTCGATGTGCCGCAGCCGCCGAGGGAGCTCCTTCTCCAGGCAGCGGCGGAGAACCTGCCGAACCCGCTCCGGGGTGGCCGCCGGCAGGGCTTTCCAGTCCGGCTCGCGCGCCAGGATCCCGGCGATGGCGTCGGAGATAGTCTCCGCCGGGAAGGCCTGTTTGCCGGTCAGCATCTCGTAAAGGACGCAGCCGAAGGCCCAGATATCGGTCCGCCGGTCGATGGGCTTGCCGCGCGCCTGCTCCGGCGACATGTAGGCCGCCGTCCCCAGAATCGTCCCCATGCGCGTGGCCAGCGCGCTCAGGGTCGGCGAGTGAGCCGGGTCGCCGGCCGGCTCGTCGGCAAGCGCCTTGGCCAGGCCGAAATCCAGCACCTTCACCTTGCCCTCCGGCGTGATCTTGATGTTGGCCGGCTTCAGGTCGCGGTGGACGACGCCTTTTTCGTGCGCCGCTTCCAGCGCGTCGGTGATCTGAACGGCGACGGCGACGGCGTCGTCCACCGGCAGCGGGCCCTCGATCGTGTGGCCCGGGACGTACTCCAGCACCAGGAAAGGCAGGCCCTCGACCTGCTCGAACCCGTAGATCGCAGCAATATTGGGGTGATTCAGCAAGGCCAGCACCCGCGCCTCGCGCTCGAAGCGCGCCAGCCGCTCCGGATCCCGCGCGAATCCTTCCGCCAGGACCTTGATGGCCACCTCGCGCCCCAGCCGGGGGTCGGCCGCCCGATACACCTCCCCCATGCCGCCGGCGCCGATCAGGGCCTGGATTTGGTAAGCGCCGAGCTTTGTGCCGGAGGCAAGCGTCATGCCGTCACCAGGGCGATTATACTACCGTCCGGACGTATGCTGACAGGAAACGGGCCGCGAATGAACCAGTCATGGCCCTTTGGGCCACCCTGAATCATGAAAACGCCATGGATCGCCGTCCTGTGGAATCATGAGCTTACGGGTATTTTCAGAGCAACCATCCGGCGCCAGCCCCTGTAGTACACTCTGGAGAAGACCGCCATGATCACCGCGACGCAGATCCGGGCCGGCATGGCCATCCGCCACGAAGGACAGATCTACAAAGTCCTCGCCGCCGACTATCACGGCGGACAGGGCAAGATGGGCGGGGCGGCCCGCGTTCGGCTCAAGAATCTTTCGACCGGCGCCCTGTGGGAGCACAGCTTCCGGGCCGACAGCCGGCTGGAAGATATCACCGTCGAGAAGCGGTCGCTGGACTTCCTCTACTCCGACGAGGAGCAGTGCTACTTCATGAATCCGGACAACTACGAGCAGGTCGGCGTCCCGGTCTCGGTGATCGGCCCGCAGGCCCGCTTTCTGGTGGCCGAGATGCGGGTTCCCGTCGAGTTCGTGGAGGGACAGCCGGTCAGCGTGAGCTTTCCCGACATGATCGAGATGCGCGTCGCCGACACCGCCCCGCCCGTGCACCAGCAGCAGGACAACACCTGGAAGCCGGCGCGATTGGACAACGGGGTCGAGATCATGGTGCCGCAATTCATCAAGGCCGGCGACGTTGTTCGCCTGGAGACCCAGCACTTGAAGTACGTCGAGCGGGCCAAGGGGAGCGGAAGGTAGCGTGCTCGGGCCGTGGATCGGCCTGCTGTTGCTGGCTGCCGGCCAGGGGTCCGAGCTGGAGCGCCAGGCCTATCGCGCTTACCAGGCCCGCGACTGGGCGCGGGCGGCGCGCTATTACCAGGCCTTCCACGCCGCCGGGGCCGGCTCTGCCTCTAGCTACGACCAACTGGGCGTGGCCCTGACCAATCTCGGAGAGTGGGGCCGGGCGGAGGCGGCGCTCCAGAAGGCCATCGCGCTCGACGCCGGTCACCGCTGGGCGTATAACCACCTCGGCTGGGTCCATCGCCAGCAGGGCCGGCTCGAGCGCGCCGTCGAGCTGTTCGAGCGCCAGATCTCGATCAGCCCCCGCGATCCCTATGCTTACCGGAATCTGGCCGGAACCCTGGCCGCTCTCGACCGCCTCGAGGAAGCCGAGAAGGCGGCCGAAGACCACGAGCAGCGCGGTTACGAGCGCGGCGCGGTCTACATCGACATCGCTTGCGCCCTCAACGCCGGCCAGCGCCCGGAGCAGGCCCTGCGTTTCCTCCGGCGCGCGGAGGCGGTGGGGGTCGAGCGCGGCCTGCTCGCTCAGGAGTCCGGACATTATTTCCTCGCCTGCGGAGACTTTCGGCAAGCGGAGCGGGAGTACCGCAAACTGCGCGAATACGCGCCTTACGAGCCCGGCGTCGCCCTAAGGCTGGCCATGCTGTACTGGAAGACAGGCAACCTGGAGAAATCAGCCGAAACCCTGGCCGGTGTTCTGACGGTCACCGAGGACGGACAGGTCCGCATCCGGACATCGGCGGGCGCCTGGAAGGCCGTGTCGCTCGCCGAGTTGCGTCGCGGTCCGGCCGCGGCCGCGGCGGCCGTGGGGGACCTGCCGGTGGATCTGGCCGCCGCGGCCTTGCTGATCCGTGTGGACGGGTATCGCCGCCGCCACGCGGAATCGCCTTCGCCGGCTCGCCTGGCCAAGCTGCGCTCCGCCGCCGCCGAATTGCTCGCCCGCGACAGCAGTCCCCAGGTTCAGGGCTCGCTCGGCGCCTGGGTTGGAGGCGCGCTGCTCGAAGCCGGCCGGCTGCCCGAGGCGATCCAGGAACTGGAACGGGCCTACGCCGCCTATCCCCAGCGCCGGCTGGCCGCCTACCTGCTCGGCTCAGCTCTCGATCGAAGTGGACGACTTGACCAGGCGCTTCCCCACTACGTTCGGTCGCTGAAGCCGGTGGCCGGGACGGCCATCGATTGCGGATGCGAAGAGCCCGATCTCGCCGCCCGGGAGAAAACGGCCCGCTCGGCCTACGCCAGGCTCCGGGGCGAGGAATCAGGTTTCAACGCCTACCGCGACTCCATCCAAATGAGCCGGGGGCATGTGCCATGATCGATACAGGATGAGAATCACTCGCTGCGCCGGAATCGTGGCGACCTTCTGTCTGGCCTCCGTCTGCCAGGCCCAAACCACGGCCGGGTTGACCGGGACCATCACCGATTCCACCGGCGGCGTCCTCACTGGCGCGCGCGTGACGGTGACCAGCGTCGATACCGGATTCCAGCGGCAGGCCGCCTCCAGCGAGACGGGGCTATACCAGTTCCCCCTCCTGTCGCCAGGCGCCTACAGCGTCACGGTGCAGAAGGAAGGCTTCCGGAAGCTCGCTCGCGACGGCCTCCGCCTGGAGGTGAACCAAGTCGCCCGCCTGGACTTGACCCTGCAGGTCGGCGCCGTCAACGAAACCGTGGAGGTGCGGGCGGCCGCCCCTCTGATCGAATCCAGCGCTTCTTCGGTGGGCCGCCTCATCGAGAGCAGGGCCATCAGCGACCTGCCACTGAACGGCCGCAACTTTGTCGCGCTGGCCCTGTTATGTCCCGGCGTGACCGGGGTGGGCTTTTCCGCATCCGGAACCATCGGGAGCGGGACGCGTCCCGACGACCTGCGGCCCGGCGCCGAGCTGTTCTCCAACGGCAACCGCGAGCAATCCAACAATTTCATGCTGGACGGCGTGGACAATAACTTCCGCCGCAACGGGTTGATCACGCTGCGCCCGTCGGTCGAGGCCATCCACGAGTTCAAGATCCAGACCAACCTCTTCGCCGCCGAGCAGGGGCGCAATCCCGGCGCCACCGTGAACGTGGTCACCAAATCGGGAACCAACCAGCGGCACGGCAGCGCTTATGAGTTCTTCCGAAACGACCGTCTCGACGCCCGGGACTTCTTCAACGAGAAGAGGCCCGGCGTAGGGAAGCCGCCCTTCCATCAGAACCAGTTCGGCGCCAGCTTGGGCGGACCGATTCGCCGCGACAAGGCCTTCTTCTTCACCAACTACGAGGGCTACCGCCGCCGAAGAGGAACCACGACCGTGGTGGCCACCGTTCCCACCGAGGCGGTGCGGCGCGGCGACTTCAGCGGCGCGCGGGACATTTTCGACCCCTTCAGCGTTCGCCGGCAGGCCGGCACGGCGAGCGGCTTTGTTCGCGATGCCTTACTCAATCGGCAGATTCCCGCTAGCCGCTTCGACTCGGTGACCAGCCGCCTCATCCAGGCCTACCCGCTGCCGCAGCGTCCTGGCTTGGTCAGCAACTACAGCGTCAACCCCGTCCAGGTTCAGGACTGGGACCAGGGCGACGCCCGCGTCGACGGGAACCTGAGCGGCAAGACGACGTGGATGGGCCGTTTCTCGCGCCAGGATACGTTTACCCAGCCGCCTTCCACGTTCGGCTTGCGCAATGTGCCGGGCTTGAGCCAGCCGCTGAGCTTGGGCGACAGCGGAACTTTCGCCGGCGACTCCAACCTGGTGGCCTACCACTCGGTGGTTTCCGGCACGCGCGTCTTCAGCCCGGCCTTCCTGCTCGACGCCCGCATGGGATACGCCCGCTTCCACCTCCGTCACCTGAAAGTGGGCGCCGCTCAGGGCGCCCGGCTGGGGGAAGAGCTGGGGGTTCGCAACTCCAACCAGGGTTCCTTTTCCGACGGCGCGCCCATCTTCGCACCCGCCAACTACACCGGCATCGGCGGGCCGCAGTCGCTTCCCGTGATCCGACTGGAGAACACATTCAATCCGGTGGTGAGCGTGACCAATATTCGCGGCAGCCACGCGCTCAAGTGGGGCCTGAACATCATCCGGCGGCAGCTTATCGACTTTCAGACCAACCGCGGCGACGGCCGGTTCAATTTCGACCGGACCTTCACCACCGATCCCAACAACGCCGGCTCGACCGGCGACACGATGGCCAGCTTCCTGCTCGGCACGGCCTCGGCCATCGAGCAGGATTTCCTGCTGGCCTGGACGGGCATCCGGACCCTGGAGTTAGGGGCCTTCGTCCAGGATGACTGGAAGGTGACCAGCCGCCTGACGCTCAATATCGGGCTGCGCTACGAGCACCAGCCCCCACCGGTGGAAGTGGCGAACCGCTGGGCTAATCTCGACATCAGCACCGGCAAGCACCGGATCGCCGGCTTCAACACCGGGGAGCGGGCCGGCGTCGAGCTCGACGGCAACAACTTCGCCCCGCGCTTCGGCTTCGCTTACCGGCTGCGCCAGACGACTGCGTTGCGCGGCGGCTACGGTATCTTCTACAACACCCAGGGCAACGGCGCGGCCGCTTTCCGCCTGCACCGTCATCTGCCCTTCGGACCCATCAACGTGGAAGACATCGACCAGTTCTCCAACAACCCGCGGCGAGTCCAAGACGGCTTTCGTCCCCTCCCGCCGCTCGATTTCCGCGGCGTCTCGGAGACCCCGGCCGGCAGCTTCAACGCCGTTCCCGCCAACTACAAGCACGGCTACGCCCAGCAGTTCAACCTGGGGCTGGAGCAGGAAATCCCGCGCTGGAGCATGGTCCTGAAGGCGCACTATGTCGCCAACCTTTCCCGGCAGGTGGATTCCGTCTTCAACATAAACCAGCCGGACCCCGGACCAACGCCGCCGGCCACTCGCCGGCCGCTGCGGTTCGTGGCCCCGCAGGTGATCAACGTGTCGTGGGCGGACACCAGCGGCGTCGCCAACTATCATTCGCTGCAACTGGGCGGCGAGAAGCGCTTTCTCGCCGGCCTGGGGTTCACGGGCTCTTACACCTGGTCCCATTCCATCGACAACGTGCCGCTGCAGCATGGCGGCGGTTCGGAAGGACCGGTCCCCCAGTTCGCGCGCGACCGCCGCGCCGACCGCGCCGCCAGCGCCTTCGACACGCAACACCAGTTCGTTCTGGGCCTGAACTACGACTTGCCCGTCGGTCGCGGAAAGCCGTTGGACCTGGGGCGCGCCTGGGTCAACAAGGCCTTCGGCAACTGGCAGACGAATCTTATCGTGTCGGCGCGGACCGGCCTGCCCTTCACCCCGCTGCTGGCCGCCTCGGTCTCGAACGCCGGGGAGAGCCGCCCCGACCGGCTCAAACACGGCGGCCTCCCCGAATCCGAACGGTCGCTGACCAGGTATTTCGACGCCTCCTTCAATACCTCGGGGGCGGCCTGGGCCACGCCCCGGCAATTCAGCTTCGGCAACGGCGGACGCAACATCCTGCGCGGGCCGAGCCGAAACGTCGTCGCGTTCTCCGTGTTGAAGGAGTTCCCCATCCGGGAGCGGCGCCGCTTGCAGTTCCGCGGCGAGTTCTTCAACCTGTTCAACCACCCGCAATTCGATCTGCCGAACACCTCGATCGGCAGCCCCAACGCGGGCCGGATTTCCGCCACGGTGGGCTCGCCCCGGGACATCCAGTTCAGCCTGCGGTTGCAGTTCTAGTCTCGGCGCTGCACGCAAGAGTGCGTGCGCCACGACGGACCACTCCGCTGGACCCTAGCCGCGCCACTTTTATGTAGCGCACCCTGAACGCAGATGAACGCTGATAGAAGCGTGGAGCCACGGGTCGGACTTGAACCGACGACCTGCGGTTTACGAAACCGCTGCTCTACCAACTGAGCTACCGTGGCGGCCTGTTCTCGTTATAGCACGCGAAGAGCCCTACTTTCTCAGAGCCTGGCAGGCTGCTTCCACGTCGGCGTCGAACGGGAACAGGGCGTCGAGCTTGGTTGTCTCAAAGTCCTTTCGCACCCGGCGGCTGGCGCCGGCGATGCGAAGCTGTCCCCCGGCCCTCTTCACGGCGGGAAGACAAAAGACAATGTTGGCCACGCCATCGCTGTTGATCAGTTTCACCCCGGCCAGATCCAGTATGATCTTCTTGTCGCCGCGCTCCAGGAGGCGGCGGATCTCCTTTTCCAGGAGCTGGCCTGGGGGAATGCTGGCGAACTCCAGCACGACGATATCCGGTTCAATGCGCCGGATGGGAAGGGGCATGGATTCAAGGGTACACCAGAACCGGAAGGCGCGGCGAGAGCTCATGAAATCTCGAATTCCAGATCCGGGCGCACCCTCTCCTACAAGTTTCTGTAGCAACCGAGGATCCGGCCTGGCCGTAGTGCTTGCTTTTCCAGCCTTTTAGGCCTTTCAAGCCAGGTGGCAGCCGACGTGCAACACTCCCGCCGGGTCGCGGCGAATGACAGCCGTTTGATTGAGGTTGTTCGAAGCTGCGGTGGTGGTTACCTCCACAGGACAGGCGGGCGTGAACGGGCCCCGCTCCGGGACATCCGGCGCGGGGCGTTGTTTTTTGCGTTGGGAACAGATCATCCACCGCCATCGCCCGGCGCCAAGCTGATCGCCGTTCTGTTCTAGAATGGAACGGATGAGGCGCTGCTGCTGTTTGCTTGCCGCGATCTCGTTGAGCACGGGTCTGGCCGCCCCCGACGAGTCCTTCGCGCCCGGGCTGCTGGCCACCTACAGCGACAGCAACCACCGCCTT
>Ga0247727_10009059_pt1 | contig 18216 bp, 20 predicted proteins | sample WisWelCaveWW1625_FD_202498 | JGI IMG/M metagenome (GOLD analysis project Ga0247727, IMG submission 202498) | Biofilm microbial communities from Wishing Well Cave, Virginia, United States - WW16-25 | ecosystem: Environmental > Aquatic > Deep subsurface > Groundwater > Cave microbial mat | place... | reverse complement strand
CTCTCTTTGATTCACCGCCGGAGTTTTAATTATTCTTTATGAACACAGAAAAAATTCAATTGGGCCGCCAGGGCGAAGACCAGGCGGTTTCATTGCTCGAGCACCACGGTTATGCGATATTGGAGAGGAATTTTCGAACCCGTTTGGGCGAGATCGACATCATTGCCCGGCAGGGCGATGTCATTTGCTTTGTCGAGGTTAAAACAAGAACAAACCGTAATCAGGGAAGCCCTTTAGAGGCGATAACCTTTTGGAAACAACGTAAGCTTTCGCAGATGGCTTTACTCTACCTAAAGCAGAAAAGATTAATCGAAGTCTCAGCCCGTTTCGATATTGTCTCAATTCAAAAAGATCCTAACGGGCAACAGACTATTTCGCTTTTAAAGAATGCCTTTGATTTGTCGGAAGGATACAGATATTAAAAAGATAATAAAACCTTGAGGAGTTATTGAAAAAGCAAAGGGTTTAAGTTATCATAAATTACAATTTTAGAAAGTAATATGCTTACCTATAAAAATCAATCCTTACAATTTTATTTGGACCAACTGGCTTCGAGAAATCCGGTGCCTGGCGGCGGCTCGGCGGCCGCTTTGGTAGGAGCTTTGGGCGCCGCTTTGATCGCTATGGTCGCCAACTATTCCGTTGGGAAAGGAAAAACAAAGAAAGCGCAAGCAAAAATAAAAGATGTCTTGAGGAAAAGCGAAAAGTTTCGTCAGCAACTTCTCGCGCTGGTTGATCGGGACGCTCAGGCGTATTTAAAGGTTGTCCAGACACGTAAGGCCGCGCCGAACATCAAACACAAGGCCCGGCAAAAGGCGCGGGCGGTTCCATTGGAAACCTGTCGATTATGTTATGACGTTCTCCAGCTGGCCCCAAATTTAGTGGAACACGGCAATCCATATTTATTGAGTGATGTCAAGGTGGCGGTGGAAATGTTATGGGCCGGATTTAATGCCGCGATGTTTAACGCTGAGGCTAATCAATGAGTGCCGTGATCCTTGATGGCAAAATCCTGGCCGCTAAAATCAAGGAACAACTTAAAAGCGAAGTCAAAATTTTAAAGGAAAAAACAGGGTGTGTCCCATGTCTGGTTAATGTCATGATCGGCGATGACTCAGGCTCGTGTGCTTACGCTAATTCGCAAAAGAGGGTTGCTGAGCAAATCGGTATCGAATATCAACTCAAGAGTCTTCCCCACGATATTCCCCAGGAGAAATTCATTAGTACCATTGAATCATTAAACGCCGATAAAGATATTAATGGGATTATGATTCATAAACCCGTTCCCAAACATATTGATTACCATGCCGTCACCAATTATGTTGGCATCCATAAGGATCTGGAAGGGATCAATGTCGCTAATATCGGCAAGATGCTTTTAGGGGAAACCGATTTGATTCCCTGCACGCCAGCCGCGGTCATGGCCCATATTCAATCTACCCGGGTTTCTCTGGAAGGGAAAGAAGTTGTTATCGTAGGGCACAGTGATATTGTGGGAAAACCGTTGAGTCTTCTATTGGTGCGAGAGCTCGCCACCGTGACGATTTGTCATATCGGAACGAGCCAGGCCGGAAAACTTGTTGATCACGTTTCCAGGGCGGATATTTTGATTGTGGCTGTCGGTAAAGCCGGTCTGATCAAAGGAGATTGGATTAAACCCGGCGCGATTGTCATTGATGTTGGAATTAATAAAACCGGCGCCACGATTCAGGGAGATGTTGAGTTTGAATCGGCTAAGGCGCGGGCGGCGTTTATCACTCCCGTTCCCGGCGGCGTGGGGCCGGTGACCGTCACGATGCTGATGAAAAATGGAATTGAGGCGTTTAAATTACAGCTTGAGGGGAAAGGCAGATGAAAAAAATTATTTTTTTAGGAAGTTCTTTGGCCGCGGCCAGGGCGATGGAAGAAATCCGTAAGACAGATAAGGAAAGTGAAATCACCATGATTGCCGATGGGGGCGACCTGCCGTATCAGCGTCATCTATTCGGGCCGTGGGTGGCCAAGGAAATCAAAGAGGAGCAAGTGATTTATCGGCCGGGCGATTATTTCAAAGAGAATAATATCAAACTCCTTTTTGATAAGAATATCACCCGGTTTGATTTTAAGAAAAAACGTCTGGTCACGGAAGAGAAAGAATCTTTTGACTTTAATGTGCTGGTGATCACTGATACCCTGACCGCCAAGTTTCCGGAGGTCAAGGGGGTCCAGAAAAAAGGTGTTTTTTGTCTTAAGCGGTTTAATAAGATCAAGGACATGATTTCATTTTTGCCGATGGTGGAGACCGTTATTATCCAGACTAATGATATTTTGGGGATTCTGTTGGCTGCTGGTATAAGAAAGCACAATAAGGAAGTGATTGTTGTTGTCCCCGCGGATTTTATTTTGTCTGATCTGATGGATCAGGGGCCCGCGCAGGTTTTGACAAAGATTTTAGATGACAATGGCGTGCGTATTATCACGGGTAATTCGATTGTCGAAATTCTTGGCGACGGTGATGTCAAGGCGGTGCGGCTTTCTTCCGGCAAGGTCCTGGCCACCCAGGTGGTGCTCTACAGTCAAGTGAAGCCGGATTTTAAAATGTTGGCTAACTCCGGGCTGGCACTCGAAGGCGCCCTGGTGGTCAACGATACCTTTCAAACCAATCTGGAAAACGTTTATGCGGTTGACGCGGCCTGTACCTTTGGGCTTAATCAGGGTTTGGATGATTTTGAGATTTCCACATTACATTTATCTGAACAGGGAAAGGTCATCGGGCAGAGTATCCTGGGCTCCCCCCTGACCTATGCCGCTCCGTCACGATTGATCTCTTTAAATATTTTTGATAACTCTGTCACTTTGATCGGTCGGACAAAAAATCAAAGCGGGTTAAAGGAATATAAAGAATTTGATCCGCCTAAAAATATCTATAAAAAGATTCTCATGGAAAATGACCTGGTGGTCGGGGCAATTCTTATTAATGTCCCGGATGAAGGTCAGAAGATCAGGCAGCGCATAGAACAAAGAATTCCTCTGAGTCTGGCGGACCAGCCGGAGACTAAATTTTTGTTGAATATCTAGAAATTTTTCTTGCCAAAGGGTGGTTTATATAATATCCTCTTGTACAGAAGGAGCATAAGATTACTGCACAGATCCAAATAACACTTCTTTTCATCTTCTTGTCCACTACCTTTCCAGCAGCCGCTTTAGCAGAAATAGATATGCAAGAAAAAGTAGCCCAGGAATACCGCATGAGCGGCTACGAAGCCCAAAAGAAAGGTGACTTGGACACGGCGCTGACGGCGTACATTAAGGCCGCCGAACTCGGTGATCAAAGCGCCCCCATTTTTAATGATATTGGCGTTATTTATGAACAGACGGGCGCTGATGGCAAGGCTGAAGTCAATTATCTGCGCGCGCTGACAGTAGACAATCAATACCTCCCGGCGTATTCTAATTTGGCGTATCTTTATCAAAGACGCGGTGATCTCAACAAGGCCGCTGAATATTTCAAGAAGCGGGTAGAATTAGGCAGCCCGTACGATGCTTGGACAACCAAGGCCAAAGATGAACTTTCTGTATTAGCCAGAAAATTGCCGCGTCTTCGCCGCTGGCTTGTTGAGCAGGAAACCATCACCTTAAACCGGCAGTTGACCCGGCAGGCCCAGGAAGATTTTTATCATAAAGTACTATCCGCCAACAATTATTATAATGAGGCCCAGGCCTTAGAAAAAATGGATAAGTTAGAGGCCGCTTTGGATGAGTATAACCGGGCCTTGCTATTAACCCCCAAGAGTCCCAAGATCATTGAAGCCAGAAATAAATTAATTCTCAATATAACCAAAAGAGATCTTAAACAATATACAGAGACGGCCATGAAGTTATTAGAATCAGGAGACACGGTTTCCGCAGGAATAGAATTCCGTAAAGCTATTGCCACGATTCCCAGTGAACCTATTCCGGTTTCTCGCTAAACCCCGTAAAAAATAACCACCGATGAAATCTTCGGTCAATATACAGAACAAATAGACGAGTGACGACCATCCTACGCGTGTCCCAAAAGTAAAACTTTTATCCCATGCCCGAATGTAAGCTTTTTCTGATCGATGCCCATGCTTTATGTTATCGCTCTTTTTTTGCCATTAAGGGATTGGCCACCAGTTACGGCCAGCCGACCAACGCGGTTTATGGATTTCTTAATACCTTAAAGAAAATCCTGCGCGAGCATAAACCCGAATATTTGGCCGTGTGTTTTGATGTCGGCAAAAAGACGTTTCGCCAGGAACGGTTCGCGAAATATAAGATCCACCGGCCCAAGATGCCGGATGATCTCATCAGCCAGATTCCTTTGATAAAAGAAGTCGTGCTGGCGTACAATCTCCCGGTTTTCGAACTGGAAGGTTTTGAGGCGGATGATGTGATCGCGACCATTACAAAAAAAGTGTCAAAAAATAATTTAGAGGTCGTAATCGTTAGCGGCGACAAAGATATGCTGCAATTGGTCAATGACAAGGTTCACGTTTTTGACAGCCGCAAGGATCGCATTTTAGGGCCGCAGGAAACGGAAGAGACCTTAGGGATAGCTCCAAAAAATATTACTGATTTTATCGGTTTGGCCGGGGACTCGACCGATAATATCCCTGGAGTCAGCGGGATTGGCGAGGTGACCGCCAAAGGGCTCATCAATCAGTTTGGGGATTTAGAAAATATTTTAGCGAATGTTGAGAACATCAGTTCAAAGAAAGTGAAAGAAAAATTGATCGAGCAAAAAGAACAGGCGGTTTTCAGTAAAGAGCTGGCGACATTAGATGCCGATGCTCCGATTGAGTTTAAATTAAACGATGTCCGGCTCGGTGCCCCGGACAGCCAGCGGCTTTTCGAGCTTTTTAAAAAACTTGAGTTTAAGAAACTCGCGGACGAGATATCCGCGGAGGTTCAACCGTCGCCAGCGCAGCCGGCTGCAAACGTAGTCAAAACAGACTCTGAAGCCAAACGATTAATCACGCAGATTCAGCAAGCCGGCCGTTTTATTTTTGTGATGGATCACGTCTCCACAGAAGATTCTTTATTTGACCAGGTGGCCATTTCCATTAAAGACCAGACCGTTTATCAATTCGCGGAGAAACATTTCATTCTATTAAAAGAAATTTTTGAGGATAACCGCATCGAAAAAGTCACGCATGATGTCAAAGAGGCCATGAAAATTTTAATTAAGAAAGATATTGTTGTGGAGGGGAAGATCTTTGATGTGATGCTGGCTGGGTATCTGCTGTCCCCGGCCTTGGGAAGTTACAGCCTTGAGGCTTTGGGATGGGAATATTTAAAGGTTTCCTCTTCGGCCAATAGTTCTCTCGAAGCCAAAACAGTTTTGACGTCCCAATTGTTTTCGGTTTTGCAGACAGAATTGGAAGAGAAATCTTTGCTAAAACTGTTTGAAGAGATTGAAATCCCTTTAGCCCATGTTTTGTTTACCCTGGAAACACAAGGCGTTCATATTGACACCGCTTTATTGGAGCAATTATCCCGCGATGCCCAAAAAAGAATTGACGGGATGGTCAAAGAATTGTATCAATTGGCCGGGATGGAATTTAATCTCAACTCGCCGAAACAATTAAGCCAGGTTTTATTTGAGAAGTTAAAGTTACCCGTTGTTAAGAAGACGAAGACAGGTTTCTCAACGGACGAAGGGGTTTTAGTCAAATTGTCCCAGTCGCATCCTTTGCCGGCCTTGATTCTCGAATATCGGCAATTAACAAAACTAAAGTCCACCTATTTTGATGTCTTGCCGAAATTAACCGACCCTAAAACTGGCCGATTGCACGCTACGTTTAACCAAACCGGAACGGAGACTGGACGGTTAAGCTCGAATAATCCGAACCTGCAAAATATCCCTATCCGCACGGAGTTAGGCCGACAGATCCGAAAAGGCTTTATCGCCCGAAATAAAGAATACATTTTGGTCTCAGCGGATTATTCCCAAATCGAGTTAAGGATTTTGGCCCATTTATCGCAGGACGAAAATCTGATCAGGGCCTTTAAAAATAATGAGGACATCCATGCCTTCACCGCCGCCTTGATCTTTGAGGTGAAAGAAGATGCCGTCACTCCCGAAATGCGCGACACGGCTAAGCGGGTTAATTTTGGAATTCTTTACGGCATGAGCGCCTTTGGGCTTTCTAAGGATCTGAATATTTCCAACGAAGCCGCCCAGGAATTTATCGATAAATATTTCTTGCGGTATCCGAAGGTTAAAAATTTTATTGACCAGCAGATCAAACGGGCGGAAGAGCAGGGATATGTGTTGACCATTTTAAACCGCCGGCGATATTTACCGGAAATCAAAAGTTCGAATATGGCCATTCGCCAATTCGCCCAGCGTCAGGCTGTCAATACCCCCGTGCAAGGCGCGGCGGCGGATTTGATGAAACTCGCCATGATCAATATTCAAAAAGAAGTAGAGAATAAGACCTTGGATTCCAAGATGATCATTACGGTGCATGATGAACTTGTGTTTGATGTCCCCAAGAAAGAAAAAACGGTGATGGTAGATTTGATCCGAGACAAAATGGAGCATCCCATCGAATTGATTGTTCCCATTAAGACGAGCATTAAGGCTGGCCAGAATTGGTTAGAGATGGAAAAAATACCAGGGAAGATAGGATGAACGTATTATTTTGCGCTTCCGAGGTGTTTCCTTTTGCCAAGACCGGCGGTCTGGCTGATGTCTGCGGAACTTTGCCTTTAGCTTTAGAAAAATTAGGTGTCAATGTCAGCGTGGCCTTGCCACGCTATAAATGTGTTGACCCAAAGAAATTTAATTTAAAAAAGTTGAATAAGGACGTTTCCACGACCAAAATCGGAAACAATATTGAAGTCTATTTTATCGAAAACGAAAAATATTTTAACCGCGACGGTCTTTATGGCAACGCGCAGGGTGATTATCCGGATAATCTCGACCGGTTTCTCTTTTATTGCCGCAAGACATTAGAGCTGATTAAAGAGTTGAGTCACAAGACCAATATTATCCATTGTCATGATTGGCAGACGGCTTTGATTCCCGTGTATCTTAAAACCTTGCTTAAGAAAGACCCATTTTATAAAAAGATGAAATCTATTTTAACGATTCATAATCTGGCTTTTCAGGGACTTTTCCCGAGGGAAGAGTATCCCAAGTTAAATCTCGATTCGAATTTATTCGGGATTGATGGATTTGAGTTTTATGGCCATGTTAATTTATTTAAAGCCGGGATTTTGTTTAGCGACAAGGTCACCACGGTCAGTCCGCAATACGCCAAAGAGATTCAGACGAAAGAATACGGCTGCGGCTTAGACGGCGTTTTGCGTGAGCGGCATAAATCCATGGTGGGGATTTTAAACGGTCTTGATTATGATTTTTGGAACCCAGAGACGGACAGCCATATCACGAAAACTTTTTCATCCCAAACGCTACACGATAAATATGTCAACAAGGCTAATCTGCAGCAGAAATGTCATCTTAAAGTTCAAGAAAACATTCCTGTCTTCGGCTTTGTCGCCCGTTTGTCCGCGCAGAAGGGGGTCGACCTTTTAGCCGAGGCCCTGGAGGATTTCTTTAAACTGGACGCGCAGGTCGTTATTTTAGGCGAGGGGGACGGGAAATATCATAAAATCTTCAAGGACTTGGCCAAACGATACCATGAAAAAATTTCGATTCACTTTGTCTTCGATGAAACCTTGGCCCATTTGATTTACGCCGGCAGTGATTTCTTTTTGATGCCGTCGCATTATGAGCCGTGCGGATTAAGCCAGATGATCAGCCTGCGTTATGGAACCATTCCGATTGTTTTTAAGACGGGCGGCCTGGCTGATACGATTGTTCCTTTTGACGCCCCCGATGGAAAAGGGAATGGCTTTGTCTTCACGCACTACGACAAGAAATCTTTTCTCAAGGCGATGCATCAAGCGGTGAAAGTTTATCATGACCACAAAAGTTTTCAAAAGCTGATCGCGCAGGCTTTTGAATGTAATTTTTCCTGGGATGAAGCGGCCAGGAAATATGAGCACATATACGAACAATGCTTATCATAGGGTTGACAGGAAGTCTGGGCACGGGGAAGACCACCGTCGCCAAAATGTTCTTTGATCGGGGAGCGAAAGTTCTGGATGCCGACGCGATCACCCATCAGCTGATGCGTCCCAAAGGCGCGGCGGTTAAGCCGATGGTGCGCCATTTCGGCCAGGGAATTTTACGCGGCCAGGCTATTGACCGAAAGCGAGTCTCAGAAATTGTTTTTAACGATCCCAGGCAGCTTAAAAAACTTTGTCAAATCATCCACCCTTTGGCTGCCAAAGAAGTTAAAAACATAATCCGCCGACTTCAAAAAAGACGAACAAGGCAAATCCTTATTATCGATGCTCCGCTTTTAATCGAGGCCGGCTGGCATCGTCTGGTAGATTATTTAGTTGTCGTTAGAAGTAATCAACGTTTACAAGTTCGTCGAACTCAAGGGAGGATGAACATCTCCAAAGCGCAGGCCTTAAAAAGGATCAAGGCGCAGATGTCCATCCGGGAAAAAATCCGGTTAGCCGACATTGTGATCGATAACCGGGGACATTTAACCAATACAAAAAAACAGGTGAATGAAATATGGCAAAAACTTTTGAGAAAGAAACAGTAAAAAATAATCAATCCAATAATCAGGTGGAGGATGTGAAGCCGATGTCTAAAACCATGGAACAGATGGATATCTCAAAATTGAAGGATATGAAGATGTCTGATCTGGCAAAGATCGCCCGGGACATGAATGTCAACGGCATCAGCGGTATCAAAAAGCAGGATTTGATTTTTAAAATTCTGCAGGGACAGGCCGAAAAGGAAGGTCTGATGTTCGGGGAGGGTACTTTGGAAATTCTGCAGGAAGGTTTTGGATTCCTGCGCAGTGTTAATTACAACTATCTGCCGTGTCCCGATGACATTTATGTCTCGCCTTCGCAGATTCGTAAATTCAATTTAAAAACGGGCGACAGTGTCAGCGGCAATATCCGTCCGCCCAAAGAAGGAGAAAAATATTTTGCCTTACTTAAAGTGGAAGCGGTCAATTTCGAAAATCCTGAAGACACCAAGGACAAAATCCTTTTTGATAATCTCACGCCGCTTTATCCCAGAGACCGTATTGTCCTGGAGACAAAACGCGAAGAGCTTTCAACCCGCGTGATGGATTTATTGACCCCCATTGGCAAGGGCCAGCGCGGTCTTATCGTCGCGCCGCCTTACAGCGGTAAGACGGTTCTTTTGCAGAAAATCGCTAACGCGATCACCACCAATCTTCCCGATGTGATCTTGATGGTGCTTTTGATTGACGAACGTCCGGAAGAGGTCACCGATATGCAGCGCGGTGTTAAAGGTGAAGTTATTTCCTCAACCTTTGATGAGCCCGCGGAACGTCATGTGCAAGTGGCGGATATCGTTTTGGAAAAGGCCAAACGTTTAGTCGAACACAAACGGGATGTGGTGATCTTGCTGGACAGCATCACGCGTCTGGCGCGGGCGTATAACACGGTTGAGCCGCACAGCGGCAAGATCCTTTCCGGTGGTGTGGATTCCAACGCCTTGCATAAACCCAAGCGGTTCTTTGGCGCGGCTCGTGCCGTAGAAGAGGGCGGAAGTTTGACCATCATCGCGACCGCTTTGGTGGACACCGGCAGCCGTATGGATGAAGTTATCTTTGAAGAGTTCAAAGGAACCGGGAACATGGAGTTGCAGCTGGACCGGTCTTTATTTCAAAGACGGATTTATCCGGCCATTGACATCAAAAGGTCCAACACGCGTCATGAAGAACTCCTCATCAAAGAGGATGTTTTGCAAAGAATATGGCTTTTACGCAAGGCGATTAACGATTTGAACGCGGCCGAGGCTATGGAACTTTTGATTGACAAATTGGGGCGTTTTAAGAATAATGAAGAGTTTTTACAGAACATGAATAAGTGACCCCGTTAGGTTTTTAACTAATGCGGGGTCATCCCGAGTGAGGCAGCGTTATCGTTGAGCGAACGAGGGATCCCATTAACTAACAGGAGGCAGCAAATGAAATCAGGAATTCACCCCAATTATGAGATGACCACCATCACCTGCGCGTGCGGGGAGGTTATCCATACCCGTTCCACTAAAAAGAGTATCCGTGTGGAGATATGCTCTAAATGTCATCCGTTTTTTACCGGTGACAAAAAATACGTGGACTCCGCCGGCCGTATTGATCGGTTTACAAAGCGTTACTCAAAGAAAAAGTAATGTTAGAAAAGTTTAAGAAAGTTGAGGCGCGTTACAAAGAACTTGAAAATCTTTTAGCCGACCCTGAGATTATCAGTGATCAGAACCGCTACCAAAAGCTGGCCAAAGAACTTTCGGATATGACCCCGATGGTCGCCGCCCTGAATGCTTATCGTAAATCGCATGAGCAAAGCGAAGAATTAAAAAGGCTCTTGGAGGAGAAGCACGATAAGGAATTTGAGACCTTAGCCCAGAATGAGCTTGTCGAATTGCAAAGACAGCAAGATCATTTTAAAAGACAGTTAGATGAACTGGCCAATCCGAAGCGCCAGGAGAAAGATCGGGATCTCATTATTGAAATCCGCGCCGGGACAGGGGGCCAGGAGGCGAGTTTGTTCGCGGCGGATCTTTATCGCATGTACACGAAGTACGCGGCGAGTAAAAACTGGAGGGTTGACGCCATGGACAGCCACCCTTCGGAGGCCGGCGGTTTTAAGGAAGTTGTTTTTGGGATCAGCGGTAAAGAGGCCTCACGAAGACTTAAATGGGAGAGCGGAGCCCACCGCGTGCAGCGCGTTCCTTCTACGGAAGCATCCGGGCGGATTCATACCTCCGCGGTCACGGTCGCGGTTTTGTTTGAGCCCGAAGAAGTGGAGATCAAGCTCGACCCGAAAGATTTAAGGATTGATGTCTATCGCGCCTCCGGACCCGGCGGGCAAAGTGTCAACACCACCGACTCAGCCATCCGCATCACGCATCTTCCAACGGGCGTGGTGGTGACTTGTCAGGATGAACGTTCCCAGTTAAAAAATAAAATGAAAGCCATGCGCGTCTTGCGCGCCCGGATCTTAGATAAATTGCAAAAAGATAATACCGAAAAAGCTTCAAAAGAAAGGCGGGCGCAGATCGGAAGCGGTGACCGCAGTGAAAAAATTCGTACCTATAATTTTCCGGATAGAAGAATCACGGATCACCGCATTGGTTTTACGACGCATCAGCTGATGAGTGTTTTAGATGGTAATATGGATGAGTTAACGGATGCTTTGATTAAGGCTGAAGCTGAGGCGGAAATGCAAGCCCAAAAGAGTTAAGATGACGGAAGAAGAATTGATTTTAACGGCCGTACGAAAATGCCGGCGGGTTGACCTCTACGCCGATTCCCAGCTATTATCTCCACGACAGAAAAATCAAATCGACGATATAAAATTTAACCGCCAAAACGGCACTCCCTTGCAATATCTTCTCGGCAGCTGCGAGTTTATGGGATTAGAATTCAAAGTGGATGCGCGCGTTTTGATTCCCCGTCCAGAAACCGAGATTTTAGTCGAAGCGGCGATAAACATATTAAAGAAGGGTGAGGGTAGGAAATGGATGACACCACGTATCTTGGATTTAGGCACCGGCTCCGGGAACATCGCCGTCAGCCTGGCGAAATTTATTAATGAATCTCAAGTGACCGCGGTTGATATTTCTAATCCGGCGCTGGATTTAGCCCGCGAAAACGCGCGTTTACATGGCGTTCATGAAAAGATTAAATTTATTCAAAGTGATCTCTTTGTGTCGCTTAAGAATTCGCTTCCCAATCCGGTGGGTTTTGATATGATTATTTCCAATCCACCATATATTCCATCGGCGGTAGTAGGCAGACTTCCGATCGACGTTCAAAAGGAACCGGTGTTGGCTTTAGACGGCGGGGTGGATGGATTAGATTTTTATCGGCGTATCATTGGCGAAAGTTCGGCATTTTTGAAACATGTGGGTTTTCTTCTTTTGGAAATGGGAGACGGGCAGGCCGAGGCGGTTGAGCAGATCACCTTAAAAACAGAAAAATTTTGTGGGCAACAATGCCTTAAAGATTATATGGGGACGAAACGTATCATGATTGCGGAGGTTAAATAAGATGGATAAACTGGTGATTGAAGGCGGCAGAAAGCTTAAAGGAGAAGTGAGGATTAGTGGGGCAAAGAATTCTGTGCTGCCGATTATGGCGGCGACTCTTCTGACGGACGAAACCTGTATTTTGCGGAATATCCCGAAGCTGCGGGACATATCCACGATGGTTAAGCTCTTGCGTTCTTTGGGCAAAAATGTTGAGATCGAACAGGATAAGTTGATCATCGCCGCCAAAAGACAACTTTCACATATCGCGGAATATAAATTGGTTTCGACCATGCGCGGATCGTTTTGTGTTTTAGGTCCGCTGTTGGCGAAATTAAGAAAGGCGCAGGTGTCGCTGCCGGGGGGATGCGTCATTGGGATTCGTCCCGTGGATTTACATATCAAAGGGGTGCAGGCCTTAGGCGCCAACGTAGAGTTTGAAAATGGTTACATCATTGCCAAGGCCAAAGAGCTCAAGGGCGCGCAGGTTTATTTGGGCGGTGTTTTTGGCTCATCCGTGTTGGCGACGGCCAATGTGATGATGGCCGCGACCTTGGCCTCGGGGAAAACGATTATCGAATCCGCCGCCTGCGAGCCGGAAGTAGAAGACCTGGCGAATTTTTTAACGGCGATGGGCGCCCGGATCGAAGGTCAAGGCGGGCCGCGCATAACGATCTCGGGGGTGAAAAGGTTACACGGCGCGGATTATTCCGTTATCTCCGATCGTATTGAAGCCGGAACGTTTATTCTCATGGCGGCCGCGACGCGAAGTAATATCACTTTAAAGAATGTTCAATGTAATCATCTCTTATCTTTGTTCGATAAATTAGAAGAAGCCGGGTTGGAGATTGAAAAAGGGCATAATCAATTAAAAGTCAAATGTGAACGAAACCTAAAACCCGTGAGTGTTTCCACGCATCCTTATCCAGGGTTTCCAACGGATTTGCAGGCCCAGTTTATGGCGATGATGGCGATCGTTCCGGGAGTCAGCGTGATTACGGATAAAGTTTATCCGGACCGGTTCATGCATATCGCGGAACTTAATCGTATGGGGGCCCAAATCCGCCGAGAAGGAAGTTCGGCGATTGTGGAAGGGATAAAACCATTGTTCGGCGCGCCGGTGATGGCCTCCGACCTGAGGGCCTCGGCGGCCCTGGTCCTGGCAGGTCTCGCGGCCAAAGGGAAAACCGAGATCCACCGTATTTACCATCTTGAACGCGGTTATGATAATCTCGATGAAAAACTTCAAAAGTTAGGCGCGAGAATTTACAGGGAAAAAGAATGAAATTAAAGTTTGTTGCCGAATCTAAGCTAAAGAAAGAAATCCTGGAGATTATCGGCCAATACTTGAATATTGATGAATACGAAATATTTTTTTTTGGGTCCCGTGTCAATGGCAAAGGAGATGAACGTTCAGATATTGATATCGGTATCGAGGGCGCGAAGCCGATCGCAATTTCTACTATGGTGCGGATAAAAGGAAAAATAAATGAGTTACCCATGCTGTACAGCATCGATATCGTTGATTTTGCGGATACGGATAAAAATTTTCGAAAGGTTGCTAAAAGAAACATCGAAATGATTCACTCTAAAAAACACAGGGGTCTTGATGACTAAATTACAGGCGTTACAAGAGCAATATAGTAAAGCGGTAGGCCGTTTGTCAGAGATTTTGTTAGAAAAGAAAAGTGATATTATCCGGGATTCCGCCATCAAGCGCTTTGAGATGGCCTTTGATCTATCTTGGAAATTGACTAAAACATATTTGGAGGAACGTAAAGGGCTTGTTGTGCGTTCTCCGAAGGAATGTTTCCGTGAGGCTTATCAAACCGGTTTGATTGATTATGATGATTTTTGGATGCAGATGACCGACTGGCGTAATGAATCAGCGCATACGTACAACGAAAAATTTTCCAATATGCTTTATGCGCAGCTGCCGGAAGTATTAAAACGGTTTCAATTATTGCAACAGCATATTCAGAAAGATTAATGTATGGTTCTGGTCATCGATAACTATGATTCGTTCACCTATAATCTTGTTCAGTACTTAGGGGAATTGGGCGCGGATTTGAAGGTGTTTCGTAACGACCAAATTACCCTCGAGCAGATCAAGAGAATGGCGCCGGAGAGAATTGTTATTTCCCCTGGCCCGGGTCGTCCGGAAAATGCCGGCATTTCCGTTTCGATCATAAAAGAGTTATCCTCTAAAATTCCAACACTGGGTGTGTGTTTAGGCCATCAGGCCATCGGTTACGCCTTTGGCGGCAAGATTATCGGGGCCAAAAGACTCATGCACGGGAAGACTTCCTTGATCGCGCATAATAATAAAGACATCTTTAAATCTTTGGATAATCCTTTTGAGGCCACGCGCTACCATTCCTTAGTCATTGATAAAAAGACCGTGCCCGATTGCTTAGAGGTTACGGCCACCACCAAAGATGCGGACGGAGAAATCATGGGCGTTAGACATATACATTTTCCTCTCTGGGGCGTCCAATTCCATCCTGAATCCATTCTCACCAAAGCCGGCATTAATATTTTGCGTAATTTCCTGAAACTTAAATGAAGTCGATTATCAATAAGCTTCAAGAACAAAAGAATCTGACCGCCAGCGAAATGACTGAAGTGATGCAGGCGATTATGTCCGGTCAGGCTCTGTCAGAGGATATTCGTTCTTTTTTATTGGCCTTGCGGGCGAAGGGCGCTACCGTTGAAGAAATAACTGCGGCCGCTAAGATCATGCGGGAATTTGTCCTCAAAGTTCCCGCCAATCATAATGTGATTTTGGATACCTGCGGCACCGGCGGTGACAAGACCGGGACTTTTAATATCTCTACCATTGCCGCCTTGGTCGTTGCCGGCGCGGGAGTGAAGGTCGCTAAGCATGGGAACCGTTCAGTTTCCAGCCGCTGCGGCAGCGCGGATATTTTAGAAGCGCTCGGTCTTAATATTAATATGTCTGCCGAGCGATTGTCAGAATGTCTGGATAAAGTGGGCATTGCCTTTTTATTCGCCCAAAAATTGCATCCGGCGATGAAGAACGTCGCCCCCATACGAAAAGAATTGGGCGTGGAAACAATTTTTAATGTCCTGGGACCTTTAACCAATCCAGCCATGGCGACTCATCAGATGATGGGTGTTTACGATAAATCCTTGGTCGAACCCATGGCGCATGTTTTGAAAAATCTTGGTCTTAAAAAAGCCTTGGTGGTTCACGGCAGCGACGGCCTAGATGAAGTCACGACCACGACAAAAAGTTTCGTCAGCGAGTTTGACGGCCAGCAGGTGCGCTCTTACGCCATCCATCCATCGGATTTTGGAATCCCCACATCCCCTGCGCAGGATTTAAAGGGAGGAGATATTAAGGTCAATGTTCAGATTACTGAAGATATTCTTAGCGGCGGACAAGGGCCGAGAACCGACATCGTGATTTTAAATGCTGGCTGCGCTCTGTATATTTCCGAGAAAGCCAAAACGATTACCGAGGGGATCACTCTCGCCCGGGCCTCGCTCAATACCGGCCAGGCGCGGGAGAAATTAAAAATGCTGCAGAGATTTTCGTAAAATGTCGGCTGATTTCTTGCAAAAAATTGTTGAACATAAACGTCAACTTCTTCACGAGAAGCAGCCTTTTCTGGCTTCTTTAAAACAAAAGATTACCGGGAATAAGCTTACTCATTATGGGCTGTTTAAAAAAGCTATATCTCAGCCGGGCCAGATGAATCTGATTGCCGAGATTAAGAAAGCTTCACCTTCCCAAGGGATTATCCGGGACAATTTTGATGTCATGGAGTTGGCCAGGACTTATGTCGACAGCGGCGCGGCGGCGATATCCATTTTAACCGAGGAGAAATTTTTTTTAGGCAAACCACCGTATACCCGGCAGGTGAGCGACCATTTTGCCGTTCCGCTTTTGACGAAAGATTTTATCATTGATGAAGCCCAGATTTATGAGGCCTTTTATATGGGCACCAGCGCCATTCTTCTGATCGTGGCGATTCTAACCGACGAAGAAATAAAACATTTGATGGCCGTCGCCCGGAGCCTGGATTTGGATTGTTTGGTGGAGGTTCATGATGAACGGGAGTTGGAACGGGCTTTAAAGGCGGACTCGGAGATCGTCGGTATTAATAACCGTGATTTGCATACCTTTGAGGTGGATATTCGAACCAGTGAACGATTAATCCCAAAGATTCCTAAAGATAAAGTTATTGTGGCTGAAAGCGGGATAAAGACTTATCAGGAAGTAAAGATGTTAAAAGAAGCCGGAGCGCACGCGGTTTTGATCGGTGAGACTTTTTTACGAGAAGATGATGTGGCGAAAAAAATCAGGGAAGTGATGCATGGTCAGGGTTAAGATTTGCGGGATCACTAATGTTCGTGACGCCCTGGCAGCCGTTAAGTGCGGCACTTGGGCCTTGGGTTTTGTTTTTTACAAAAAGAGCCCGCGTTATGTTAGCCCGACGAAAGTTAAAGCAATTATCCAACACCTGCCGCCGTTTGTAACGGCTGTTGGTATTTTTGTCAATGAACAGGAGAGAGCCGTCAAACGTATTGCTGAATTCTGCGGATTAAATGCCTTGCAGTTTCATGGTGATGAGACACCTGCGTATTGTCAAAAATTTAAAGGTTATAAAGTAATCAAGGCCTTTCGTATCAAGGACAAGTTTAAATTAAAAGATATTTTACGATACAAAACAGATGCCTATCTTTTGGACACCTTTCATGGAAAATTTTACGGCGGCAGCGGCCAGACGTTTAATTGGGATATTATCAAAGACCATAAAAAATTAAGTAAGCCTGTTATTCTTTCCGGCGGCCTCAATCCCCATAACGTAGCCCAAGCTATTTCAAAAGTTAACCCTTATGCCGTGGATGTTTCCAGTGGAGTGGAACAATCTCCTGGTAAAAAGAATAAGAAATTGATGAAGGAGTTTTTTTATGAGTGCCATCATATTTGATGTGGAAACGGTCGGCCAGGATTTCGAGAGTTTGAATGAAATCTCGAAAGAGTATTTTTTGAAATTCGCCAAGACGGATGAAGAAATTGAGACCGCCAAGGATTCCTTGAGTTTTTTCCCTGTAACCGCTCAGATCGTGACCATTGGCATGCTCGAGGCCGAAACCAATAATGGGTTCGTTTATTTTCAAAATGGCGGCGGCAAGGCCGAAAAATTTACGGAGAATAATTGTGTGTATATTTCCGGGAGCGAAAGGGAAGTTTTGGAGAATTTTTGGATGCAAATCAAAAAGTATAATCAATTTGTCACTTTTAACGGCCGTGTTTTTGACTGTCCTTTTGTGATGCTGCGTTCAGCCATTAATGGGGTCCGCCCGAGTAAGAATCTCATGCCTTACCGTTATTCCTTCGCTCAACATATTGATCTTCATGATCAACTTTCTTTTTATGAAGCCCTCAAACGCCGGTTTAGCCTTCATATGTGGTGCGAGGCCTTTGGCATTAAAAGCCCCAAAGAAGAAGGCATCAGCGGCCTTCAGGTCAAAGACCTGTACAAAGAAGGCCGGTATCATGACATCGCCCGTTATTGTGCCCGCGATATTCAAGCCACCAAAGAGCTTTATAAAAACTGGGAAAAGTACCTGAAATTTCAGAGTGAAGCAAGATATTAGTTTCTAATAGGTTAGCACTCGGAAAGGCTTCCTTTATGGCGGGCTGACTGGCTTGTTTACCTATACATAACATGCTATAGTTAAATTAAGCCGATAAAGGTAAACCCGGGGAAACCCGGGGACACAAAGTCACAGACCTAAGTTGTCTGAGACCAAAAAGGTCCGCGTGGGGCGCATGCGGGCGGTTGACGCCGTGAATGGCGTGGGTTGATGGCGATATGGTGGCTGGATTGCCGAAGAGCAAGATACTTTGTCGGCTTTTAAATTTTTTGACAGAGCGGAAAGAATTTTCCTGGACCAGAGCAAACGGCGAAGGAGCCCCACTCAATCCCTGATAACCTCAGGGATTTTTTATGAAAAATAGGGAACGGTCAAGAGATCGTTACCCCTTTGAGTAGCGAGCTGAATTTTCCAAGATAGGAGTTTATCCAGATCAATGGGAGGAATCATGAGCAAACGTTTATCGAGATGAGGATTCTTTTCCC
>Ga0247727_10009058_pt1 | contig 18218 bp, 12 predicted proteins | sample WisWelCaveWW1625_FD_202498 | JGI IMG/M metagenome (GOLD analysis project Ga0247727, IMG submission 202498) | Biofilm microbial communities from Wishing Well Cave, Virginia, United States - WW16-25 | ecosystem: Environmental > Aquatic > Deep subsurface > Groundwater > Cave microbial mat | place... | reverse complement strand
CGAGATGAATTCTCTGGCGAATTCGCTTTGCGCCTATCTTTGCTCGCGCAACAACGATATTGGGGGTTATTGGGGCATCGGCATGCTTTGCGCGACGTCAAAGAGAGAGAAGAAACCGAAGTTCAGTTTCAAGATCTATCCCGGCGAGTTGCTCAGAATCTATAGCTGCGAGATCACAGACTCGAAGGTTGTCACCGACAAGCTTGTGAAGTTCGGTCTGGATTCGATTGAGGGACGACTTTCGTTTTTCGAGGACGGCCGGTATCCGCACGGAGCGGAGAAATATACGTGTGGCATTGCGATCGCGATCACGCAGGATGGTCGCACCGGATTGAGCATGAGCCACGTTGAGTGTTGGCCGCATGATCCGTCCCGCGAGCGCCGTCGAGTTGCTGCCACGGCTGCGAGTGTTTCGCTGTTGGATCGGTTGAAGAATATGCTGAAATGAGAAAAGGCGGCGGGTGGCATGCCGTCGGCTTTGCGTCCGGGTAGCGCAGCGACAAGAGGCTTGCCCGCGGGTTGAATGAACCACGACATGTTGATCGATAGAATCCTCTTGCTGCTGCGCAGCCTGGACGCAAAGCCGTCCGGGCCATCCGCGTGAGTTTAGGGAAGCGGCTCCAATAGCCCGCCGCACTCGGCATCAAAAGAATCACCGTACTAGATAAGGAACCCAACATGGCGGAATTAGAACGCATCCCGGCTGAAGAGGCGCTTCAGATCGAGAACATCGTGAGACTGACGATCGAACAACTCAAGAGGCGATATCCCGGCGAGGCGGCCGTGCGGCGCGGCGTACACCCGAAGGATCATGGGTGCGTCACGGCCAAGTTCAAGGTCCACGACTCGCTGGCGGCGGATCTGCGGGTGGGCGTGTTCGCCGTGCCGTGCCATGAGTACGATGCGCTGATTCGCTTTTCCAACGCCGACACGCTGGTGCGCGATGATTCGACCAATGCACCCTCCGGAGCCGTCAGTCACGGCAGCCGCGGCATGGCCGTCAAGCTGATGGGGGTTAGCGGCACGCCCCTCGTCCCGCCCGATGGGCCGTTGACTCAGGACTTCCTGATGATCAATCAGCCCGTGTTCGCATTTTCGAACGTCGAGGACTACGAAGCACTCAGCCAAGTTATCTTGAAAGACAAAGATGAGGCCGGGCGTTTCTTCGCGGAGCGGATACACCGCAAGCCCGACGGCAGTCCCGACATGACCGATGCGACGACCATTCGGGCCTTGAAGACGTTCGGCATCGTTCAGCGAATCAGGAGCGCGGTGCTGACGGCCCCGCCTGCCGTTCCGCCCGCTCGACCCATTCCGATCGCGTACCAGACTCCGCCGGCCAGCCCGGTCGATAATCGGTATTTCAGTGCCTCACCGTTCCTCTTCGGCGCCGACCGCGTCATGAAGTTCTCCGCCAATCCCGTCGCTCCCGTTTTGACCGAAACGCCGGACGTGTCGGACCCGGATTATTTGCGGACGACCCTGCGCAAACGCCTGACGCAAGACATCGTGTTCGATTTCCAAGTGCAGGTCCGTGCGGCGAGCGATCTCGCGGGCAAGATCGACAGCGAAATCGAGGACGCCTGTTTCGAGTGGGACGAGCAGAAGCATCCGTTCGCCTGTGTGGCCACGATCACCATCCCGGCGCAGGACTTCGAAACGGACCAGCGGCGGGCGTTGTGCGAGAGCCTGACGTTCACGCCCTGGCACGGCATCGTCGAGCATCGCCCCTTGGGTGGAATCAACCGTCTGCGGCTCGCCGTGTACGAGGCCTCGACCCGGTTCCGCCACATGCCGAAGGAACCGGCGCGTTCTTGAATTGGAGCCAGTGGCACGCGGGCCGGCGGGCGCGGCCATGACCCGCCGAACAGGCCGGACGCGCACGTTGGCGCGCCGGTCGGCCGCTAAACCAACTCGGCGATCGCGGTTCCGTCGCCGAGCACCGGAATCGGCCGGCCGGAGTTGTTGACGAATTGGAGCGTCGGGTCGATGCCGAGCACGTGATAGAGCGTGTGCAGCACGTGAGCGGGTTTGACGGGCCGGTCCTTGGGCACTTCGCCCTTCGAGTTGGACGAGCCGATGATCTGGCCGCCCTTCAGTCCGCCGCCGCCGATGAGGACGCTCATGACTTCGCCCCAGTGATCGCGGCCGGCGCCGGGATTGATGCGCGGCGTGCGGCCGAATTCGCCCATCACGCAAACGGCCACGTTGTCGATCAGGCCGCGCGAGGTCAGGTCTTCGACGAGAGCGCCCACGGCGCGGTCGAGCGGCGGGAGTTTCGCCTTCATCGCATTCGCGACTTGTCCGTGATCGTCCCAGCCGGCGGCAGTGATCGTCACGAACGTCACGCCGGCTTCGACGAGTCGCCGCGCGAGCAGTGCCGATTGACCCCACGTGTGCCGGCCGTAGCGGTCGCGCACCCGCGGGTCTTCGCGGTCGATGTCGAACGCGCGGCGAGCCGACTCGCCCGTGACCATCTCGAACGCTTGCAGATTGAACTGGTCCATGCCGTTCATCAGGCCGGTGCGATCGACCTCGCGGCGCACGCGATCGAGGCCGCCCAACAGCGACCGGCGATCGTCCATGCGGCTCATGTCCACGCCCGACACGAGTTGCAGGTTCGGCACCTGATAGTTCGGACGGTTCGGATCGCCGCCCGCATCGAGCGGGTTGTAGCCGACGCCGAGGTACGCCGCGCCGTGATAGCCGGGCGTGAGGCCGACGGAATGAATGTTCGGCACGCCGACGAACGCGGGCACACCCGGCCGGTTCGCGCCGCGCAGCTTCGCCGCGATCGCGCCGACGCCGGGATACTTCGGCGGCAGGTCCGCGGCCGTCGAGCCGTGGTAGCCGGTCAGCATCCAGTGCGCCGCGGCGAAGTGATCGCCGTTGTTGTGGTGCATCGAGCGGACGATCGACAACTTGTCCATCACCTTGGCGTGCTGCGGCAGCAACTCGCAAATCTCAACGCCCGGCACGTTCGTTTTGATCGGCATGAACGAGCCGCGATACTCCGCCGGCGCGCTGGGCTTCAGGTCGTAGGTGTCCATGTGCGTCGGGCCGCCGTCGAGCCAGAACATGATGACGGCCGTGTTCGACCGCGCGGTGCCCGCTACGGCCTGCGCTTTCATGCGCAGAAAGTCCGACAGGCTCAGGCCCGCGAGGCCCAGGAATCCGGCTCGAAGAAATGTGCGGCGGCTCAGGCCGTCGCAGAATCGCACGGGTCGCCCAGTAATCTCCAACACAGGACACCCCTTTCCTAGTCGGGACCGGATCGGAGACGCATCAGTGGTTGTTAATCTATATCGGCTCGCGGCGGGAAGCAACGGGATTTCAAAATTCCAATTCTCATTGAAATTGAGCTTTGAGACTCACTTGATCGTCTCGCCCAGCCCGTGTCGCGTCGGCGTGTTGTCGTAAATGCGTTTCGCGTCGGGCAGCAGATCGCGCAGGTCGATCGCTCGCCGCGAGTCGGACGGATGCGTCGAGAGGAATTCGGGCGGCTCGTCGCCGTCTTTGGCTCCGGCGAATCGTTCCCAGAATTTCGGCGCCTCGGTCGGATCGTAGCCGGCCTTGGCCATGAGCAAGACGCCGATGTGGTCCGCCTCGGATTCGTGCTCGCGGCTGTACGGCAGAATGTAGAGATACTCGGACGCCCCGCCGTACGCGGCGAGAATGAGCTTCTGTTCAAGCTCCGGCCGAGCTTGTGTTACGTAATTGACGCCACGCTGACCGAACGACTTGAGCCGCTGTTGCGTCAGCCGCTCTCCGCCGTGCCGCGCCAGCGCGTGCGCGATTTCGTGCGACATCACGACGGCGAGGCCCGCTTCATTCTCACACACGGGAATGATGCCCTCGTAAACCGCGACCTTGCCGCCGGGCAGGCAGAACGCGTTTTGCGTCGGCGACGCGATCACGCGAAATTCCCATGCGAAATCCGGCCGGTCCGCGACGTCCGCGATGCGACGGCCAACGCGGTTGACCAATTCGACATAGCGACGATTCGTCGAGGGCGGCTCCTTCGAAACGACATCTTGATACGCCGACAGGCCCTGCGAGATCTCCTCCTTCTCGGGCACGAGCAAGAGTTGCCTGCGGCCGGTGACCGGCGTCGAGCGGCAACTGCACACCGCAAGGCTCGTCGTTGCGGCGAGCAACACAACGAACAGGTTGAGTGAACTTGTATGAGCGGTGCAGAGCTTCATTGCCAGTCTCCTTCTCACGCTGCTTGCCGCACGACCGAATCGTCGCGCTGCACGATCACGGCGTTGAGATGTCGCACGTTCACGTCTTGTTGCGGGTACGGCATCGTGATGCCGCAGGCATCGAATTCCTGTTTGATCGTTTCGTTCAGGTTAAAAAATGCCGGCCAGTAATCGTCGGTCAGCACCCACGGGCGCACGGCGAGGTTCACGCTGCTGTCGCCCAATTCGAGCACGGCGACGAGTGGCGCCGGATCGGCGAGCACGCGCGGATCGCGCGAGAGAATGCCTTCAAGGACCTCCTTCGCGCGGCGCAGGTCGTCGCCGTAGCCGATGCCGACGACCATGTCGATGCGGCGCATTTGGTTGGCCGAGTAGTTGGTGATGTTGCCGCCGGTGATGCCGGAGTTCGGCACGACGATTCGCTTGTTGTCAGCCGTCTTGAGCACGGTGGCGAAGACCTGAATCTCTTCGACCTCGCCGGTCACGCCCGCTGCTTCGATGAAGTCACCCACGCGGAACGGCCGGAACACGATGAGCAAGATTCCCGCCGCGAAATTCGCCAGCGAACCCTGCAGCGCGAACGCTACCGCCAAGCCCGCCGCTCCGAGCACCGCGACCAGCGACGTCGTTTGAACGCCGAGATTCTCCATCGCCGCGATCAGCACCAGCGCCATCGACGCCATGAACGCTAGGTTCACCGCGAACCGCGCGAGCGTTCGATCGACGTTTATGCGATCCATCAGCTTCTGAATGATGCGGCAGATGAGCCGCGCGACCATCCAGCCGATCACCAGGGTCGCCGCGGCGCGGGCCATGCCCGGCGCGTGGTCCCAGCCCCAATCGAGCATTGCCTTGAACACACCCGGGCCGTTCGCCCAAAGCCAATCGAGCACGTTGTCGAAAAAGTTTTCCATTTGTGTTGAGCGTTGCCGCTATTTGCGGACTCTCGTCGAGTTCTTGTTGTTCTTGTCACCGTTCGCCTGGTCGCCGAACGGCAGTCCTTTGAGCCGGTCGCCGATCGCGTCCTTCGCGCCGCCGAGCACCTTGTTCGTCGGGTCGGGCATATTCGCGCCGGACTTGCCGCCGAGCTTGCCGAGTTCCTTGCCGACGGCCTCGTTTAGTTTTTCCGTGCCGAGTTGGACGCCGCGGTCGAACTGCTTCTTCGCAATCGCTCGGCCGCCGTTGCGAACGAGGTTGGTGAGCGTGTGGCCGAGTTGCACTTCAGGCTGCGACACCGTGCCGGTCACTCGCAGATCGTCGATTTCCATCGTGCCGACTTCGTTGAACGCGCGGCAGAAAATCTCCGGGTCCAGTCCGGCGACGGACCGAGCGCCCGGCCGCGGCGCGGCGACGGCATCGCGAAACCCAAGCACGGGCGCGACATTCAGCCGGTCCCAGTCGGAAATCCTCGCGGTCGTCGCCAGCTTGAGCGTGCCGCGCTCGAATTGCAGCGGCAGCGAATCGCCCGCGAAGAATTCGACGAGTTCGAGCGGCAGACCGTCCGCCTCGAAATCGAATTGCAGTTCATTCTTCGCCACGTGAATGCCGCCGGCGCTGGTTGCCCGCTGATCGAGTTGCCCAACGAGCCGAATCGGTGCCCCGGAAATCTCGCCCGTGATCTGCCACTGGACCGGCTCTGGGTGCGCGGCCGGATTGTCGCTCACGTTAGTGATTTCGATGCGGCCGTTTTTGAGCGGCGGCACGGCACCGCGTGCTCGGCCGGCCAGCGTGTTGTCGATGAACGCGACCTCGAGTCCTTCGCCGATCAGTTTCGTCGCAACGAGGCGGGCGATATTCTCAAACGGATATGTCACGCGGCGCGAGTAATCGACGCGGAACCGCGAGTCCTTCTTCGTCGCAATCTCTTTCGCCTTTTCCTCGACCTTGTCGGGAATTTTCTGTTCGATCGCGCGCCGCTGCTCGTCCCACTGGCGAATCTGTTCGATCCATCGCTGAGCCGCGACCCACCAGTCGGTCGGCTCGCCGGTGGCCGGGCCGGCCTCGTCGCCGCCGAAGTCGATGTTCAGCGAGCCGTCGGCGCGGCGTTCGATACGGAGTTTCGGCGCATCGACGTGCATTTCGCCGTGGTAGCGGCGCCGCAGGAGTTCCATCATGTCGATGTCGAACGTCGCCGTTTGCGCGGCGAGAAACTGAGCCGATTCCGGCGCCGCGCCGGCTGGCACGGCAGCGTTCGCGACGTCCACGCCGCCGAGCGACAGACGGCCGAGACCCGGATTGAAATTGAAATCCTGCACACGCCACCGCGCCCCGTATCCGGCCGCGCCGAGTTTGTTGATGCCCGCCTTTGCCAGCGGGTTCACGCCAAAAAACGCGATGCCGCCCACGACGAGCGTCAGCACCACAAGCACCTTCCAACGAAACCAACGAAGAGGATTCATGCGACCACCTCGCCTCCGAGAAAGATGAACCGCAGCGCCTTGATGAACCAAAAGTTTGTGAGCGTCTGGAAGAACCGATTCTGCGATACCTTCTCGTGTACGCAGCGGCGGTAGCTCGCCACCAACTGCCGCACGGGCATGAAGAGCGCGAGGCCGGCCGCCAAGCCGATCGCCGCGCCGCCCATCACGCCCAGCACGTCCAAATCGAGCCACGCGACGACCGGCAGATTCAGCACGGTCGTCCACTTCGGCCTGAGCGATTCATTTTCGAGCAGCAGCGCGCCGGCCGGCACGAACGCAACGCCCGCGCCGACGGCGATCGCCAGCTTCGCAAGACCCATCGCCAACAGAGCGCTCGAAAGCTGCACGCGGAATACGAGAATCGCCGCGACGAGTACGAGGCCGAGGCCCGACGTGATCGGCACGCAGCCGAGCAGCATTCCGAAGGCGATGCCCAGTGCGACCGCCGACGGCGACGCGTCCGCGCTGAGGACTCTGTACAGGCTCCGAATCCAGGCCAGGAGAATCATGGCAGTTCCGTTCCGTGAGAATGAGTTGAATCCGAGCCGATTCACGTTTCGTTGTCGCGCCGCGGATCGCGCGTGCGCGCGCATGGTCGCCAAATTGTTCGTGCGGACGATTGGCTCGGTCGAAGACCGCCCATTGCGCGCCGCTGTTCCGAGTCGATGAGGGGCGGAAAAATACGGCACTTGCAAACTTGTGTCAATGTGGCTTGAGCAGGCATAATGCCGCCCGGTGACGCAGACGTACCGCGTGCATTTGACGCTCCCCACCGCGGCCGCGTGAAAACCGAGAACCGACGATCCCAGCCAGTTGCCTTCCGCCTGATTCGCCCGACGACTCATGACCACGCTCGCGACGGTGATCTTTGAAAATGTTCGTCACGCTTGGCTGTGGCTCGCGCTCGGCGCCGCGGGCGCGTGGCTGCTCTTCGTGACCTATCGCGGCATCTTCGAGCGATCGGAGCGGCGGCTGGCCTGGTGGTTGATGGTGCTGCGCGGCGCCGGACTACTCGCGCTCGTGCTCGCGCTGGCCAAACCGACGTGGACTCGCGAGAGCGAATCGGTCGATCCGGGCCGCGTCGGGCTGGTGCTCGATGATTCGGTTTCGATGTCGCTGCGCGATCCGAGTGGCAAGACGCGATTTGCTCGCGCGAAGGAATTGGCCGATCGGTTCAAGAAGACGGTGGAGGAGTCGGGCAAGCCGCGCGTTGCGGTCGATCTATTCGATATCAGCGGCCGGCCACTGCCGGACGGTCGGCTCCCCAACGAGCCGCGGTCGGCCCGGACTGATTTGGGTAAGGCGCTCGGCGACACCGTGCGACAGCTTCGCTCCAAACCGCTCGTCGGCGTCGTGCTCGTGAGCGACGGCGTCGATAATTCTGGTCAGCAGGGCCTGGCGGGAATCGAGCAACTCGGCGTGCCGATCTACACCGTCGGCTTCGACGCCGACCCCGGCGCTGGCCGCTACGACTTGGCGATCCGCAACGTCACCGCGCCGGATCGCGTCATGGTCAACAACGACGCGAACGTCGAGGTGCTCGTGGCGAAGACTGGCCCGGCCGCGGCCGAGGTGGAAGTCGCCGTGCGCCGCGGCCGCGACACGATTGCGACCAAGAAGCTGACGCTGCCGGCGGGCGACTCGGAACAGCGCGTCACCATTCCGATCAAGCCGACCGAGCCGGGCGCGTTCGTCTTCACGGTCGCTGTCTCGGGCGACGCCGACGAGCGGCTGCTCGCGAACAACTCGCGGCATTTTCCGCTCCGCGTGGACGCCGAGGCGATTCGCGTGTTCTACATCGAGGGATTTCTCCGCTGGGAATACACGTACTTGCGGCGGCAACTCGAAGCGGACCCGGACGTGAGTGCAGTCACGGCCGTGCGGCGGCCGAACCCGGACGCTGCCGGCTCCGACCCGCCCGGCGACCTGCTCACCGCCGACAGGCTTGAGAACCTCGACGTCATCATTCTCGGCGACGTCGAGCGCACGTACCTGACGCCGAGCGAGTATCAGGCCCTAATTTCATGGATCGACGCGGGCAAGTCGCTGCTCGTGCTCGGCGGCTATCATTCGTTCGGCCCCGACGGCTTCCGCAACTCACCGCTCGCCGACGCGTTGCCGGTGATCTTCGACGACGGCGATTCGCCGCAACTCGACGAACCGTTTCGCCTCGAACTCACCGACGCCGGTCGGCAGCATCCGATCTTCTCGATCACCGGCGATCGCGTGCAGGACGCCGCGCTCTGGTCGCAAGCGCCGACCTTGAGCGGCTGCAGCATCGTCCGCGGCGAAAAACCCGGCGCAACCGTCCTCGCCGTGAATCCGTCTCCTGCTCACCTCGCCCCGTCTGCGGGGCGAGGGGTTGGGGGTGAGGGGGCGTCGGCCAAACCGCTCATTGTTCTCGCCACGCACCGCTACGGCAAAGGCCACGTCGCCGTCCTGACCGCCGACACAACATGGCGCTGGACGCGGCTCACGCGCGTGCTCGGCCAATCGGACACGCTCTACTCGCGATTCTGGGGCCAGATGATCCGCTGGCTCGCCGGCAAGGAATCGAACGACGAGCGCCCGGCGCTCGCCGTGAGCACCGACCGGCCGGACTACGAGGTCGGCAAAAAGGTCACCGTCCGCGCCGTGCGCCAGCCGCGGCCGGGCGACGCCGGCGGCGACGCTCAGGTCAGCGTGGAAGTCCTCGACGAGGCCGGCAAATCCATCGCAGTCCAAATGGCCTCGTCGTCCGCCGAGCCGGACGCATTCTTCGGCGTCGTTTATCCGACGACCGGCGGCCGATACGAGGCCCACGCATCGCTCGCCGTCGCCGGCCAGCAGACCGCCAACCAGACCGCCGAGTTCCTCGTCCACGGCTCGGCGCTCGAACTTGCCGACACCGGCACGAAGAAGGAACTCTTGCGCGATCTCGCCCTCAAAACCGGCGGGCTTTACTTTGACATCGACCAGGCCGACAAGCTGGCTGATAAAATCGAACGCCGCGAACGCCGCATCACCCGCGTCGTCCGCACCGAGTTCTGGGACTCGCCACTTCTCTTCCTCGGCTTCCTCGCCGCGGTGACCGCTGAGTGGATCATCCGGCGGAAGAATCACCTGGTGTAGCCGACACATCAACGGCAAGAATAATTCTCGAATCTTGATGCGCTCGCTGCCTTTTCTGGCATTCATCACTTCAGAGTTGCGGGCTCGCCCGTCCACCGAGCCGAGACTCGGCCGAATTGGGGATTTCGCGGAATCCAAAAACCTCGAACGGCGCGAAGACTTTGGCCGAATAGCGGCATTCTTTTCATGCAGGGAGAAATAAATCTGCAGCCGCGTGATGCGCTTTGGCCGAAAAGTGGCATTCATCTGATAGTGCAGGGCAACGACCAGCGGACCCCAAGAGCGATCGGCGGAAGCCGGTCGCCCGGTTTCCTGAAAGGAACCAGCCATGTCGTACTTTCGCAAGCAATCGTCGAGCCGTCTCGTGCGTCGCGGTCGCCGTAGCGATCGCCGCGGTCGGCAATTGGGGATCGAAACTCTCGAACGCCGGGATTGTCCGGCCGTGATGTTCGACTTCGTCCAGGGCGACGAGGGCGGTGTTCTCACGATTACCGGCGACGACGGGCCGAACGTCATCGAGATCAGCCGGCGAAGTGACGGTGTGGTGGATGCGCTGGGCGACGGCGAGCGGCACACGTTCAAACGAGTGAATGAGATTGTCGCTCGGACCGGGAATGGTGATGACCATTTTCTCGGCAAAATCGTCTTGTGGGTGCGGGACACGTCCCCGTTTACACTCGACCTAGACGCGGGGGCGGGGGCCGACGTGATCGAGATCGCCGATGGCCCACCAACAGAAGCAGAAGAGTCGTTCGTGGTTACTTCGTTTTTCGATATTTACATCGATCTCGGAACCGGCGTCGACGATCTCCTCGTCGCGCTCAAAAACACTCCCAATGTTTCGCTCGACGTGATCTCCGCGGACGGCGGAGACCGCATCGAAGGGCAGACGGGAACCGCTGGAATCTTGGTCGGTTACGCTGGAGGCCCCATATCTTATTCTTGCAACCTGCGGGCATCGTTGCAGCTTGGGGGCGGCGACAATGACGTGAAAGTGAGCGCCGACGGCTGCGATCACGTAGACCTAGATTTGGTCGCGTTGGGTGGCGGCAACACGGTTCAAATTAAAGGGGAGGCCGAGGCCTATACGGCCGAAGGTGCCAGCGAAAAGACGAATGCACGCATTTCGTTGGATTTCAGCGCGGGAGGCAACCTGTTGGATGTGAGCACGGACGGCTTTGACGATGTGAACGTGGATGCGTCCATTTTGGGTGACGGCAACGAGGTGGAAATCAACCAGGGTTGGGGGCCGTGGGAGACTCATCCCGCCCGCATCTTGACCCAGAACCCAACCTCTCGCACGAATCTCACTCTGAAGGGTGACGGAAATAAGGTCGGCTTCAGGACTCAGCGCCCTATGGTAGAGCTCACCTTTGAGAACTCGGGGGAGACCACCAGCAGCATCGTGCATTATGTCGGCATACTGTTTTCGGCCATACAAAAGATCCGCGAGGGCCCAGCGCCGGAGATTTTCTTGGCACTCGGCGAGGGCGGCGATGTGGATGTGGGCACTGTGAACTTTGACGATGTGAAGTTGTCGATCACGGCGACTTCCCGTGAGCCGGATGTTGCGGCATTCGCACTGGACGTGAGCTTCAAGAACCTGGAAGGCAACCACCAAACGGGGGGATCGAGTGGATCGAATGGAACGGTATCCTTTCGAGCCAGAAATGCCCCCTCCGGGTTGGACATCGTGACGAGTAACTTTGACATCGCTTCCATCAATGTGGCCACAGGCGATAGCGACGACGACATAAGGATCCAGGGGAAAAACCTTGGTGCCGTTTCCGTCGATGTGAACACAGCCGGTGGAAACGACTCCATTTGGATTGACATGGGCGCTCCCATTCTAACAACGGCCGACGGAAGGGGCAGGGTCGGCCTCGGCGCCACTCTCCAACTGAAAGTCGACGCCGGCGAAGGCGACGACATGGTGGAACTGCATACGCAGGGGACCACTCCTGGCCTTGGCATAATCGCGCTCAGCCGGCCGCCCAGCCGGCTCGACCAAAGTGTGGACCTCGGACCCGGCAACGACCGGCTGGTAGCCACCTCCCAGGACTTGAGCGCAGTTGCCACGTTCATCGACGCTGGCGCGGGGGACGACGACGTCCTCTTCGGCGGAGCAATTCGCGTCTGCAGCGGTTGCAAGTACAAGTCAAGAGTCGGGTTCGACGTACACCTCGGCGCCGGCGATGATCGCCTGATGATCTACGTTGACGGCTACGGCACAGTAACCAGCTTCTTCGACGCCGGCGCGGGTGACGATCGAATCAACGCGAATTACCGTCTCGTGGGCGCGGCGCGCCCGGATGACTCGCGAATCGGCATCACCGCGCTGCTCGGCAACGGCAGCGATGTCTTCAATTTCGAGACACTCGGGTTTCTCCACTTCGCTGCCCACATCAACACCGGTTCGGCGAACGACGGTCTTGATGTGATCGTGGGCGACATTCGATTCGTCCCGACGAGGGGCCGAGTGCAGGAAATTCGCGGAACCCTGGACAATGGCCTGGACCTCTTCGACCTATTCGTCGCTGCGGATTACGACATCCAGGCGACCTGGGACATCCATTCGGAGACCGTGTACCTTAAGCGGAAATGAAACTGATGCTTACAAGGCGCCAAATCTGAGAGCGACAAACACCGACTCAGTCGGCCCATTGAGTCCACGGCTTGCCCGTTCGCTCCTGGAACTCGCTGGCAAGCGCGGCAACGGCGGCCGGGTGGCTGCGGCAGAGACTTCGATGCCACGGCCAGCGTGTCGCTCCGTACCGACTCCGTACGACTACGCGGGGACGGCGGATGGACGGCCGGATACCTTGTGTGGGTGCCGGCACGCGGTGCGCGGATACGCGGAGGAGTTGTACGGTTAGCGGTACGAAGAGTACGGGCGTCGAGACGCCGCGTCGGGATGCCCGGACGAGGTTTACGGGTACCCCGATGACATTTCCCGGCACCCGTACCAAGTTTCCGGACGCCCGTACAATGTTTCCGGGCGCCCGTAAAACTTTTCCAGGCGGCTGGAATATGCGAAAAACCCGCGAAAATGCTGCGATGCCGCGGCCGGGGCTTCGCGGACTCAGCCCCAACCACCCAGCCGCGTGGAAACCTGTTTGCAAGACCAGAACCGATACGCAACCGTTCAGGTTTTTCGCCCCGGCCGGGCTTGTCCCGGGCGAGCGGGGTTTCGCTCGGCGGTAACATCGTCCGACGGAGGCAAGCTCCGCCGTGACGAAGACCGTTTGACAAGAAGACTGTTCTGGTCTGTTCGCAAACGTGGTCCCACCCGGACGAGCCGGTCGGCGGCTTGTTCCTGGCCGGAGAAGGCGACAATGGGACGCGATCCGAATTCTCACCTCTCGCCGCGACGAATCATGCCAATCCAATCTTGTGCTCGGTGGATCACGGAGATGACTTCGATCCCGTCGTCGCGCGGATAGAAGAAAATGACGTAGTTGTGAGCACGTCGAGAGCAGCGGTCGGATTGAAGTCGGCGATGTAGTCAGCAATGCCGTCCAGGTCGCTGTCCGCTTGGCGCGAGAGACGGTACTTGCTCATGGGCGGGCTTCGACGCGTTTGCGTGCCCGGTCTTTCAACTCGAGGAACCGCGCCCGCAGGGTGTCATCATCGTACTCGGTATACTCGCCGCCACGAAGCTGTCGCGTCCCTTCGTCGATCTTGGCCAAGACTCCCTGGTGCTGACGGAGCAACGCCACGGCATCGTTGAGCACTTCCACGCGGTGGCCGTAGCTGCCGTTTGCAATTTGATCGTCGATGAACTGTTCGTTTTCCTGAGAAAGGTCAGTCGCCATCGTGCGAATCCTCTCGATTACTGTGTTCAGGGTACCGCCGGCCGACGGCCGAGTCAACGTGACGGACTTGCGTGCGCTTCCTCTGTTCGCAGACTGGCTTCGTGCGCTTCGAGCGCGGCTCGGTTGAACGACTCACGGGCGGCGTCGGCCCACTCGGACCATGACTTGCCCGTGCGGGCGTGGAATTCCGCGGACAGGGATGCCAGCTCGTCGGGGTCGAGCCATTCGACGTTGTCGCCCGAAGTGAATTTGCGCTGGGTCGCGAGTTTCACCCAGAGATCAAGCAGCGCCGGATCATCGGGCAGCGGCGTGGGCAGGCGCCAGAACCGGCCGGTGAATGCAACGTGGCCGTCCGGATGAATCGCGACGGTGGTAACGTCGCCGCCGTGTTCGAGCGGCGGCGCCAGGGGCAGTCGGGTGGCGACGTCCCAGAGCCGTGCCGTGCGGTCGCGGGTGCCGCCGGTCAGGAGCCGCGAGCCGTCCCGGCTGAATGAAGCAGTCGCGACCAAGCCTTCGTGCCGCATCGCTTCGTCGAGTGCTTGGCCGGAGGGGACTGACCAGAGTCGCACGGTGGCATCGAAGCCGCCGGTCACGGCGAGTTGGCCGTCCGGGCTGAATCGCGCCACGTGGACCTCGCCGCGGTGCCGCATCACGCCGCGCGACTGGCCATCCGCCGCGTTCCAGAACCGCGCCGTTTCATCGTTGCTAGCCGTCAGGACCAACTGGCCGTCGGGGCTGAATCTCGCGTCGCGGACGCTTTCGCTGTGCGCCGTTTCCCAGCGCAACTTACCGCTCCGCGCGTCCCAGAGTCCCACTTGGCCCTTCCCGAAACCGGCAACGACCTGATCGCCGCTGGGGCTAAAGCACAGCGGGCCGACCGAGCCTGCATCGTTGATTCTCTCAAAGACGACGTTGACCGGATCGCCGGTGTCGCCGTTCCAGGATCGAATCACACCCGTGCTGTCACCTGTCACCACCAAGGGGCTGTTGCGGTCTGGACTGAACACGGCCGCCCTTACTTCAACTCGGCTGCCCGGCGTGGGTCGATGATTCATCACCCGGACGCGCTTCCGGCCGTTTCCGGCGTCCCAGAGCTGAGCCGTCCCGTCGGGGCTTGCCGTAAGAACCACTGCGCCATCGGGCCGAAACGCTACCTGACTGACTCGATCGTCGTGAGGCATGGGTGCCACCCCGGCGACCACCATTCCGGTCTGGGAGTGGCGCAGCCGCGCGGTCTTATCGAAGCTCCCGGTGATGGCCTTTGTGCCGTCCGGACTGAACGCAATTGAATTGACTTGGCCCTGACTGAGCACAGGTGCCAGCCGCGCGGGATCGGGAACGTCCCAGAGCACGGCCGTGTGTCGCTCGGTAGCGAACAGCAACTGACGTGTCCCCGGCCGAAACATCAGTCGAGCCATGTGCCGGTCCAAGTGCAGCAGTTCGCAAATCGCGCCGGCGCTGGTGCGGTTCCACACCCGCGCCATGCCAGTGTCCCAGGCCGCGACAACCGTCTGACCGTCCGTCGCGACGGCGATCGCCGTCACCCAGCCGCGCCGTTTCTCCGAATCGGGCATTCGCCGACCGCTGTCCACGTCCCAATCGGCAACAACCCCCGTGAAGAGGCCGGCCAGCATGCGCTTGCCGTCCGGCGTGAATGCGATCGTGCGGACTCGGCGAGATTCCGGCTTGAATTCACGCGGTGCTTGGACTTCATAACCTGGTGTGCCGGCAGTCATCGCCCAGAGCCGTACTGCGCCATCGCCGCCCACGGTGGCGATCTCGCGCGTCCGAGGACGAAACACAATCTGATCGACGGACGTGGCGTGATCGAACTCGCCGAGCGGCTCGCCATCGGACACGCGCCAGAGCCTGACATTGGAACGGCCCGCGGTGCCGCTCGCCGTCGCAAGCACGGTTCCGTCCGGGCTAAACGTGGCATAGGCGAGACTTTCGCTGTGCCGTATCGCGACCTGCGGTTCGTTTGGCGACCTGGCGCCGGGCGTCAGGCGCTGCACCGAAAGAGTCTGGCTGGTCTCCAGGGCGGTGAGTACTGACGCATCGTCGAAGACCCGCATGGCGACGACGTTGCCGCCGGCCAGTCTCCACTCGAACAACATGGCGCCCGACTCGGCATCCCCAAGGCTCGCGAAGCCCCGGCCGCCGCTCCCCACGAACTTGCCGTCCGGGCTGAACGCCATTGGACCGATATTCGCGTCGTGGACAATCGTGGCTCGGCGACTCACCACGTAGTGCCGCGCGGCATCCAAGTTCGTGAGGATCACTCGTCGCAATCCCGCATCGTTGTCCGGCACGTGTTCGAGAGCACGTGCAAACCAGAGCATGCCCTCCCCGTGCTTATGATCTCGGGCGAGCGCAACCCCGCGATCGAATGCCAGCCGCGCGTTGCGGCGATTCGCTTCGATGCGCTGATGATTCGCCTCGTTGCGTTCCGAGTCGGCCGCGATTCGCTGGCGATCCGCCTCGATTCGCTGACGATTCGCTTCGATGCGTTCACCGTCCGCCCGCAGCCGCTCGCCGTTGATGCGTATCGCGGCCACGACGGAAACGATCGTGATGAGCACCAGCGCGATCGAAGCAGCCACGACGCGAGTGCGGTGCCGCCGTCCCCAGCGGGCAAGCTGGGTGACGATCGAATCACGCGCCGCCGAAACCGGCTCATCGGCCAGCCAGTGCTCGATGTCATTCGCCAGCTCGCGCGGCGAGGCGTACCGGTCCTCCGGCCGCCGAGCCATCGCCTTGAGGCAGACGGCATCGAGCGCCGGCGGGATCTCGCGGCTCAACTCGCGCGGCCGCGTAAATCTGCCGTCGATCACATTTCGAAGCGTTTCGTCCAATTTGGAACCGGCAAACGGGGCCTGCCCGGTGAGCAGCATGAACAGCGTCGCGCCCAGGCTGTACACGTCGCTCGCCGGCCCGACGCCGTGCGCTTCGCCCCGCGCCTGCTCAGGGCTCATGAACGCCGGCGTCCCAATCACCTCCCCGGCAGCCTGCGTCAGTTCATCCGACCAGTGGGCCAGCGGCGTCGCCAACTCCTCACCCGCAGCCTCCCCTCGCCCCGGTACTCCGGGGAGAGGGGTTGGGGGTGAGGGGTCCCCTGGAGCGCGACCGGAATTCGACGACCCGTCACCCCGACCCTCTCCCCGCAGTACCGGGGCGAGGGAGAAGGACAATTTCTCGTCGCGCCCCGCCTGCAAGGGCACGGATTCCGTCGCCGCGGCACGCGGGCCAGCCGGCCCGATCGACCGTGCCAATCCCCAATCGACCACCAACGATTCGCCGAACGGTCCGAGCAAAATATTCGCCGGCTTCAAGTCGCGGTGGATGACTCCGCGGCTGTGCGCGTAGGCGACCGTCTCGCAGACGTGCAAGAATCGTCGCAGCAGCTTCTGAAACTCCAGGCCGAATCGCCTACGATCGCCGACCGGCCGCCGATGAAACTCATCGACCGCCTCGTGAAAACTCTGCCCGCGCACGAGCCGCATCGCATAGAACGGCCGCCCGGCCGCGTCGCGACCGAGACCGTACACCGGGGGTGGAAAAAGGGGACGGGAGTCGTTTCCACGGACGGCCCGGCGGGTGCTTCGCACAGGGGTGGAAAAAGGGGTGGAAAAAGGGGACGGGGGTGGAAAAAGGGGACGGGAGTCGTTTCCAAGGACGGCCCGGCGGGTGCTTCGCACAAACGACTCCCGTCCCCTTTTTCCGTGCTTTTTCCGTGCCCAGGACGGGCCGAGGCGGGTGGACCCAACGTCGTAATGAAAGCATGCACCGTCGAGAAGGTCGAGGTGGACGACGAGAAAATCGTCCTTACCGTCTCTGGGCGATGCTCTCTTTCTCTCCCTGACCCTGATCGCGAGAAGGGCGGAGGCAAGTCCGTAGAGACACTCATGGATCACTGCGTCATTACAATGAATCGTAAAGATCTACGCTTGCACTTGCGATTGGAGGGAGACAAGTGGCCGGAGTACCAGAAGGTTGCCAGGGCGCTCGCCGGCAAGACCGCCCGGATGCAGCTGCGCGCCGTTGTGACGCTTGACCACGGACGTGTTGACGCTATGCGGTGTACCTCCGTCTTGTTTGGCGAAGCGGGTACCGGGCTGCGAAGCAGCACGAGGCAAGTCACGTGGGAGGGCGGCCTCTTGTCACTGCGCGACCCGGGTGACGCGGAACGCAAGATTGGCTCAAAACATGGAAAAATATTGTGGTAGCGCAAAATTAGCGCGATATAGAGTGAAATGATAAGGTAGAACCATCCCAACAGCCGGTGTAATCATTAAATTACTTGGTAAGTGTCAAAAATTAGTCGGTAGGTGTTAAAGATTACTTGGTAAGTGTTCAAAATTAGTCGGTAGAATCGCTAAATTAGACAGTTTATTGACAGTGATACGTGCTGTTGAGGCGATCATACCTGGTTTTGAACCGATTCTATCGAGTAATTTCGGGAGAAAGGCTGGAAATAATGCCAATCACAGGTCCGACCTCGTTCGTGCCCACGCTGAACCTGTTCATTCCCCATTGGGTTGACGTAAACTCCGCACTGGGAACGGATTTGGTGTTGGAGGACGGGACGACGATCACAGTCATGACCGGTTACCGCAACGACTTGGACGGTTTCCGGGCGTCGATGAAGGACAAGATCAATGACTCGC
>Ga0247727_10009057_pt1 | contig 18218 bp, 15 predicted proteins | sample WisWelCaveWW1625_FD_202498 | JGI IMG/M metagenome (GOLD analysis project Ga0247727, IMG submission 202498) | Biofilm microbial communities from Wishing Well Cave, Virginia, United States - WW16-25 | ecosystem: Environmental > Aquatic > Deep subsurface > Groundwater > Cave microbial mat | place... | reverse complement strand
GTCCTGCGTGGTGTCGCACCCGAGTGGCGTACGTCCTTCCTGGTCGAGTACTGGAGCGACGCGGTTTTCCCGCGAATCCTGCGCATGGGCTACGACGCCGTCCGCACGGAACGCTACAAGTACATCCGGTACCGGGAGCTCCAGGGGATGGACGAGCTGTACGATCTCGAGAAGGATGCGTACGAGCTCGAGAATCTCATCCACTCCCCTGGCCACGTGACCGTCCGCGGGGCGCTCGACGAGGAGCTGCGCGGTCTTCTCCCCCGGCCCCGGTGACAGGGCCGGCCGGCCGACGCCTCCGGCTCGAGGCTCACGCTGCGGGACCGGCGCAGATCAGGTGGTCGTCGGTGCGGATGAAGATCTGGCCCCGCGAGAGCGCCGGGGTCGCCACGCTGCGCTCGCCGACGGAGTTCCGGCTCAGCACCCGCGCTTCGCGGCCCGCCTGCAGCACGATCGTCTCGCCGGTCTCGCTGACCATGTAGATCCTGCCGTCCGCCCCGATCGGCGAGGCGGTGAAGATGCCGTCGATGCGTTCCTGCCAGACCTTTTCGCCGGTGCCCGGGTCGACACAGGTGACGATGCCCGCGTCGTTGGCCATGTAGACGAGCCCTTCGTAGTAGAGCAGCGACGAGACGTAGGGCGCGCCGGTCGGCATCGACCAGGGCACGTGGCTCTTCGAGACGTCGCCGCGCCCTCCCGTGCGCACCGCCGAGTACGGCCCGCTGCGGTAGCCACGGCTCAGGTAGAGGACACCGTCGTGGTAGGCCGGCACCGGGACCGCGAAGCGGTGGCTCTCGCCGGTCCACCACAGGAGCTCGCCGCTTCTCGGATCGTACGCGTCGACGCGGGTCGTCGAGTTGACGATCATCTCGTCCCCTCGCTGCCCGCGGACGATCGTCGGCGTGCTGTAGGAGATCGACCCCTTCGGGCGCTCGACCTTCCACCGTTCCTTGCCCGTCGTCTTGTCGAGCGCGAGCAGGTACGAGCCCGGATCATGGTCGCACAGCAGGATCACCAGGTCCTCGTAGAGCGCGGGCGAGCTGCCGTGCCCCCAGTTGACCTGGAAGGGCGCGTACTCCCGGCCCAGGTGCCGCTGCCAGGCGAGCTTCCCGTCGAGGCCGAGCGCCACCAGCTGGCCGTTCCCGAACCAGGCGTACACGAGGCGGCCGTCGGTCACCGGGCTCGGGCTCGCCAGGTTGTGCTTCTGGTGCACCTCGGGCAGGTCGCCCTCGGCGGCCGTGCGGTACCGCCACAGCCGCCGGCCGTCCTTGCGCGCGAACGCCTCGACCAGGAACTCGACCTTGGAGCTGTCGCCTTCAGCAGACGAGCCGGCGCCCAGCGGTTTCTCGGCCTTCGCCTCTTCACCACGGGCGAGCGTCGGGTGATTGCCGGGCTTGAGCCTGGCGCGGCCCGACTGGGACGTTACGAAGACGCGGTCGCCCCACACGATCGGCGACGAGATGCCGAGCCCGCCGAGCCGCGCCTTCCAGGCGATCTCCTTCCCGCTCCAGCGCGTGGGGAAGCCCTTGTCCCTCGACACGCCGTTGCCATTCGGCCCGCGCCACTGCGGCCAGTCCTCGGCGCGGCCCGCGCCCGCGGCGGCCGTGAGCGCAAGGGTGCAAGCGACGAGCGCGCGCATATTCAACCTCCCGCCTGGAACGTGTGGCCATTCTGTCACGGCCTGAACGCTCTACATCGGTCGCCCGTGTCCGTCGACGCTCGCCGGGCCGGGCTCGCCAGCACGTCCAGGCTGCTAGACTTGTCGCCGCATCGAAGAGCCCGTGCTTCTTCGCGCCGCGTCCTCGTCCGGAGCCGGCGCCCAGGAGACTGCCATGATCGAGCCCAAGCCCAAGTCCGCCTGCCGTTTCGACCTCGTCAGCCTGGGCACACGCTGGCTCCACACCGGCGGGATCTTCGCCGCGCTCTCCGACACGACGCCGCTCATGGCCAAGGAGGCCATGATCGGCCGTCTCGGTGTGAAGGCTCGGGGTGACCCGTCAGCGCTACCGCAGAGGAGGAAACTCATGATGAAACACTGGATATCAGTCGTCTCTCTGTGGCTCATCGCTTTCGCTTCTCTGCCGCGTGAGACGTTCGCGCGACCCCGGCTCTTCGACATCCACCCGCTTTCCGACCGGACCGTGGAGACGAGCCGGCTCTTCGAGTACCAGGTTACCTATGGCGTGATAGACACCCCGTGTTGGGTAGGCGGCCTATCCTTTGAGCTGACCTCAGCACCCAACGGGATGACAATCACGAGGAGCGGCACTATTCAGTGGACGCCGAGCTCCTCAGAGGTTGGCTCCTCTCATCAAGTGACTGTGCACGCAACTGCGCCCACGCCACCCGGAAGTCCCTGTAATGGCGTTCCGGGTCAAGACTCTGAATCCTTCAGCGTCACGGTCGTGGCCCCCGACGTCGCGGGTGAATACACCGCAACGGGGAGCGTCCGCACCCATAACCTGGAGCCACCCACAGGACTTATCCCCGTGACCGTGTCCATCGTGAATACCGGAACCTGTACGAGGCGAACGGTCGCTCACTACACGGCGTTTACGGACACCAATGGGAATTACTCGATCTCCTGGAATCCCCCGGCACCCGGAGAGGTCGCCTGTTTCAACCCATACTACGGCTTTACGTTCTTCTACAGTGTGTTGGTGAGCGCCTTCGGCGACGAGACGAAGGCAACGACGGGGACGGAAGCCACGTTCGACGCCAGCGGCGCTTTGGGGATCGTCGGCGACGACGTGACACGGCACTTTGTCAACGCACCCGATCTGGTGAGCGCGAACGGTCACTGGTGGGCGCGACGCATTGGGCCGTTGACCGGCTCTCCGGTGATTGACATCGAGGGATTCGATCCGAGCAACGGATTCTCGAGCGAACTGCGGGCATCAATCATGGGGTGTTCAAGCCTCGACGATCAGGAGTGCGACCTGTCCTGCCTAACGGAGCCGGGCGAGACGCGAGCCGATTGCGATTTTGGTGGAAGCCCCAACAACCTGCGCGACTACCTGGTCGCAAACGGCTACACACTGTGGCTGCTTCTGTCCGGCCCTAACGGCGGTGACACCTTGAAAGGTTCGTCCGCAAACAACTACACCGACGGAGGCATCTACCAGGCGATGAACATCACCAAGAAGATTCTGGACCTGAGCGAAGCGAAAGTCGGAAGCGTGCTTGCGGCCCTGCATGGCTACAGCATGGGTGGCGTCGTCGCGCGCGCAGGCCTACGCCACTGGTGTGATGCGGGTACGTGGGAGTCCACCACTCTCGGCGACCTGCGCCTGACTCAGAGCGAGTGTTACAAGATCGGGCTGTGGATCAGCGGGGACGCCCCGCTAGAGGGAGGGCTCGCGCCGCGGGCGGCAATGCGCTACATCAAGGATCTCTCGGTCGATCCCGGCGTGCTGGCCAGCATCAACTCCGACGCCGCTCGCGAGATGCTGGTGCAGTGGGTGACCGATGGCTGCAGTACCAGTTGCGCAGACCCCGGGGGCTGCACGTCGAGCGAGAGCGACTTCGTCCGGGGTTGCTCCGTCGATAACAGCGTGTTTGCTGACTTTCAGAATTGGGCGAAGGGTACCGGATACGCCTATCCCCGCTACGCGGACGCCACCCCGATACCCGGCATCGCGTATTCACAGGGTCAGTCTCCCGGTGCCCGCCCGGGGAACGCTTACTCGGAGTTCATCAAGACCAGCGTGACAAACTCGAACGACCACCATCTTCTATTCAACACCGCCGGCGATGCTTGTAACTTCTGCGGCAACATGGAGTGGGTCAACGGATCGCTCAACAACTCCGCTTTCAAAGCCATTCACGGCACCTCCGGCTCCGGCGGCATCCTCGGGGGGCTGATCGGCGACTATGAAGTCTCCATGCTCATCATCCCGCCGTTCATATCGACCGCCAGCGCACTCGACTGGGATTCGGACCTGAGTCAATGGTGGGATTATAGGTACAACAATGTCAACGCCTTCCATGCCGGCCCCGTCTACAAGGAAGCCAACCAGATGGTGCTCGCCTGGGTGCACGAACACCTCAAGGGGGACCGAAGCATCAGCCCCATTTGCACGGGATTCCGCACCGTCGGTCAGAAAGCCACCTGCCGGCCCTCGCCGTTCGCGGTGACCGCCTTGGCGCCGAGCTTCGTGACCCAGAAAGCGACTTACAGCCTCACGGGTTCGGGGAGCGCACCCGCCTACGACTGGAAGTGGGAGCGGAGCTTCGACGGCGGGCCGTGGGAGTCCTGGTCCGTATCGCAAAACAGCGAGTTCGTGGCCTATGCGGGGACGTACACGATCGAATGGCGGCTTTCTGCGCGCCGGAATAGCGACGGCGCCCTGGCGTTGGGGTACGCCGCGACACGCGTCTGCATTCCTTCGACGAGCTGCGCACCAGACATCCCGTGAGGTCCGGGAAGGTCTTCGCGCTGGCGATGTCGGCGTCATCGCCTTCTCCGCTGGCGAAGCCTCCGGGCCACTCACGCGCGGGCCGGCCCCATCCGCGCGAGGCCGGCGAGCAGGGGAGCCTCTGATCCACGTTTCGAGTCCGCGTTGACATACTTCGTACTCCGGTACACGAGGCAGCAGTACCGCGCTGTCATGAAACCTTTCCGGACTCTTGCATATCTTGACGTCCTACATTCTCTCTAAAAGCTGAGAGGCGTTGGTGCCCTCTTGAAGAAGTTCAAGAGACGCGGCCCTGATGCCACGTGTAGTGCGCTGGCGATCAGCATGAGTGCCTTGCACAACGATAGGAATGTTGTTGAAACCAGCGAGGTACGCCCAGTTCGGCCGAGGGAGGCTTTCATGCGCACCCACGTCCTCGTTCTGATAGCGCTCCCCATGTTCTCGCTCTCGGCATTCGCGGAGGAGCTGATCCCGATCGCCGCCTGGAGCTTTAACCGATGCTCTCAGGACCTTTCCGAAGGCCACATCCTCGACGGCTCGGGGCGGCGCATCGATCCGATCCAGGGCAAGCCGAACCACCTCACGGCCAACGGCGCGTCATGCGCGAGCCTCGCGGGCCGACTAGGGCGCTTCGGCGACTCGGGTTGGTTCACCGGAGCGCCTCCGGCAGAGTCCCGCGTCACCGTCCCTCTGGGCGACCGCTTCACGGTCTCGGCCTGGGTCTACCCGAACCCGTTTCCAGGAGACCTCGGCGTCGTCTCCGGCGGGGGCGGGAGCTACGCCCTCGCCTACAACCGGGCGTTGAATGGTGGACAGGGGGGCTTCCACTTTGCGTTCGGGGGCGTGTCGATCGACTCGAAACCCGCGCCTCTGGGTGACTGGCACCATGTGACGGCTGTCGTGGGGCCTGACCCGGCGTGCGCGGGGAGGTACGGCTCCGCGTCTACGTGGACGCGGAGCCCGACGCGGGTCCCACCGTCTGCGCCGCGACGGGCAACCTGAGGGAGCCGGCGGTCGTGGGAGCCGGCTTCCGCGGCCGCATCGACGAGGTGACTCTCTACCGGACGAGCATGGATCAAGCCCAGGTCTCTGACCTCTTCGGAAGCCCCAAGCCCGTATACCTCGGCGCCGACACAAATGCCCACCCGGAGGACGGCGACTACCCGAAGAATGCCCAGTCGGCGCGGAACCCCCTGGGATACGACTTCTACCTCGGGCGGATCGCAGTCGGAACGGAGCCTTGCACCATCAAGACATTCTCGGGGCACGACATCGTGACCGGCGATTCGGTCCCCGGCTGCACCGCCTTCCAGATGTACGCCGCGGCGGTCGCACGGCCTCAGCGGACCTACGGGTACGGGCTCCTTCTTGGCCCGAACAGCCGGCCGGGCGACGTGCCCAATGACCGTGGCTATGGCGCCGAGCAGGCGAGCATGCTCGCCGACCAGCGCGATCGCTACCTTCACGTGGTCTACGGGCAGACCCTCTTCGCCGACATCGAAGACCTCGGCACTTCCGGTTGGGACACCGCGTGCATGAGCGGCAGCGTGTCCGCTTGCGCCCGGAACCAGGAGGTCCCGCGAATACGCTTGGGGATCGGTGGATCGAGCTGAGGTGGGAAGGGGTGCGGGAGAATGGTGTCACCTACAACGTCTATCGGAGCCAAAACAGCCCGGTGCCGACCGACAATGCTCACCAAATCGCCAGCGGCCTGCGATCGAGGCGCTATCGGGACCGTGGGGTAGGTTGGGAGACCACCTACTTCTACGTTGTCACAGCAGTGGACAGCGGCGGCACGAGCAGTCCCGCTTCCGGAGAAGCGAGCGCCCGGTTGGTGCTCTTCCGCAACGTGCAGGCAGCGCCTAACCCCTTCACTCCAGACGGAGATGGCGTGGATGATGTCACGAGGATCGCATACACCTTGGTCCTGCCTCCCCAGGAGGACAGTGTCGAGATCTCAGCCGAGATCCTGGATTCGGGCGGCAACTTCGTGCAACGGCTTCGCGTGCTGCGCCCGGCGCAAGGGCGGGGGAGACATTCCGTTCGTTGGAATGGACGCAGGCTCAACGGAGCTGTTGCCCCCGTCGGTCTCTACACCTTCCGGATAACGGCCAGGGGCGCGGGACAGCCGCCTGTGGTTGTTCAACGGAGCGGTGAGGTGCGACTTACTCTGCGGTTGATCAATCTCTCCTACTTCTATTCGTTCGGCGATCTGTCAGGGACGGCCAGCGTAAGACCCGGGGATACATTCACCATCTGGGACCAACCGTGGGGCGGCTCGATCTTTCACGACATCGCACAGTGCCGAACGAATCGGCTGAGACGAATCAGGGCTTACAACCACGACCGTCTCAGTGAGGACGGACCGGGCACACTCGGCCCATGGGTCAGCGAGGGGTGCAGCGAGGCGGAGGAGTTTGGCTACCTGGTGCGGTGCTGCGTGCTGCCCTAATAATCGCAGGGGGTAATGGGACATTTCTCTCTAACCCCTCCGCGCCGGTGCGCGGGGAAGTACGAGGAGGCGATCCGGGAGAAGCTCAAGGCCCGGCTGGCGGCGCAGCGGATCTGGCAGTTCTGGCACGGCCTGAACGGTCTACGTCGGTCGCCCGTGTCCGTTGACGCTCGCCGGGCCGGGCTCAGGTGCCATGAATACGCGGAGTCAGACTCCGAATATTCATGGATCGCGTCAGGCCCGAAACGGGCCCCTCGCTCAGGCCGGCTGCAGCCGGCCGCCGCTCACAGCCGGGATCACGAAGACCGAGGCACCGTCGGCGAGCGGTGTCGCTAGGCCGCCCGTCTCACGGATGTCGGTCGCGCCGACGAACACGTTCACGTGCCGCCGGACGTTTCCCTGCTCGTCGAGGATGCGCTCGCGCGCGCCCGCCGGCAGCTGGCCGATAGCCGCCGCGACCGTCGTCGCCGCCTCGACGACGAGTTGGCTCCTTCCGTCACAGAAAGGCCGCAATGGGCCGGGGATGCGGACCGTGACCCTCACCGGGATCCGCGAGCGCGGGGCCGGGACGCGCGGCTGCGCGGCGCGCTCGGGCGCGTCCGCGCCGCGGGCCGGGCGCCGCCGCGGACCACGGCCGCCCGCACGCAGGTCACGGGCGGCAGGCCTTCGGCCAGGCAGTCCCAGGACCCGCCGTCGTTGCCCGACGCGAAGAGCTTGCCGCTGCGCGTTCCGAAGTAGATCCCGGCAGGGTCGGCGGCGTCGGTGGTGAACGCGTCGCGCAACACCGTTTCCCAGGCGTCCTTCTGCGGCAGGCCCTTCGTGAGCGGCTTCCACGAGGCCCCGGCGTCGCGCGTGCGGTAGACGCGCAGCCGCGCCTCGGGCGTGCAGCGGAACTCGTCCGACTGGAGCGGCACGATGTAGACGGTATCGGGGTCGTGCGGGTGGCTCGCCATCGCGAAACCGAAGTCGGACGGCACGCCGTTCGCGATGTCCTTCCAGCTCGCGCCGCCGTCGTCACTCTTGTAGAGCCCCCAGTGGTTCTGCAGGAAGTAACGCTGCGGGCGGGCGGGGTGGTGGACCACCTTGTGCACGCACTGGCCGAACTCGGGGTGCTTGTCGGGCAGGAACTCGGCGCGGATCCCGGTGTTGCTCGCCTGCCAGCTCATGCCTCCGTCGGTCGTGCGGTAGACGCCACCGGTCGACATGGCGACGAGCATGGTGCGCTTGTCCGAGGGGTGGGGGAGGATCGTGTGCAGGCACATCCCGCCGCCTCCCGGCGTCCACTTCGGGCGGTGCGGGTGGTCGTGGAGACTCCGCACCAGCAAGAAGCTGGAGCCGCCGTCCCTCGACTCGAAGAGCGACGACGGGTTCACGCCACAGTAGAGCACGTCGGGTTCGTCCGCCCGCCCCGGGGCGATCTGCCAGATCTGCTTGAGCGCGAGGTCGGTGTCGGCCGGGAACTTGAGATTCGGCTCGGAAGCTTCGCTCCAGGTGCGCCCGAGGTCATCGCTCGTCCGCAGCACCGAACCGAAGTGGGGGTGCTCCGTACCGGCGAAGAGGCGCTCGCGTCCTCCGCGATCGTCGTAGGCGAGGGCGTAGACGGGCTGGCCCGGGAAGCGGGGGCCCCCCACCAAGCGGTAGCCGGCGCCGCGTCCGCGAAATACGAAGGCGCCCTTCATCGTGCCGACGAGCACGATTTGGTCGCCGGGGCGGAAATCAGAAGCCCGTGTCACGGCCATGAGCACCTCCCGCTGCCGAAGAGCGGCCACCGAGGCTACGGCTTCGCCTGCGTCCCGATCGCGAAGACGTGCTGCATGCCGCGGACGTAGAGCACGCCTTCGGAGATCGCCGGCGTCGCCATCAGCACCTCGCCGATAGGGTTTCGCGCGAGGAACTGGTACTCGGGCCCCGCCTTCACCACGTTCACCTCGCCGTCCTCCATCGCGAGGTAGATCCTGCCATCGGCGGCCACGGGCGAGGCGCTATAGGCGCCGCCCTGCTCGCCGATCCGCTTCTGGTAGACCTGCCCGCCCGTCTTCGCGTCGAAGCAGGTGAGCACGCCGTTGTTGGTGATCGAGTAGAGGTGATCGCCGTAGACGACGGGCGTCGGGGTGTAGGGCCCGCCGCGTTTCTTGCTCCACGCGAGGAACTCGCTCGCGTCCTTGCCTTCCGGGAGCGTGAGGTCGCCGCGGCCTCCGAGGCGGATCGCGTAGATCGGCTGGATCCCGCGGTAGCCGTTCGTCACGTACACGAGCCCGTGTGCGACGATCGGCGTGGGCGTCGTGACCTCCGAGTTCGGGCCGAGCCGCCACAGCTCCTCACCGGTCCGCGGGTCGTAGCCGCGGATGAACTTCGTCGCCTGCGTCACGAGCTCGGCCTTGCCGGAGATCTCGGCGACCGTGGGCGTGGGCCAGGAGGGAATCTCGTCGCGCTCGGTGCGCCACACCGGCTGGCCGTCCTTGGTGCGGAAAGCCGCGACGAACGAGCCCTTCTGGATGTCGCACTGCACGATCACGAGGTCCTTCCAGAGGATCGGCGAGCTGCCGACGCCCCACTCGTAGTCGGGGTCGTAGAACCAGCCGGCGCTCAAGATGCCGAGGTCGCGCTTCCAGAGCAGCTTGCCCTGGAAATCATAGGCGTAGAGCCCCTCGGAGCCGAAGTGTGCGACGACGATCTTCCCGTCCGTGACCGGCGTCGCCGAGGCCTGGCTCGACTTGGGGTGCCGCTTCGTCTTCGGCACTCCCTCGTGAGCGACCCTCTCCCAGAGCAGCTTGCCCGTCTTCTTGTCCAGGCATAGCACGCGCCACGTGTGGATGGCGACGTCGTTCGACGGCTCGACGTCGCCGTAGAGGCCGTGGCGGAAGGACGCCTTCGGGTCGCTGCTCACGGCCGTCGTCACGAAGAGGCGATCGCCCCACACGATCGGGCTCGAGACGGCGATCCCGGGCAGCTTCGTCTTCCAGAGGACACCGGATCCCGTCGTGGCGTCCCATTTCTCCGGCGTCTCAAACCCGTCGGCGACACCCGAGGCGACAGGCCCGCGGAAGGAAGGCCAGTCGACGCCCGGGCGGGCTCCCTCGGCGAACGCGCGAGCAGACGGCAACGCCACGAGCGCCATGGCGAGCGCGAGGCGGGCGGCCTTCACGGCTTCTCCTTCGGCGCTTCGTCGGCAGCGCGCCGGTACGGCACCTGCCGGTTGCCGAAGTCGAGCACGAACCCGCTCGGCTTGCCCTCCGCGAGCGAGAACACGAGCCTGGGCCGCGGCCGCGCGGCCTCGCGGAACGTCACCGCGTCCTCCGCGCCCAGCACCATGCCCTGCGGGCTGCAGTTCGTGCAGACGAGCTTTCCCTCGCGGATCTCGAAGCGCAGCTCGTTGCCGCCCTCGTTGCGGTAGAGGCCGGTGTAGCCGGCGAGCGTCGCCGCGTCGACCACGAAGTCGGCCGGTTTCGGGGTTTTGCACCCGCCTTGGTGAGCTGCTCCACGACCGCGTCGTGCTTGGCGCCTTGCGCCTCGGCGAGCGCCACCGACAGGTCGTCGGCGCTCGGCTTCGCCTTCTCGAGCGCCAGGGTGACGAGCTCGGCGTTGCCTTCACGGGCCCCGGACTGCAGCAGCTCCGGGCCTGCGAGCGCGCCCCGCTCGATGAGCAGCCGGACGATCGCAACGTGGCCCTTGCCGACCGCCCAGGTCATCGCCGTCGCGCTGTAGAACGTATCCTTCTTATTGGGGTCGGCGCCGCGGTCGAGCAGCAGGCCGGCGATCTCGAGGTGTCCGCGGTCGGCCGCAAACGAAAGCGCCGTGCGCTCGTAGCGAAACGGCGTGTCGGCGGGGACACCGGCGTCGAGCGCGGCGCGCACGCCCGCGAGGTGGCCGCGGCGTACCGCGTCCAGCAGATCGTCGGGCGTCCCGGGGATGGCCGTCTTCCAAAGCACGTTCTTCGTCGCGCTCCACTCGAGAAGCACGCCCGGGTCACGCGCGATCCCCTGACCGTCGGGCCCACGCCACTGGGCCCAGTGCGGCGGGGCGGCGACGGCCGCATGTGCCACGAGAAGAATACCGACGAAGCCGGGAAGCCACCGCGCACGCATCAGGAACCTCCGTGCAATCCGTTGGATGTCGCCGTTCGCCGAGCGAGAAACGGGGCATGATAGCACCGGGCAGCCGGCTCGCTTGACGCTTCCGCGGGCCGGTGCTTAGATCGCCACAGGGTCTCCACCGCGGGCCTGCGCGCACCGATCGCCATCCAAAGAGGACCAAAAGACATGAGGATTGCCGTCGCTTCCATCGCCCTCGCCGCAGTCGCCGCCCTGCAGGCCGGGGCCGCCGACTGGCCCGAGTGGCGTGGCCCGAGCCGCGACGGCGTTTCGGCCGCGACGGGTCTCCCCAGCCGCTGGTCGCCCGCGGGCGAGGGTCTCGCCTGGAAGGCGCCCTTCGGCTCGCGCTCCACGCCCGTCGTCTTCGGCAACCGCCTCTACCTCTGGAACGCGAGCGTCGACACCGTCAAGGAGCGCGAGAAGGTGCAGGAGCGCCTGCTCTGTCTCGACGCCGACACCGGGCGCGTGATCTGGGAGAAGCGCTTCAACGTCTTCCACACCGACGTGCCCGCGCACCGCGTCGGCTGGGCCTCGCCGAGCGTCGACCCCGCCACCGGGAACGTGTACGCCTTCGGCGTCGACGGCCACCTGCACGCGCTGGACGCGACGGGCAAGCTGCTGTGGGAGCGCCAGCTCACCGAGGAGTGGGGCGAGATCTCGACGCACGGCGCGCGGACCGTCTCGCCCGTGATCGAGGGCGATCTCGTGATCGTGAGCACGCTCAACTCCGGCTGGGGCGACCAAGCGCGCGGCAGCAACCGCTACTTCGCCTTCGACAAGGCGAACGGATCGAGCGTCTGGATCAGCTCGCCGCAGTCGAAGCACTACGACACGAACTACTCGACGCCCGCGGTGCTGAGCGTCGATGGCCGCCGGCTGCTGGTCGTGGGCGGCAGCGACGGCACCTTCCACGGCATCGAGGCCACGACCGGGCGGCCGATCTGGCAGCTCGAGCTCAGCAAGCGCGCGATCCTGACGAGCGTGGCCTTCCGCGGCACGACCGTGTACCCGACGCACAGCGAGGAAAACCTGGACACGAGCGAGATGGGGATGATCGCCGCGCTCGACGCAGGCCAGAGCGGCAAGCTCACGCCGGACAAGCTGGCGTGGCGCACGTACGCGTTTCAGGGCGGCTTCGCGTCGCCCGTGGTCGATGCCGAGCGGCTCTACCAGGTCGACAACGGCGCCGTGCTCGGGGCGTTCGAGCTCGCAACCGGCAAGAAGCTCTGGGAACGCCCGCTCGGCACGATCCAGAAGGCGTCGCCGGTGCTCGCCGACGGCAAGCTCTACGTCGGGACTGAGAACGGCCGCTTCTACGTCATCAAGCCGACCGCCGCGGGGCCCGAGATCCTCGACCAGGATCCGCTCGGCACCGAGGCGGCGCCGGAAGCGATCGTCGCCTCGCCCGCGGTCGCACGCGGACGCGTCTATCTCGCGTCGATGGACACACTTTACGCGATCGGCCCAAAGGCCGCCCCGAAGGCGCAGGCCCGGAGGCAGGCGAAGGCGACCGACCTCGGGCCGGCGGGGGAGCCGGCCCTCGCGCAGCTCGTGCCCTACGAGGTGCTCGTCAAGCCGGGCGAGGCCGTGCGCTACCGCGTGCGCCTCTTCGACGAGAAGGGCCGCTTCGTGCACGAGGAGCCGGGAGCGACCCTCTCGCTCGAGGGCCTGAAAGGCGCGGTCGCAGGCCTCAACTTCACCCCCGCCGCGGACGCGGGGCCGCAGGCCGGCGTCGTCAAGGCCACCGCGGGGACGCTCTCGGCCAGCGCGCGGGTGCGCGTGATCCCGCCGCTGCCGTGGAGCTTCGACTTCGAGGGCACGACCGGCGAGGCGCCGCCGCATTTCTGGGTCAACTCGACGGGCAAGTTCTTCGTGCGCGACCACGGCGGCAGCCGTGCGCTGATGAAGCGCAACGACTTCCCGCTCACGAAACGCGGGCGGCTGTTCCTCGGGCCGCTCGCCGCTTCCGACTACACCGTCGAGGCCGACGTCCTGTCGACGGAGAAGCGGCGCCAGATGGGCGACGGCGGTGTCATTGCCCAGCGCTACGCGCTCGTGCTCTTCGGCAACGCGCAGAAGCTCGAGCTCCATCCGTGGCAGGCCAATCCCGCGCGCACCGTCGAGGTTCCGTTCGCGTGGAAGCCCGAGGCGTGGTACCGAGTCAAGCTGCGGGTCGAGAACCGCAAAGACGGCACGACCGCGGTGCGGGGCAAGGCCTGGCTCGCCGCGGAGCCCGAGCCCGCGGCCTGGACGATCGACCACGTCGACCGCATGCCGCACCGGCAGGGCGCCGCCGGGATCTACGCCGACGCGTCCGCCGAGGTGTTCCTGGACAACATCAAGGTCGCCGCAAACAAGTGAGGAGGTCCGCCGCCGTGTTCCTTAGCCGCTTCCGCTCCCAAGGCCTCGTTCCCGGCCGAACCGCCGTCGCCGTCACCCTGACACTCGCAGCCTCTGCCTTCGTCCTGGTGTCGCCGCGCATCCGTGCCGCGGGCCCGAGCGGCGACTGGCCGATGTGGGGCGGCACGCCCATCCGCAACATGGTCTCCGACATGCGCGGGCTGCCGGTCACCTGGGACCTCCAGGCGAAGAAGAACGTCCGCTGGATGGCGGCGCTAGGCTCGCAGAGCTACGGCAACCCGGTGGTCGCGGGCGGGAAGGTGTTCGTCGGCACGAACAACGAGGGCCTGCGCGACCCCAAGCAGGCGGGCGACCGCGGCGTGCTGATCGCCTTCGACGAGAAGGACGGTTCGTTCCTTTGGCAGATCACGCACGAGAAGCTGGCCGCGGGCCGCGTCAACGATTGGCCCTACCAGGGCGTCGCCTCCTCGCCGCTCGTCGAGGGCGAACGCCTCTACTACGTCTCGAACCGCTGCGAGCTGATCGCGGTCGACACCGAGGGCTTCAGGGACGGCGAGAACGACGGGCCCTACACCCAGGAAACGCTCAAGGGCGAGCACGACGGCGACGTCGTCTGGAAGCTCGACATGATCGAGGAGCTCGGGGCCTTTCCCCACAACCTCGCGAACTCCTCGCCGGTCTCGTGGGGCGACCTGCTCTACGTGAGCACCAGCAACGGGCAGGACGAGAGCCACGTCAACATCCCCTCGCCGAGCGCGCCTGCGGTCATCGCGGTCGACAAGAAGACCGGCAAGGTCGTCTGGGAGGACGCCTCGCCCGGGGACAGAATCCTCCACGGCCAGTGGGCGGCGATGACGGTGGCGGAGGTCGGCGGCGCGCTGCAGCTGATCCACCCGCAGGGCGACGGCTGGGTGCGTGCCTTCGACGCCAAGACCGGGCAGAAGCTGTGGGAGTTCGACAGCAACCCGAGGGACTCGGCCTGGCCCAAGACCCGCAACGAGCTGATCGCGACGCCCGTCGTCTACGAGGGGCTCGTCTACGTCGGCAACGGCCAGGACCCAGAGCACGGCGAGGGGCCGGGCCATTTCTACGCGATCGACCCTTCGAAGCGCGGCGACATCACCGAGAGCGGGCGAGTCTGGCATTTCGACAAGATCCGCCGCACCATCTCGACGGCCGCTATCAAGGACGGCATCGTCTACATCGCCGACTTCAGCGGCTTCCTGCACGCGCTCGACGCGAAGACGGGCGCCGTCTTCTGGACCCACGATATGCTGGCTGCCGTGTGGGCCTCGCCGCTGCTCGTCGACGGCAAGGTCTACCTCGGCGACGAGGACGGCGACGTGGTGGTGCTGGCGCACGGCAAGCAGAAGAAGCTCCTCGCCGAGAACACGCTCGGCAGCTCGGTGTACGCCACCGCCGTTCCCGCCAACGGAGCGCTCTTCATCATGAACCGCAACCAGCTCTGGTCGCTGGCCGAGGCAGGCTCAAAGACGGCCGAGGGCCGGCTTGCGGCCCCGTTCGTTGGCCCGGCCGTCCGGCCTTACGTCGGGTGGTGAATCCGTTCGAGCTCGAGAGCCGCACGCGCCTCGTCTTCGGACCGGGCGCTCTGTCGCGCCTGGGAGAGATCGCGCGCGAGCTGGGCTTCAGGCGCACGCTCGTCGTCTCGGACCCGGGCATCGTCGCGGCCGGATACGCTGCCCACGCCTGCGCGGCACTCCAGTCCGCGGGTGTCGTGGTCACGACGTTCTCCGGTTTCGACCACGACCCGACCTCGGCGATGGCGGAGGCGGGCGCGGCCGCGGCCCGCGAGGCCGGCGTCGACTCGCTCGTCGGCCTGGGCGGTGGCAGCTCGATGGACTGCGCCAAGAGCATCGGCTTCCTGCTAGCGAACGGCGGCCGCATGCCGGACTACCGCGGCTACGCGAAGGCGAAGCAGCCGCTGCCGCCGATGATAGGCATCCCCACGACGGCCGGGACCGGCAGCGAGGCGCAGTCCTACGCGCTCGTCTCGGACGACGTGACGCACGAGAAGATGGCCTGCGGTGACAAGAGCGCCGCGTTCCGGGTCGCGATCCTCGATCCCGAGCTGCTGCTGTCGTTGCCACGGGCGGTGACTGCGGTGACCGGCTACGACGCGATCGCCCATGCCGTCGAGACCTGGGTGACGAGCGCGCGAACGCCCGCGTCGGACCTCTACGCGCGTGAGGCCTTCCGACTTCTCGATTCCCATTACGAGCGCGTGCTCGCCAACCCGAAGGACCTGGATGCCCGCGGAGCCACTCTCCTCGGCGCGCACTGGGCCGGCGCGGCGATCGAGGTCTCGATGCTCGGAGCGACCCACGCCTGCGCCAACCCGCTGACCGCGCGCTACGGCACGACGCACGGCGTCGCGATCGCGCTGCTGCTGCCACACGTCGTGCGCTGGAACGGGCCCGTGGTGGGAGCGCGCTACGCGGAGCTGCTCGCCGCGACCGGCCGGCGTGCCTCTGAAGCCGAAGCCGCCGGGGCGCTCGCCGCGCGGCTCGAGGCGCTGGCGGTGGCCGGTGACCTGCCGCGAGGGCTCAGGAGCGTTGGCGTGCCCGAGGCGGACCTGCCGGTGCTCGCCGCCGAGGCCGCGCAGCAATGGACCGGCCGCTACAACCCACGCCCGTTCGACGGAGCAGCCGCGCAGGAGCTCTACCGTGCCGCGTACGCCTGACACGAGACGCCGCTTTCTCCGGCAGGCCGGGCTCGCCGCGGCCGGCGTGGCGCTCGCTCCGCGTCGAGGTCACGCCGCGGCGAGCGGCTCCACAGTGGCGCCCGCCGACGCCTGGCCGCACTTTCGCGGCACCCTCGCGCTGTCGGGCCTGTCGGCCACGACCCTCCCCAACAAGCTGACGGTCGCCTGGGAGTGGGAAGCGGGCGATGCGATCGAGTCGTCTGCCGCAATCGCGGCGGGTGTCGTCTACGTCGGCACGCGCGCGGGCGAACTGGTGGCGCTCGAGCTCGCCTCTGGCAAGGTCGTCTGGCGATACAAGGTGACGGGCGACGGCGTCGGCGAGTCCTCGCCGTGCGTGGCCGGCGGTGCGGTGTTCGTGGGCGACCTCATAGGGCAGGTCCACGCCGTCGACGCCGCACACGGCAAACCGCTCTGGACCCACAAGACCGGCCAGGAGATCAAGTCCTCGCCGGTCGTGGTCGACGGCCGCGTGCTCGTCGGCTCCTACGACCAGTCGCTCTACGCCTTCGAGGCGAAGAGCGGCCGCGTCGCGTGGACGCTCGAGACCGACGGCCCGGTCCACGCGACCGCCTCCGTGGCCGACGGGACCACCTACGTGGCCGGCTGCGACGAGATCCTGCGCGCGATCCGCATCGCGGACGGGAAGGAGATCTTCCAGGTTCCATCCGGCGGCTACACGGGCGCATCGGCCGCGCTCGCGGGCGGCCGCGCGTTCTACGGCAACTTCGAGAATCAGGTGATGGCCGTGGACCTCGCGGCGCGCCGACAGGCCTGGCGCTACGAGCACCCCGAGCGGAAGTTCCCGTTCTACTCGTCGGCCGCGCTCCCGGAGGGGCGGGTGATCCTGGGCGGACGCGACAAGCTGATCCACTGCCTCGATGCCGCGACCGGCGCGTCCCAATGGAGCTTCGCCACGCGCGCGCGCGTCGATTCGTCCCCCGCAGTGGCCGGCGGACGCGTCTACGCCGGCTCCTCGGACGGACGGCTTTACGTGCTCGATCTCGCGAGCGGTGCGCTCGTGCAGGAGCACGCGGTCGGCGCCCCGCTCACGGCCTCGCCGGCGCTCGCGTCGTCACGCCTCGTGATCGGCTCCGAGGACGGCCTCGTCGTCTGCTTCCGCTGAGGAGGATTGCGATGCAAACCCTCGCCGTCGCTCTCGTCGCTCTATTCACCCTCGCCGTGGCGGCGACGGTCGAGGCACAAGGCCCGCGCGAGGGGCGCGCACTCGTCAGCCGCCGCGGGCGAGGACGTCTCGAGCTCGTAGAAGGGCCCGAGCGGTTTCGCTCCCGGCGCGGGGCTAGGTCAGACGAGCGGGTTCACGACCTTGAGGCCGGGGAAGCGGCTGAAGTCGCGATCCGCGCTCCACAGCTCGCTGACTCCATGCAGCAGGCATATCGCGGCGACCCGCGCGTCGTGGACCTTGGCTCCTTCGATGAGGCCGCCTTCGAGGAGCGGCTTCAGTCGCTCCCAGTAGCCTTCGGCCTCTCCCACCAGCACGAGGCTGGGCGAAGCGAGCCACGCGTCGATCTGGTCGATTGCGCGTGGGAGCGGCGTGGGCGGCTTGTAGATGCGGGGATGCGTGACGATGGCGAAGAACTCGTGTATGCAAGGCCAAGGGACGGCCCAGGGGGCCCGGCCTTCGGCAAGCGTGGACAGCGCCCGGAAGGCGGCCGCATGCCACGGCGAGTCGGCGCGGTGAGCGTAGACGAGAACGTTGGTATCCAGCGCGATCAAGCGCCGCGGCCTTCGTAGACCACGTCCCGAATCGACTCCCAGCTCCCGCTCGCCACACCCGGCTGGAGGCCCTCGCCGTTGAAGCTGGCGTCGCGGAGCCGGAAGGGAGCGTCCTTCCGTCGCTGCTCGGCAAGAACTCGACGAAGTCCCGCCTCCACCAGGGCCCGCAGGGTTGTGCCCTCCCGGTCGGCCGCGCGCCGCGCCTCTGCTAGCAGAGCCTCCGAGATGTCCACGGTCGTCTTCATACTGCTAGCAATACTATACTAGACAGCCAGCAGTATCAATCCTCTCGCGGAGGCTTCAGCGGATGACGGCCTCGTCCACCAGGCCGATCCTCGAAGCACCGGCGCCTTTGGCCACGTCGAGTGCCGCGATCAGCCGCGAGTAGCTGATGTCGGCCAAGGGGCGGACGAAGAGCGTTGCATCGCCGCGCGTCTCGA
>Ga0247727_10009056_pt1 | contig 18218 bp, 19 predicted proteins | sample WisWelCaveWW1625_FD_202498 | JGI IMG/M metagenome (GOLD analysis project Ga0247727, IMG submission 202498) | Biofilm microbial communities from Wishing Well Cave, Virginia, United States - WW16-25 | ecosystem: Environmental > Aquatic > Deep subsurface > Groundwater > Cave microbial mat | place... | reverse complement strand
GTTTCGTCGCAAACCTTTAGTTGAAAAGACTCGCGCGCCCCTCTCAAGCGGCGTTTCGCGACCCTCTTGAGCGCTTCTCGACGACCGAAAATTTAGCGGAATGAAGAATCGCTCAGTTTAGGTTTAAAAAATTATTCTGCCGGCAAATCATTCTGCCAGGTTTTCTAGTGCAGCAGTTTTTTCCGTCTTGATCGTCGAGGCCGGTGTAGTAGCGTGCGTAGCCGTGTGGCCGTTGCGTTGCTCGTGTGCGAACTTGTCCATCATGTCTTCGGGAACAATGGGATAATTGCCCGTGAAGCACGCGGTGCAATAGCCGCCTTTTTCATGCGGCACGGATTTGAGCAAGCCTTCCAACGAAAGATATTCGAGGCTATCCACCTCGAGATACTCTTTGATTTCTTCGAGGCTTTTGTTGGCAGCGATCAATTCTTTTTTTGTCGGAAAATCCATGCCGTAATAACACGGCGACACGATGGGCGGCGAACTGATGCGCACGTGTACTTCCTTTGCTCCGGCTTTGCGGAGCAGGCGCACGAGATTCTTCAGCGTGGTGCCGCGCACGATGGAATCTTCCACCACGATAATACGGCGGCCGTTGAGCACACCCTGCACGGGATTGAATTTGATGCGCACATTGAAATCGCGCACACTTTGATCGGGATGAATGAAGGTGCGGCCGATGTAGTGATTGCGAATCAAACCGATCTCGTATTTGATACCCGAGTTGCGCGCATAGCCGAGCGCCGCGGTATTCGAAGAGTCGGGCACGGCGATGACCATATCCGCCTCGACGGGATGCTCGTTTGCCAAATTTTTTCCCAAGCGCCGGCGCGCGCGATCGACGTTCTCATCGAAAATTTTGCTGTCGGGCCTGGAAAAATATACGAACTCGAAAACGCAAGCAGCGCGGGGCGCTTTCTCTTCGATAAAGTCCGAGCGCTCACCGTGCTCATCGAAGACGACGATCTCGCCTGGTTCCACTTCGCGCACGTACTTCGCATCCATCAAATCGAATGCGCAAGTTTCGGAAGCCACGAACCAAGTGTTCCGTTTCCGCCCGATATTCAACGGCCGCCAGCCGCGTGGATCGCGCACGGCAATCATTTTTTTGCGCGTGAGAATGACGAGTGAATATGCGCCTTTGAGTTGATTGAATGCGTCTTTTATGCGACCCACAATATCGCCCGCTTGCGACTTCGCCATGAGGTGCAGAATGATTTCCGTGTCGCTCGTGGTTTGAAAGATCGAGCCTTCGTCTTCGAGCTTCTTGCGCAACGTGCGGGCATTCACAAAATTGCCGTTGTGCGAAACCGCTATCGGGCCGTGTTTGAAGTGCACGAGAAAGGGCTGCGCGTTGGGCAGCATGGTCGAGCCGGTGGTGGAATAGCGATTGTGCCCAATCGCTATTTTGCCGGGCAGGTTTTCAAAAGTTTTTTCATTGGAGAAAACATTCGTGACCAAGCCCATGCCCGCGTGCCGGTGCAGCGCTTCGCCGTCGCTGGAAGCAATGCCCGAGCTTTCCTGCCCGCGATGTTGCAACGCATAGAGCGAGAGATAAACCAACTTCGCCGCTTCGCTGTTGCCATACACGCCGACGATGGCGCAGTTCGAGCGCGGCTTGTCTAATTCGGAGAATGAGGAGGTGGAGTCCATGATGTGTTTGATGGCTTTTCTAAAAAGAAACTCGCCAACGGATAGATTAAGACCAGCGGATGAAAAGACAAAAGCGTTATCATCATTACTGTCATTCAGGAGGAATCTTTTTAAGCACTCGTCGATATCTCAAGCACGAAAAAAGATTCCTCCAGAATGACATGCGAGGAGTGGCGAGCTCAACCTATATTTCGCTCGACGTAATAACTTTACTTGCTCAACAGCGTTACTGCGACTGCAATGCCCAACACATCCGCAACCATATCTTTCACGCTCGGCGTGCCTCTGCGCGAGACGTGATCATAAACTTCTTTGCCGAGACCGATGGCGAGCGTGCTGCTGATCGCAACGTTCACGCTGCGCTCGTGTGACCAATCCAACTCACGGCGCAGCGCATAGTATTGCGCACCGGCGAGGAACGCGCTTGCGAGCAAGTGGTCCGCTTTGTCTTTGCTGATCCATGCATCTTTTGCAAGCGGTTTGAGCGCCGTTGCGCTCGTGTCCGTGCGATTGGCAACTTGTGACTGCGCGAAAGCGATATTACAAAACGTCCCTGCGAGCAGGCTTATCAAAAAAAGCAGGCGCATGGTAGCAACTCTCGAAGATAATTCAAAGGCGAATTTTAAATCGAAGGGCGAGCACGGGCTGCGGAGGCGCAAACGCGCCGAGGGTGCGATCATCGAGACTCGGGCTTTCATCAAAATCGGAAAGCTGCGCATCGACATAGGCATCCAGCATGCTCAACACAATCGTTCCAGCGAGGAACCAATACGACGCGTTGCGATAATCTTCATAAATCAATTTGAAGCGTTCATCATTCACGCGCTTCGACTCTCGGTTCCAATAGATCGCCGTGCCGATCTCGCCGATTTCCGCGGCGCACACGAGCGCGGCTTTCCACTTTTGGCCGTTATAATATTGTCCCCAACCGGGAACGAGCAGCGAGCGCAACACCGCGCCGTTGGGACTTTTCTTGGGTTTTGTTGAAGTCAAGGGGATCGGTTCGCTCACACGGAGAGAATCAGTGTTTGATACTTGCGCGGATGAAATTGAAGGGAGCGAGAGGCTTGCGATGAAGAGCATCATTGCGAACCGCCACAAAATAATTCCCCCCTTGAGGGGGGTCGGGGGGGTGTTTTTGCGGACGATCGCTTCATTTAAATTCTTCGCGCCGCATTGCAAGTGTTGGCAATCGGCATGGGCTTGCGTTGAGGAGGTAGACGACACCCTCCTAGCCCCCCTCAAGGGGGGAATAGTAACGGCGGTAGCACTAGCTTTCGTGAAAGCACCAAACTGCCTCACCACGTTTTCGCTACATCTTCGCATTTCATTCACGTTCAATTCAAAACCGCAATGGTGTCGATTTCGATCTTCGCATTTTTCGGCAGCGCGCTCGCTTCGACAGTGGTGCGCGCCGGGGGGTCATTCGGAAAAAATTCAGCATAAGCCTCATTCATGGCTGCGAAGTCGTTGAAGTCCGAGAGAAAAACGGAAACCTTCACGACATTCGCGAACGAAGCGCCCGCGGCTTCGAGCACGGCTTTGATGTTTTCAAACACGCGCCGCGTTTGCGCTTTGATGTCGCCGGTGACGAGCTGGCCCGTGGCGGGATCGAGCGCAATTTGTCCGGCGGTGAAAATCATTTTGCCGGCGTCGACTTTGATGCCTTGACTGTAAGGCCCGACCGCGGTCGGTGCGTTCGGGGTTTTGATGACTTCTCGCATAAAATCCTTTCAAAAGTTTAATGACAGTTGCACAAGGGGATTTTTGTCTGCTCACTTTTTCAAGGCCAAGATTCTTATCGGCTCCCCTTCTTCGCATTGCATCTGCGATGCATCAATGCCGCATTCGTGAGTCGAGTGCTACCGCCTTTACTGAACGGCTTGATGTGATCGATTGAGAGATCATCCCAGCTTAAAGGTCTCCCACACTCGGAGCACTTTCGCTCTGCTACAGAACTCCACAATATGCGGCGTTGTTCTACACTAAAAAGCCGTTGCTCATCTTTACGCTCGAACAAGCTTTGTAATAAGCCGCGAAGAATTTGCTCTCGATTTCGACGTTGTATCACGTCATCCGTAGCTCCGACAACAGTCAAGAGATAGTCGCGGTATGATTCAAGTCCGGGCCGCAAGCTTCGAGCTCTTTTTAGCTTTTCTCTGGCTAGATCAACGCCGGTAGAAAACGCCATGAGCAATTCCGAAGCGAATTGATTTCTTCGTCGATCAGTAAGAATCAAGCGTTCGGATTCAAATTTTGCAAGTAAGACAACCAGGCTATAGAAATCTGACACTTTCTGAAAACGAGTTTGGTGTAGTAGTGGGAACATTCGTCGAACACGACGCAACGCCGTCATCGTCTTTTCTTTCGCTTTTCTCGTTTGGACCGGAGTGAAACTGCTTGATTCCATGACCCGATCCAAAGCAGCTTTTTTATTAATCACGTCGCCTTGATGAATTGAAATCATAAGCTCGCACATCAGCTCAACGTGCCTCATACGAGTGATTTGCCCTGCCGTCAATATTTTATTCTTACGGAGGTAGCCTTCATGTTTAGCTGCGAGCTTGCTGGCTTCGCGCAAAAAGGGGCTATTGTAGTATTTTGCATGGCGTTTTTCAGCCGTGGTTAAAGCCTTACCGGTAGAGTTGATTCGCACGAATAAATCTATCACATCAGCCAAATCCCCATCAACTTGGATGATGCGCAAACTGTAACCGGTAATAAGGTGCTGCTTTTGTAGATTTTTTAGGCGATTCCAATCGACCCATTCCTTTTCGTCATCTCCAGGAAGTTGTACCCGAGCTTCAAATCGTTTACCTCGAATCAAACCCATAAACATAAAAATCGATTCGATACGCTGTTTACCGTCGATTACATCATAAATGATCTCGCCATGTTCTTCCCTTCGATATAAGAAAATTGAAGGCAGCGGGTAATTTCTAACGATGCTATCAACCAACTTTGCGCGATCGCGTTCCGTCCAAACTGAGTCGCGTTGAAACCCTGGAGATAAATTGAGATGACGATCCTCGTAAAGATTGACGAGATCCTGCACGGTCTTTTGATATGCGTCGTGGCGCAAGCCGGACATCATAAAACCTCCCTGAAAGGTTGATGAGTAACATTCTTCGATATGGTTATGAGGAACACTCTAAAATTAGGTTGTTTTTCCCATCAATCCACACATCCAACAATCCCTCAATCCAATCAACTCCGGAATTGCATGCGATATAATTTTTGATACACACCTTCTTGCGCGAGCAGCTCGTCGTGCGTGCCGGATTGCACGAGGCGGCCTTGATCGAGCACGATGATTTGATGTGCGTGCAAGATGGTTGAAAGCCGGTGCGCGATCACAAACGAAGTGCGATTGACCATCAAACGTTCGATGGCTTGCTGCACGAGCATTTCGCTTTCGCTATCAAGCGCGGAGGTGGCTTCATCTAAAATAAGAATGGGCGGATTCTTCAACAGCGCGCGCGCGATGGCGAGGCGCTGGCGTTGCCCTCCGGAAAGCTTGAGACCGCGTTCGCCGATGACCGTATCATAGCCGAACGGCAACTCGGCAATGAAACGATGCGCGTTCGCTGCGGTCGCGGCTTCGAGCAGCTTTTCCATCGGCACATCTTGCAAGCCGTAAGCAATGTTGCTGCGCACCGTGCCGTGAAAGAGAATGGTTTCTTGCGTGACGATGCCCATCAACCCGCGCAAGCTTTTGACTTGAAACTCGCGCAGGTCAACGCCATCTAATAAGATGCGGCCATGCGTGGGATCATAAAAGCGCGGCAGCAAATCGACGAGCGTGGATTTGCCCGCGCCGCTCGGGCCGACGATGGCGAGAATTTGTCCGCGCGGCACTTCGAAATTTATCTCGCGCAAAACTTGCGTGTCGTTTTCATAAACAAAAGAGACGTTTCCAAAACGAATGCTCTTTGCGAAACGCTCGACGGGCTTCGCGCCGGGCAATGACGCAACTTCGGGCTCGGTTTCGAGCAATTCAAAAATGCGCTGCCCGGCTGCCACGGCTTCTTGCAAACGGCTATTCACCGAAGAAAGCTCTTTCACGGGCTGCATGATCGAAAACACGGCGAGCAGAAAGAGAATAAACTCGCCGGGCGCGAGCGATTGGCCCGCTAAAACTTGCTGTCCGCCGAACCACAAAATACCGACGCCGACGATTGCGCCGAGGAACTCCGTCAACGGCCCGGCCAGCTTGCTCACGCGATTGACGCGCAGCAGCGCTTTGAAATAAGCAAAAGACTCTTGTTTGAAATTGCGGTTCTCATAATCTTCCATCGCAAAAGCTTTGACCACGCGCACGCCGGTGATGGTCTCTTGCAACACGGAAGTGAGGTCGGCCATCTTCGCTTGCGAGATAGTGGAAACGCGGCGCAAGCGCAAGCCGATGGCGCCGATGATCGCCAAGCTCATGGGCAAAATCGTGAGCGCGGCGAGCGTCAATTTCCAACTGAGCGCGAACGCGATGCCGAGATAAGCGATGATGAGCAACGGATTTTTGATGAGCGTGACGAAGCCCGCGGAGATGCCGCCGTTGACGAGCGTGACGTCGTTCGTGATGCGCGAGATGAGCTGGCCCGTGCGCGTGCGATTGAAATAGCCCAGCGACAGCTCGTGCAGATGGCGATACATGCCGTTGCGCAAATCCATGATCACGCCCTGCTCGACGTGCGCCATGAGATAGGCTTGCAGATAGTCGAAGACGTTTTTGCAGAGAATCAGAATGAGAATGAGGCCGCACAGACGCAGCAATGCACCGCGCTGCCCTTGCCCGAGAATGAAGCCATAAAGCGTTTGCTTGATCCGCTCGCGCGCATTCGAAACGGCCGGCGGCAGCTCCGTGGAAGTTGGCGGAGCCTCGCTCACTTGGCCGGCTTCGGCGCCATAGAAGATCACGTCGAGAAAAGGCAGAATGGAAACCAACGAGGCGCTGCTGAAAAGAGTGTAGAAGAAGATGCAGATCAACGAGCCGGTGAGCGTCGCCCCGTAGGGGCGAACGTAGCGAAGAATTCTAAGATATGTCGGCATCAGAGCGTGTGCGCGGCGTTACTTCTTTTTGATCTCTTCGAACTTCGCGTCTTCCACCATTTGATGGGAAAGGTCGAGCGGCTTATGTGCGGGGCGGCCTTGCACACGCGGGCCGGCCTGCGGCTTCTGCACGAACAGCGCGCGCAAAATTTGAAACACTAGATAGCAGAGCAGCGCGTAGAAAAGAATGCGGATCATATGGCAACCTCAAAGTGTTTACATTGGAGTGATGGAGTAGCGGAGTGATGGATTGTTGGGAAAACATTACTCCAGTACTCCAAGACTCCATCACTCCATTTGCTCACCTGGGCGGCGAATAATACTGCACACCTGAAATGGGCCGGGAGAGTTGCGCAACCAAATCTTCAAAATCCTCATCGCGTTTTACGAAATCGATCTTCGTAGCGTTGATCACCAGCAGCGGCGTGTCCGTATAGTTGAAGAAGAATCGGTTGTAGGCTTCATTCAACGAGCGGATATAATCCTCGCCCATGCTCTTTTCATAAGGCCGGTTGCGTTGTTTGATGTTGGTCATCAAGCGCTCCGTGCTCATTTGCAGGTAGACCACCAAATCCGGGCGGAGAATGTCGCGTTCGAGCAAGCGCGCGACTTTGTCATAGAGCGCCATTTCGCGTTCTTCCAACGTCATCGAAGCGAAGATGCGATCTTTAGCGAAAAGGTAATCGGCCACGAGCAAGTCATGAAACAAATCTTTTTGCGGCAGCTCTTGCTGTTGGCGGTAGCGGCTGAGCAGAAAGAACATCTGCGTGGGAAACGCATAGCGTCTTTGATCGTGATAAAAATCCGGCAGGAAGGGGTTTTCTTCGGGTTGTTCCAAGAGCAGGCGCGCGCCGAAGCGCTCCGCGAGGCGATGGGACAAGCTGGTTTTGCCGGCGCCGATGACGCCTTCGATGGCGAGATATTGGAGACGCACTAAATCCTCACGACGGATTGGGCTTTGCCAACCACGCTACGATCTTCACAACGGTCGAGCAACTCTGCCACGGTAAGCTGCCACTTGGGAATTTTGAAATCCGGCGCGATTTCATGCCACGGCGCCAGCACAAACCGGCGCGCGGGAATTTCGGGATGAGGCAGTTGCAAGCTTTCGGAATCGACTTCGTATTGTTGATACGCGAGCAAATCCAAATCGATGTTGCGCGGCCCCCAACGTTGCGTGCGCACGCGGCCCATGTCGGCTTCAATTTTCAGCAAATATTCCATCAAACTTTGCGGAGACAACTGCGTAGCAATTTCCACGACTTGATTCAGAAAGCTCGGCTGTTCAATAACGCCGAGCGGCTCGGTTTCATATATTGAAGATTGCTGCAACAGCCAAATCGTCTCGGCGTTGTGCAAGCGTGCGTGCGCAGCTTCGAGCCAATCGTGCCGCTCGCCTTGATTCGAGCCCAAGCCGATGAAGACGTGACGGTGAAATTCTTTTTCGGCCTGGACCGCGAGTACCGCAATTTTCATTTCTTAAGCTGTTTTGCCGGATTTGCCGCGAAAGATTTCGACTTCGATGCCGTCGCAAATTCCAGGAACCGGAGAGTTGGGCTTGCGCACGCAGACCTTCACTTCGGTGATTGGAAATTTTTTGAGCAGGTCCGCCGCAATCACCTCGGCCAAAGTCTCCACCAGCTTGAATTGCTTTTTGGTGACGACCTTTTCGACGGCTTGATAGAGTTTGTAGAGATCGATGGTATCGCGAATATGATCGCTCGCCGCGGCCTTTTTGACATCGAGCCACAACTCGACGTCCACTTCGAAACGCTGTCCGATTCTACGCTCTTCGTCCCAATAACCGTGATGCGCATGAAACACCATATTTTTGAGACGAACACTATCCAGCGGCATCGTCATTTCCGGCGGCAAATAAAAAGGCGCGTACGCGCCCATTCAGTAATCAACTTCAAAATGTTTTGTATTAAACTCGCGGCGAATGTATCAAACGCTGCCCCGAATGTCAAATATAAATTTGCGCCGCGTTCGCAAGCCGTACAAACTCCTTTACTCTTCCATTGGGACTTTTATATATTCAACCCGGCTCGCTTGCCACCCAAGAAAATATTCCGCGAACTTCAACCTCGGGAGTTGCAGATGCCAGTTTTGAATACCGCCAACCTCATTGAACAAGACCGCAAACAATTGCACCCGCTGTATCATCCCAAATTTCATCAAGACCCGTTGATTGTCGAACGCGGCGAAGGTGTTTGGCTTTATACGCTTGACGGCAAAAAAATTCTCGACGGCATGGCCGGGCTGTGGAACGTGAATGCCGGCTATGGCCGGAGCGAATTGGCTGAAACCGCGCGCGAACAAATGCAACGCCTCGCGTTCACTTCGAACTTCGCGGGCATGACCAATCTCCCGGCGATTGCACTGGCGAACAAACTTGCGGGTTATGCGTATCCCAATCTCAACACGACGTATTTTGCCTCGGGCGGCTCCGAAGCTAACGACACGGCGTTCAAAACCGCGCGTTATTATTGGAAGCGCATGGGCCAGCCGGGCAAAGTGAAATTTCTTTCACGCCGCAATTCGTATCACGGCATCACGCTCGCGGCCACGAGCGCCACGAGCATCGCGCGTTATCATACCATGTTCGGCCCGCTTTTGCCGGAGTTTCGTTATGTGCCAGCGCCCTATGCTTATCGTTATGAAGGTGAAATCAAATCCGGCGAGAGCGTTGGGCAATCTGCGGCGCGAGCGTTGGAAGAGGCGATTGTGCGTGAGGGCCCGGAAACGATTGCAGCCCTCATCGCCGAACCCGTGCAAGGCGTGGGCGGAGTCATCATTCCGCCTGCGGATTACTTCCCGCGCGTGCGCGAGCTTTGCAATCAACACAATATTCTTTTGATTGCCGATGAAGTCATCACCGGCTTTGGACGCACGGGCGAGATGTTCGCATTGCGCCATTGGAACGTGCAGCCCGACATTCTTTCTTTCGCAAAAGGCGTAACGAGCGGTTATATTCCCTTGGGCGGCATTCAAATTTCCGACGCGATTCGCGAGGCCATGGAAAGCGCAACCGAGAGCGAAGCGTGGATGCACGGCTACACGTATTCCGGCCATGCCGCCGCGTGCGCCGTGGGCTTGAAGAATATCGAGATCATCGAGCGCGAGGGGCTCGTTGCGCGCGGCAAAACGCTGGGAGAATATTTGTTGCAACGTTTGCAAACGCTGCAAGAGTTTCCCATGGTGGGTGAAGTGCGCGGCCTCGGTTTGCTGTGCGGCGTTGAAATCGTTGCCGATCGCACGACGAAACAGGCCGATGCCGCATTGGCTGGAAACATTGCCAAAGCTTGTCAAGATCGCGGCCTGCGCACTCGGCCCGTCGGAAATACGCTCGCCTTTGCGCCGCCGCTCATCATTACAAAAGAAGAGATCGACGAGCTGGCTGCCATTTTGCGCGCAGCCTTGCAAGCGATGAGCAAAGTTTGACGTGCTTTGAATTATTCAATTAGGACTCTTTCTTCCGGTTTTGCAAGGCGGTTTATTTTTGTTTATCGCTTTGTGGCTGCTCTTTCCCGAACACAGCGAGCGCTGGTTGGAATATCACAACTTCATCCGTACGCTGGACGAATATAGCAGCGCGGAATTGCTCTGAGCGGCCACAATAACCGCGGCATGGTAAACCTGACCGCGAGGCAGGAACAATTCATTAGCAGCTACGCTATCCCAAAATTCAAGTCGCGCCGCTGCTGTATCGCGTGGAAGACAATTTGTTGTACGTGATTCAAGAAGATTAAAAACGTCGCACTTTAAATAAACGGAGTAAAGCAAAGATGAATGAGCTTTATTTGTGGATCGGTTTCAATGTTTTCGTGCTGGCAATGCTCGCGCTCGACCTGGGCGTGTTTCATCGCAAGTCGCACGAGGTGAAAATCAAGGAAGCTTTGCAGTGGAGCGCCGTTTGGATCATGCTGGCGCTGACGTTCAACGGCATTCTCTATCTTTGGCGCGGGCCGGAAACCGCTTTGGAATTTTTGACCGGCTACCTCATCGAAAAATCTTTGAGCGTTGACAACATTTTCGTCTTCATCATGATTTTTGCTTACTTCAAAGTGCCTGCGACGTATCAACACAAAATCCTGTTTTGGGGCATACTCGGGGCGCTCATCATGCGGGCGATTTTCATTGCGAGCGGCGTCACGCTCATTCAAAAATTTCATTGGATCATTTACGTGTTCGGCGGCTTTCTGGTTTTGACCGGCATTCGCATGACCATGCAAAAGGGCACGGAAATTCATCCCGAAAAAAATCCCGTGCTCAAATTATTCCGGCGCTTCATACCCGTCGCCGAAGGTTACGAAGGCAACAAGTTTTTCATCAAACAAAACGGCCGCCGCTTCGCCACCCCGTTGTTCATCGTGCTGCTCATGATCGAAACCACGGACGTGATCTTCGCCATGGATTCGATTCCCGCCATCTTGGCCATCACCGTCGATCCTTTCATCGTCTATACTTCGAACGTGTTCGCGATTCTCGGTTTGCGCGCGCTCTATTTCGCCTTGGCCGGCGTCATGCAAATGTTTCATTATCTCTCTTACGGCTTGGCCGCCATCCTGGTTTTCATCGGCACCAAAATGCTGTTCAGCGATATCTACAAAATTCCGATCGACGTCGCGCTCGGCGCGGTAGCAACTATTTTGGCTGCTTCAGTCGTGGCTTCGTTGCTGTGGCCCAAAACAGATGCGGACATGGCGCAGAGCGCTTCTCCGGAACCCTCAAGCGAAGAGACCACCCCGCGCGGAAAAAAACTCTGATGAACAAGCAGACGAAACGACTGTGGTGCTCATGAGAGGACTATATGCGCGAATGGTGCAAACGGGAGGATTTTTGCGCGCTCTTGCCGGAGCTGCTCGAGGGTGAAGATGAAGACTTTCGACGGCACATTATGAGAGCCGCGGTTTCGAAAAAAAAGCACGCGATCCGGCTTTGAGCGAGCCCTTCACGCGTGAAAATCATCGCTTGAATTATCTCATTGATAAATTCGTTCTGATATCGAAGCTGCCGCAGGCCTCACGAGCGCACAGATCGATCAACTTGTGCGTGAGTCGAGACAACGATGCAACGCTTCTTCGTGAGTTATACTCATTGAGAGTCGGTTTTTAATATCTCACAGAATGTCATTCAGTAGGAATCTTTTTAAGCACATGGAACAACCTCTAGACGAGCTGCTTCTCCAGCGCGTAAAAGGTTTCCTTCTGAATGACAGCCCCGGGAGAGATTATAAACCAACCTTTTTTCGGTATGGAGAAGACCTACCCTCGATCGCACTTCACCTCTCCGTCACCTTCATCACATGCCCATCCGGGTCGCGCACCAACAAGCCTTCCTGAAAACCCAATTGCGCATTCGGCAAAACCACCGCGCCGGTTGAAACAAAATTCGTTTTGCCGGCGCGCAAGCGTTCTTCCGCTGCGTTCGCCTCGGAAACGATCAACGTCGTTTGCCAATGCCAGAGGTCGTTCGCGCGCGCGTCGATGGGATATTCACGACCGTCGCGCGGCGCGAGGTATTCGAGAAATTCAATGCCCGGCCCTTTCGGCGCGCGCAAGCCGCTGATGCGCAGCTTCGCGCCGAAGACGTTGTTGAGATGCTCCTGCTCCGTGCCGTAATTCAAACTCTCGCCTGCCAATTTCAAGCCGAGCAGATCGCGATAAAACTTCAAACTCTCTTCGGTATTTGAAACAACGATGGCGGTGTGATCAATGCCGAGAAACAACTTGCCGTTTGCAACTTGCCACTTGCTCTCGCCTTTGCCCGCCGGAAAATAGATGATCTCCAAGTTGTGCGCATCGGGATCACGAAAGTAAAACGCGCGAATGCCGGCCGCGCCTTTGTTCCAATCCGGAATGCGCTGCGGCCCGGTGGAAGCGTGCTGCACCTTGTGTTGGCGCAAAACTTCATAGGCCTTGTCCATGTCACTCACCACGATTGCGATGTGCTGAAACCATTCATCATTGCTGCGCGAATCCACGGGAATCGGCCGGCCTTCAGGCGCGAGATAATCCGTCAATTCAACGAACTCTTTGCCGAGCTGCAAACGTGCGACGCGCATGCGCAAACCGAACACACCTTGCAGATGTTCATACTCCTCGCCGAACACTTCAACATCCGAAACTTTTTCGAACGTCAAAACTTTCGTGTAAAAATCCAGCGCGCGATCCATATCCGAAACCGTCATGCCCACCGCTTCGACGGCAGAGACGAGCGCGAGGCCGTTTTGCTGCGCATGCGTGAAGGGAACGGCAACAATCCACAACAGGCATGAGAGCAATACGGCTTTGGGTGAAAACTTTTTGTTCATGATCATGTATCTCCAAATTTGACCGATTAGCATTTGAATGATGAGTTGGCAACCACGCCTCCCCCGAGATTGTCATTCAGAAGGAATCTTTTTAAGCACTGGAGTTGGTGTCCAGCGCCGAAAAGGATTCCTTCTGAATGACACATACTGAGGGGCGATTACCGAAGTTGAAATTCAAAGTTCATTACTCCACAACTCCATCACTCCATCGCTCCAACTCACCCCAACCTCTGCGCGAGATGCTCTCCCACTCTCAACGCATTCGCCATGATCGTCAACGCCGGATTCACTGCGCCGCTGGAGGGGAAGAAGCTCGCATCCACGACGTAGAGATTGTCAACCTCGTGCGCTTTGCAGTTCGCATCGAGCGCGGAAGTTTTCGGATCATTGCCGAAACGAATCGTGCCGTTTTGATGCGCCACGCCCGCGAGCGGAATACGTTGGCCCACGAAGAGTTGCAAAGGCAGGAAGTGCTCCATGCAATCGATGTCGCGCAGCAGGCTCTTCAACTTGGCCTGCAAGCGTTTGTGGCCTTCTTCGTTGTTGAGATTATAAGAGAGCATGATATTGCCCTTTTTATCCAATGTCACGCGATTGTTGGGATCAGGCAAATCTTCCGAAGTGAGCCAGAAGTCCAACGAGTGCTTCGCCATCACTTCGAGCGTGATCCCCGGCGCAAAAGGCGGCGCGCCTGCTGCCAGCGTGGTCGCATCCAACTTGCCGACGAAAGAGATGTGGCCCATGGGATAATCCCATTCTTTCGATTTGAAATAGAAATCATTCAACGCCAGCGTCTTTTGGAAGATGGAAGGGTTCGGCGCGCGCGAAAGCGCCAACACGATGGAGTTGATGTGGCCCATGTAATGCCGTCCCACGACGTCCGAACCGTTCGCCAAGCCGCGCGGATGTTTGTCATTCGCGGAGCGCAGCAACAACGCCGCAGAGTTGATCGCGCCGCACGAAACCACCACGACGTTCGCCGAATAAGTTTCCTTCATACCGTTGCGCTCAACGCGTACCTGCGTCACTTCACGGCCCGAGGCATTCGTCTCCAAGCGCGCGACATAGGCGTCGGTCAACAACGTGACATTCGAATATTGCAGCGCAGGATCGACGCACACAACTTGCGCATCAGACTTCGCGTTGACCAAACACGGATGCCCGTCGCACGTTTCGCAGCGAATGCAACGGCTGCGCAAACGGTCTTTCTCATTCAACATGATGCCGAGCGGCACGTGAAAGGGTTTGTGGCCGAGGCGTTCCAAGTCATCATGCAATTTCTGAATGCGCGGCTCATGGCTGACCGAGGGATAGAGATACGGCGCGCTGGCCCACGGGTCCGTCGGATCGATCCCGCGCTCGCCGTGGACTTGATAGAGATGCTCGGCCTTTGTGTAATACGGCTCAAGTTCGTCATAAGAAATCGGCCAAGCCGGTGAAACGCCGCCATGATGCCGCAACTCGCCAAAATCTTCTTGGCGCAAACGGAACAAAGCCGCGCCGTAAAATTTCGTGTTGCCGCCGACATAATAGTTCGTGTGCGGATGCAGAGGCTTGCCGTCTTTATCATACCACTGCTCTTTGGTTTGATATTTGGCTTGCACGTTCACGGCGCGCGTGCTCCAATTGTCTTGCTCGCGCGGAACGTAATTGCCGCGCTCCAACAGCAAAATCTTTTTGCCGGAAGGGGCCAATTGATAGGCGAGCGTTCCGCCGCCCGCGCCGCTGCCGATGATGATCACGTCGTAGTGATTCGAGCTGGCCATGATTTTCTCCTCGTAAGGTGTCGGTTCATGCGTTGGTCGCAGCAGCGCGGAGAACCTTACAACCTTGCGTTAAGAGCGCGGGCTTTGCTTCAAAGCAAAAACAAAAGGCAAAACTATTTCTGACAAAACGATTAAAAGAATAGTTTTGCCGATCATCGTTTTGTCTTATTGGTTGCGGCGCCTTGCCTTGCGTGAAAGTTGTCGGAAAATCATCTCCGTCTGCTTATTTTGACACGCGCCATCGTGTTCGTGAACTTTCAAAACACAAAGGCGCACCCTAGCCAAAAAGAAAATCAAAAGCTCACGCAAAGCCGCAAAGAACCCGCAAAGCTTTTCTTTGCGGCTCTGCGGCTTTGCATGAAAAGCTTTGCTTTTTGTGTTGAACTGCCAATAGAGCGAGGCCTTTACGATGACGACCGAAGAGAAGCAATTGCAATTGAACCCGACCGAAATGCAAGCCGCGGAAAAACTCATCACGCTCGCGTTGTCCGAAGACTTGGGCGAGCACGGCGACATTACCACGCAAGCTTTGCAGCAGCATGAAAAAAAAATCGCGCTGGCTCGCATCATCGCCAAATCTGCAGGCGTCGTTGCCGGGCTTCCGATCGTCGCGCAAGTTTTCAAACATGCCGGCGCGAATTTGCCATGCGCGCTTTTAGCGCAAGAGGGGGAAAGAGTCGAGTCGCGCCGGGAAGTGGCGCGGCTGCATGGCAACGCCGAGGTGATTCTCACCTATGAGCGCACGGCGTTAAATTTTCTGCAAAGACTTTCGGGCATTGCCACGCTCACGCGCAAGTTCGTCGGCGCGGTTGCCGGAACGAAGGCAGTTATTCTCGACACGCGCAAAACGACGCCGGGCTGGCGCGTGTTGGAAAAATATGCCGTGCGTTGCGGCGGCGCGCAAAATCATCGTTTGGGTTTGCACGATATGTTTTTGATCAAAGAGAATCATATCGCGGCCGCGGGTGGAATAACTGCGGCGGCGCGCCATTGCCGGAGCTTTGCAAGAGAGCGAGGCCGGAATTGGCGTTTGGAGGTGGAAGCGAAAAATCTCGCTGAGGTAGAGGAGTGTTTAAAGGCGGGTGTGGATCAAATCATGTTGGACAACATGTCTCTCGAGGAAATGCGGCAGGCCGTGTTGCTCGTCGCAGGACGCATTCCGCTCGAAGCTTCCGGCAATGTGAATTTAGAGCGCGTGGCCGCCATTGCCGAAACTGGCGTGGCTTATATTTCCATCGGCAGCCTCACGCATTCTGCGCCGGTGATGGATTTTTCTTTGTTGCTGCAAGAGGTGGCGTAAAAAATTGGCGCGCCTTTTCAGACACGCCGCAATTTAAAGCTATGCGGTAGCCACACGGATCAAAAACGCGCTCTGAAAAACTTTTCCTGCGCGTGTTCTTGATCCGTGTGTAGCTCAAAAAACTTTCAGATCAATCATACCGTTTTCGGCAGTGCGACCTTTGCGATGACAAGCCCCGAGAGAAACCCGCCGATTGCAGCATCCAACAACTCCCAGCCCACGAAGCGAAACGATAAACCATACCAGTTCCACATCGGCAGTTGGGACACGATTGCGCCGGCGAGCGCCGCGATTGCGACGAATCCCGCGCTCGCAAGATAACTCAAGCCGGTTGCGCGCGTGAGCAGCCACGTGAACAGCAACGCGCCGAGCATTTCGATGACGATTTGCGCGAGCATGGGTGTGACGATGGAAGTCATGCCTTCGCGCCGGATCGCCATGAACACGATGGGCGCGCCCTCCGCCATTTTCTTCATCGCCTCCTCATCCGAGCCGCCTTGAGGATACATGTACACGCCGGACTTCGGCGCGCTGTTCAGCAATGATTGCGCAACCGCATCCTCTTCTTGCAGCGTCATGATGCTGCTTTCCGTGAAGCCGAGCGCCATGTGCGAAACCGCGCCCCAAACGAAAGCGACCAAACCGCCGAGCACTGCGCCGAGAATCAGTTTTTTAGCCATTGTTCCTCCTCGTTGAATAAACCCTTGCGAAGGTTTTAAACCTTCGCAAGGGTCCAGGTTAATGTTGGGTTAAACTGAACCAGTTGCCGGAATTGTCTTTGAAGATCGCTTCGATGCCGTAGGGCCGTTCCTGCGGCGGCGAAATAAATTCCACGCCTTTACGTTTCAACTCTTCATAGGTCTTGTGGCAATCTTCGGTATTGAAAACACCCGCGCCCATCAAGCCTTTTTGAATGAACGTGCGCAATTGCTGGGCAGCGCTCTCTTCGATCATGGGCCCGGCTTTGGCTTCCATGAGCACGATTTCCAAATCCGGTTGGGTATTGGGCGCGACCGTGAGCCAGCGAAAGCCTTCTAATGTCATGTCATTACGCACCTCGAAGCCGAGCTTCTCGGTGTAGAATTTCTTGGCTTCGTCGTGATTGAGAACGTAAATCGTCGCGTGAGAAAGTTTTGAGATCATGACACTGCTCCAATTTAAGATTGGTGGATGGTTTGACCGCGCGGCTGCCAGCCGCGACCAAAATCTTCGAACACAGATTGGCGCTGATTTACACGGATTTTTTATCTGTGCTGATCTGTTGGAATCTGCGTCCAACATTTTGCAGCAATTGCGCCAAGATACGATAATCATTTTTACAAATCTTCGCTTCTCGAAAATTGCGATTTCTGCGGGAGCGGCGTGCGGTTGTCGAACATCAACAGAAAGCAGGCGGGTATGGGAGTGGCAGGATAGAGCGCCGGAAAGGAGATGCGCCAAGTGTGTTGCGCGCGATAGAGCGAGGGCGATTGCCCGGCGTGTTTATGAAACAAACTGCTGAACGAGCCTAAGCTTTGAAAGCCGACTTCGAAACAAATCTCGGTGACGCTCAGGGCGCTCCCTTTCAAAAGCTGTTTGGCCTTTTCGATTCTGCGTTCGGTGAGATATTGGTGCGGCGTGCATTGAAAAGCCTCTCGAAACAAGCGCAAGAAATGATAAGGCGAGAAAAAAGCCTGCTGCGCGATTTGATCGAGCTGCAGCGGGAGATGATAGCGCTCATCCATGTACTCGCGCGCGAGGTGCAAACGGCGATAGATTTCCGTGTCGATTGTTTGAGATTTGCGCATGGCCATCAAGATAAAATCTTTTGCAAACGCTCCAGGCTCTCGCGCCAAAAGCTCAACATACGTTTCGCTTCCGTTGCGCTCGCGAGTTTGTTGTGCTCGATGACGACTTGCGTTTTGTTCTCGCCTTTCGCGTAGAGACTGATATTCACCGTCGTCTTGCTGTCGCTCCACAACATACGCAGTGATTTGTTTTCCGTTGAGGTGCGAATCTTATAGCCCTTGGCCTTACAGCGTTTTTCAATTGAGTGTTCATGTTATGATATAGCCGCAATGCCGAAACCAGCCACGAATATCTTTTTTCGTGACCTGAGCGAATGCTTGTTTCACGGCGCGTCGCAAAGCACTCATTG